>Ga0209536_100000296_pt1 | contig 78921 bp, 61 predicted proteins | sample DeeMarSeWOR28_12_FD_187461 | JGI IMG/M metagenome (GOLD analysis project Ga0209536, IMG submission 187461) | Marine sediment microbial communities from White Oak River estuary, North Carolina - WOR-2-8_12 (SPAdes) (version 2) | ecosystem: Environmental > Aquatic > Marine > Intertidal zone >...
TAATCAAAAGTAAATTCCGCGATGCTGATCGGAACATTCAGACCGGCACCAAAGGAATAATTCTGTTCGTCGACATTAAATTTGTATCCGCCTCTTATAAAGAGCATTTTTTGCCATCCATATTCCAATCCTAATACAACATTCTCGCTATTATCATTAGGATGATTTAACTGAATAGAAGTTGTTACCCTGTGCTCCGCTGATTCATACGGTTCAATTGCAAATCCAATCCTGAAAATTGTGGGGGGAGCAAATGATTGCCATTCGGATTGTTTTCTGTTACCAATTAGTACAACTTCTCCATCTGGAGCTAATTCAGCACCAAAATTAGAAACAGTTACAGCGAATCTTGATGAACCTAACCCGGTTTTATAATATGTCCCTAAATCAATCATCACCCCACGCATTTTCAGTTTATCTAAAGTTTCCTCTATATATTTCACCGTACCGCCAAAACTAAATTGCTCGGTCATTTTTCTGGCATATGAGATTGAAACGGCAATATCACTATAACCAAAATATTCACCAGTTCCGAAGGGAGCAAACTCAGTAGTAACAGGCATATCATCTGTAGTAAGTGCAGTTAGAGAAGCACCAAAAGTATTATCACCATCTAAGTGGTAGACTATTCCAATAAAATCATGGTTGATATCAACCAACCAAATATTATGCGAAAACATAACCTGGTTCTTTTTGAACTGTGCTAACCCTGCTGGATTCCAATAGAGAGCAGAAGCATCATCAGAAATAGCTATAAATGATTCTCCCAATGCAGCAGCCCTTCCCCCAACACCAATTTTAAGAAATTGTGCTGTTGATATTCCCGCACGCTGCCCACCAAGAACCGGAAAAAGCTGCGCATTACTTTCCGAGGCAAAATAGAATAATAATAATATGATAATTACCTTTTTCAATATTAAAATCTCAGAGAAAGTCCAAATTTTATATTTCTTTTTGTTAAATATCTTGCAGGATTATTAGGAAAAGCACTTATTGGTGCCTGGACATCCGGAAATCGCGGATCATTCCAACTGCTGGGTATATCATCTCCATATTCATATGCACGACCTGTAACTGGATTTATTATTATAGAATTCCGATTATCCAGCAAATTATTTATTTCAACAAAGACTGAAAATCCGAAACTACCCACGTTAAAATATTTTTCGAAATTTAAATCAATATAAAACCAGTGATCGCCTATTTTACTATATCTTTCATCTCTAATATATTCATATTCTTTTCTTCCCTGTTCATCTATATTGCCTGTAAACACAGCAGGAGTATATCTTTTCCCCGATTGATAGAATGCACGAACATACAAACTCCAGTCATCAATTATGTTTTCAGCAAAACCAAAGCTCCCGGGTTCCGCATAAAAATTTGCAGAAAAAAACGCAGTTACCGGTCTATCCCACGATAGAAATTCTTCCCTGATTGTATCATCCAGATCACCTCTAAGTACTAAAACTCCATCGTCTGCAGAAGAGCTTTTACCTGTTACAATGGCATAAGAAAAGGAAGCAGTTCCGTTAAACCACCGACCAATTCTTTTTCTGAATTCGATCTCCAATCCTCTTGAGCGGGCATAATCTGTATTAACATAAGTGATGAAACTTTCAGTAGCCAATCTTGCGGAGGTTATTTTTGCAGAGCGGGTACTAACGTAGTCGAATATATCCTTGTAATAAGCTGTAACAGTTAAAACATCATCCGGTGTAAACTGTGTTTTAAGACCTAATTCATACGCAACCGTAGTTTCAGGATTAAGGTTTGGATTTCCAAACCGTTGAAAGGATGATTGTGCACTCGCAGGTGTTAATTTTGCGTAAACGAACTGAGGTTTTGGCCATTTACTAAAATGTCCATAAGAAAAGAACAACGTTTGATAATCAGAAACAGGATGTGAAATTCCTAGCCTTGGACTTAGTCTGGCTTTAAATCTCCTATCTCCAAACCAGGCAAAAGTATCTTCTAAGTAAGCATCTCTAACTTCGTCGGGAATTGTAATAACATTTGTATCTCGTACAGCATCATCGACAAATTTACCGGGGAACCAATAATCCAAACGCATTCCAAAATTAAGAATCATCCCGCCAAAGTTTATATTATCCTGTGCATAAAAGGAACCCAATGCCGGATGGACATTATAGAGATCATTGTTTAATCCAAGTTCCCCAACCCAGGGTCTGTATATATCGACAACCTGCATTTCCTGAAATTGGATATTAAATCCGGCTTTAAACTTGTTCATTTCATCAAAAAAGCTAGTAATATCTCCCCTTAAAGAAAATTCATTCAGGTAATGGTCGCGCCAGGTACTGGGATTCCCCACATCCCAGAAACCATCTCCCGGGATCACACCGACAGTATCTCTGTTGATATTAAAATATTGAATCGGAAAGTTTACAAAATCTATCGCTTCATTGTAATCGTCCCAGAATAAGCCGTTTGCATCCGCTCTAAGATTTGTAAAGAAATAATTAAACTTAACTTCATAATAGGTTCGTGAATTTAATGTGTGTGTTACTCCGAAATTATGATAGATATTATTATGTGTGAACGTATTTGCATTATCAAGAATGTTTTGAAAAGTATACTGATAACCGGGTGAAGGTTCAACATATTCTAAATTTGATTGCAGGGACTGCGAATTTTGATTAATACTTACCGATTGATTAAACGAATAATTGAACTTTAAAGTCGGTGAATAGAGATAAGAAAGTTTTGCAAGCCAGAACCAGCTGTTTTCAGCTCTAGGTGCAAACCTTGTTCCTCCAAATGTTGTAGAATACAATTGAGCTGCAGTGGGTTTATAGTAACCTTGAGTAATTCCATCACTAAATCCTGAATAAATACTTGTGAAGAAATTTAACTGCCCCGGTATATCCAAGCCAATAGCGGGTAATAAAAATGAAGTTATTGGTTCCGGCCCGCTTAAGTTTGCTTCAATTACATCAACATTAAAAACATAGAAGGAGTTTTTATTCCCCAAATGATCTCTTTTATATGTTAGACCACCGCTGTATTTATCAGATCCCTCTTTCGTTTTCACATTCACAATCCCTGAAGTTGCCTGCCCGAATTCAGCATTAAATCCTCCGGTTATAACCTCTACCTCTTCAATTGAAGAGGCGCTGAGCTGTAATCCGAATCCTGTTCCTGCAATTGGATCCTGTACAGAAACACCATCGAGTAAAAATGCATTTTCATAAGTTCTGCCACCGCGAATGTGAACTTCGTTTGTGTTGTTTACTACCACTCCCGATTGCTGAGATACAATGTTTTGAACATTTTCAACGATCAATGCATCAATCTCATCTTTGGAAATCGTTCTTTTGCTTTGTGTCTCCTCAACATCCATCAACGGTTTGTCGCCTATTACCACAACATCCTGTTCAAGAGTTAATACCGTTTCTTCAAGCTCAACATCCAGCTGTGTTGTTTTGTTCGCTTCGATATTTACACTTGTAAACTGAAATGTTTTATAACCAATCAAGGAAATGTCAACATTGTAATTTCCTACTGAAATATTTTCTATTCTAAAGTTTCCATTTATACTAGTTGCAGCACCATAGTAAGTTCCTTTTAAGATCACATTAACTCCGGGCAAAGCTTCTCCCGTTGCAGCATCGACGACTTTACCAGCAAGGTTTCCGGTTTGCTGGGCGAATATTGTTGCACTTAAAAGAAAATATGTGATTATCAGTTTTTTCAAGGCACCAAACCAAATTCTTCAAAAAATACTTTATCCAATAATTCATCAACATTCTGATCACCGCCGTTACACTGATGCAGCGGAAGACCAATAAAGAATCTCGATTTATCTGTTGTTATAAATCCTATGGTTCCGGAAATTTGTGGATTTATAAGCTCATATATTTCCGTGGTAATAACCGAATTTGGTGTAAACGTTCGAACAAAAGCAATCGTAACAGATGTTTTTAACGGAGGATAATCTACTTGTACGGATGCTGGTAAAACATCTGCACCCGGTAAAAGAAATCCCTGCGGAATAATTGCACTCACACTATCAATTGGTAAAAATCCCTGTAATGTTGATAGGTCGAATGGAAAAGTTAGGCTTGAATCCTGCAGTGTTAGTGAAAATGCAATTTTCCCACCCTGCTGCAAGTATTTATTTGTCACTATGTTCAAGAGATCAAGGCTCGGGCTGGAACCCGAATACCAAAAGGTATAAGGAAATAATCTAATTGTTTCGAATAAAGTTAAATTTTCGAAAGGTAAAACCTGATTAGCTAAATCATATTCATCATACTTACCGGCAAGGCTGCCCCCACCAATTGTGCCAAACATATTGCGATAAAATAATGTCGCTTCAAGATTGGATGATGAAGCTGTCAGATCATCAAATATTAATACTTTTCCTTTTGGCTTTTTTACGTACCAGATTTCATTACTGTCGGGTAAAACAATCCTGTTAGATTCTGCACCTGAAAGATCAACAGCCTGCACATAAAATTTATTTTCAGCGTCCAGTATTAATCCAGAAAGCAGTTCCGGGAAAATATTTTGATCGGAGCCATTGATCATAATTTCCATCTCTGGCGGAAATGACTGAACATCTTTTATTCGTAATGTAATCAGTCTGATGCTACCATCCAGCGTTACAAAATTATTTGTATCATTTAATGCAATATTAATTGATTCAATGGTTTCCACGCCATCAAGATCATCAGCATTCCATCGAAAAGTCATTACCGGAAAAGAAGAATCAGGTAAAAATGAAAGCTCGCTCCATTCCAAAACGGGAGGTGTATTTTTTATCGGAAAAATCAAACTGGCAGGTGTAGGATCAATTAATCCTAAATCATAAAATTTTTCTCCTTCATCAAATACCCCATTACCATTTTCATCAATAAAAGGTTCGGAGCCATAATTTATTCCATTTTGAATAACCTCATTATCATAAAAACTATTTCCACTTCCATCAACAGCAGAAACCATTAATTTGTAAGTAGTGTCTGCCGAACCGATGGGCAATGAAAAAGTACTGTCGTTTTCAACCGTAAAGATCCACGATGAATCAATTCCCTCCCACATAAAATAGAAACCGACTATAATTCCATCAGGATCATCGCCCCACCAGTGCACTTTTAATCTGCTTGGCTGCTGAGTTATCGTAGAATCGGGATATAAAAACAATCCGGTGTTGGGAGGTTGATTACCCACTGGATTATTGACAGCATCTTCTGCACAGCACAGAAGAATTAAGCCCGAGGTAAATAATAATACTAACCGTAACAATTTAATCATCAGCACCGGGAATTTATTTATTAAACTGATATAAATTTTTACTTAATAGCTATAATTTTAATTATGAGCTATACTCAGGAGCGAAAAGTCTGATTACTTAGAATTAGATTTCATTCGCTCCTTTGAAAGATTATTTAAACCAGCAATATCTCATTTTATTTTAGCAACATCATTTTCTTTGTTTGTATAAAAGTACCAGCCTGAATCCTGTATAAGTAAATTCCAGACGGTAACGAACTTGCATTAAATGTTGTTTCATGATTACCTGCGGAGACAAGCTCATTATTGATTAATGTCATCACTTCCTGTCCTAAAATGTTGAATATTTTAAGTGTTACATTTGCTTCAGCAGGTAATGTATAATTAATTTTAGTCGACGGATTGAATGGATTCGGATAATTCTGTGTTAATTCGTATTTATCCGGTAATTCAGTTTCATTATTTATGTCTGTAGTATGACCGATAAAATCATCATCCTTGCGCGGAGTTAGTTTATAGTTTCCAAAGGAATAATACAGAATACCAACCAAGCCGTCGATAGTATCACCGGTCTTAATTCTGATATTTCCCGGAATTGTATCAAGTCCTGCTGCCCAAAAATTATGATAGTGATGAGTTCCATCCTGTAACTCGACACGTGTTACCTGAGTGCTTGCGTCTTGCACTAAAATTTCTCCAAAATTGCTGTTTCCACCGCCATTGGGACCAGGTGAACCGTCTGCATTTTCATCGGCTACTTCTATATCTTCATACTTGATAAGTACACTTTCCCATTGTTCAGCCTGAACGGAACCATTACTGAGCAGATCAATAGTACCGGTTAAAATAACCTCAGGTTCTGGTAGTGTATTCATGGTAGAATGAACCTGTATGTTTCCCGAATTATCAATTCCGCTGATACGTGTAACACTGAAGTTTTCTTCTACAGTTCCCGTAACAGTTATATCATCTCCTCTTCTTCTTAAAAGAGTCTCGGTCCCGGAAACCCAGATTCCGCTCCAGGGGCCAGTTCCATTCTGTATATATACTTTAGGACCAATTGCCGAACCATCACCTTCGAGATCAGTGGTATCTGCTGTAACAATTCCCCTGATACTTATCTCATAACCATCGTATCCACTGTAGCCGCTGCCGAAAGGACTGTATTGCACATCCTGTACTGTTAAAGGTCTATCAAGAACCATGTAGAAGTATCTGCTTCTTGCAGTATCCGAAGGACTTAAGGAAACATTGTTACTGTCATCAACTGCACGAATAAAAAAATCAATCAAAGTAGAATCGTTGAATGAAGGGATTATCGCCTGATAAGTGTCGCCACCGGTGTTATTCATAGTTAATTGAGTGTGAACCGGTCCCCTGTTTTCCCGGTAAAAGAGTTTTGCATCGGTAACAATACCATCCGGATCAACAATATTAGCAGTAATCGTAACTGTTTCACCTGAATGAACCTCCACCCTGTTTCGCGTTACATCAGATATACTGGCTGGGAGAGAAAGAATTTTAACATCTTCGGGAAAAGCCGGATTTATAGAAACGCCGCCTACAGTTTCGCTTCTGGTCTCAACAAATCCCCTTATATATTCAAGTCTTGAACCAAGAGGAGGTGGTGTATTACCATAATAGTTATTAGACCTGGTATATATATTAAATTGTGTACTGTTATCATCACTTATCCTGAATCCTCCGCTGCCAGTATGTTCAAAAACTGTTACATCCCTAAACTCTATATATGAGCCTTCCCATTTTTCTGCAATTCCTTTGCTTACATTTGTCCCTGTTTCTTTTAATGAATCAAGAGTTAATACAATTGGTTCCGGTTTATCCTGAAATCCGATAATATTACTGCCATCAAAACTGATTAGAAACAATTCTGTAGTTTTTTGGCTGCTGGCCACATATTCAGACACAACTCCTGTAACTTTAACCACTGCTCCGCTATCTAAAATTTCCAATTCAGGTGAAATTGGTGGTTCTTGCAATACAAGCAATCCAGCCCATTCGGTTGCGCTTGTATCCTGCATATAAAATCCTCTCAGGCTACCAAAATACATAAGGGGTCCGTTTGCAGGATTTGCATCGATATTTGGCGGTACCATTACCATTCCGGTTACAGTTACTGTATCTCCTTCGTATGCTGAAGCACTATCATTCTCAAAATATATAAGTAATCCAGACGGATCCTGATACTGAATATCCATTATGGTTACCTCAGGATATTGAGCGAACACCGAAGTGCTGAGTAGAAGAAATCCTGCGAGTATAAAAAGTTTTTTCATTTTTTGACCTCCGATTAAATTTATTTAGTATTCAGAAACTTTCTTTACGAAAAGATATTCCAGATTTCGGAAATCCGGCATATCTAACCTAATTTATTTAACTACTAAAAATTTTCCTGTTTTGATTTCACCATTATTATTGTTCTTTACTGTAAAAAGATAAAGTCCTGTTGCAATAGCCTGCTCATTATCCGTCAGCAGATCCCATGCATGTTCACCGCCGGCAAATTTTTGCTTACCATCCGAAGCAAAAGTTTCAAACCATCTCAATTCAGAGCTATTGCTCTGGCTGGTGTGTTGAATCCGCTTTACAATATCACCGGCTAATGTATAAATAGTAATTTCACAGTCTGAAGGCAAGTTGAAAAAGTAGATTTTTCTTAATCTTTCTGAACCACCGTCCCATATTGCATTACCATAATAAGGATTAGGATAAACACCAACTTCGATATCAGGATCTTCAGTCGGTGGTGTTCCGGGTAGAATTCTTTCAAAATTTGCAAGCGGGCTCGATTCGAGTATATCCAGTCCATTTTCCGGATCACCTTCATCAAATGCGCTCACTGAAAAAAGATACTGCCATCCGTTGAGCAAATTATCCAGTTCAAATTTGTAAAAATATTGCACGGTATCGTCCGGAAAAGTTACCGGCTCGCTCATACGAACAAAATCAAAGCCTGTATCAAAAGAAATGTTATTTGCAGCACTATCAAACGAGGCTAAGACTACAAGCGAAGCAAAAATATCCTGCTGTACAGTAAGATCAAATCCTGATTGTGTTCTGTAAAGGTTATAACCTTCAAAATCTTTTTTACCTGAAATTGGATCGACTGAAAATTCTGCTCTTCTATCCCAATAAATTGTTGCTTTTTGGTTATCGGGGATTACCTTTACTTTTGGAACTACAGGCGGAGTCGGCAATATGTAACGTGTAATTTTACCGTCGCCATCCAGATCTTCTCCGGGATCTAAAATTCCGTTCCTGTTTCTATCTTCACCATGGTAAGCGCGTAACGCCCAGTCGGCATTGGAGTATAAATTTACTTTTTGTTCTTCTGTATCTGTACTTGGAGCACCCGGTTTCTTTGCACAGACGATTGCAAACACAACATTAATCGAATCACCCGGAGCGACATAATTAAAATAGCCATTTGTTATAAGTATTGAACGATTGGATGGGGTCTTTAAGTTTTCAGGATTTATTCCATCCTTCCACCTGTTATTCCCGCCAAAAAATCCCTGCATTTTTTTATACCGGTCAAGATCGTTTTGAGGTGCAAAGAAATTTGGATCGTTTGTATTACGAAACTGCCAGCTGACAAAATTTACTGATGGAAGTGAATCTAATAATTGAGGAAAATAAAATTCCGGTAATCGTGGTTCAGAACCTAAATACAATACTCCAATATAACTATCTGCTAATCCCCCATCGCCATTTGCATCAAATTCATATGCGATTTTAACTGAATCGCTATAACCATTTCCTCCCTGACTGTAAAATGCACTGCCCGAAGGTCTGCCGGTAATATTTGTATTGCGAACAACAGTGTCAGTCCATAATCCTACATATACACTATCCAGATATTTATTGGAGACATTTTTGATCCAGTAATTAAAAATCACAAAGAAGTTTGCAAAGGTAAAATTCCAGGCATAAGTTTCCTGACGAATAGTAACTCCCAAAGGATCGTGATCAATAATAGGTTCTCCATTAAGGAAAGTTTGACTTGTATCGCTGAATTCCATTAAAAAATCCTGATGCGAAATTGCGTAAGGACTAAAGACTCTGGAGTCAAATAAGGAAGATCGTTCTTTAATAAAACTGCCTTCCTCGTTTGTAAATTCAAATCCTCCGCCTCTCGTCGAAACAGATGCTGCATCCACCGCCCCAGTCGAAACGAATGGACCTAATTTATTGCTTCCGAGTGAATCATCAGCAATAAAGCCGCCAATCCACAGCCCTCCATCAAATAAATGCTCAATACTGCTGCCAAGGGGGAATTCGCAACTCGGTTGTTCCGGCCAGAGGACAAACCCATGTCCGTATGTTCCAAAATTTGAAACGGTAATTCCAATATTTCCAACGTTTGTCCATTTACTGTTATCATCATCAAGTATTTTTGGAAAGCGCTTTTCCTCATCACCGGGATTGAGGGTGAAAGCAAAAAAAAGTAGAGACGGCAAAATTAAACGAGCCAAGTTTTTCATGTAAGAGAAGGGTGAAAAATATCCTATTTTGATTGCCTGAATAGTTTAAAATACAGATTGAAAAATACTAATAATTTCTGAGCGATAAAATGATAGAAGTGTTAAAAATCAGATAAACAGATCGGAACTAAATCATTCTCATTTTACCATAGATAAAGCTGAAAACTATTTCGGGTATGCTCGACCGAAATATTTGTTATGAAGATATAAAACCTGCCTGACTGTAGGCAGCTCTATGACTACTAAATTCTAAAAAACATTTCTTGCGTGCTGGTCAGCATGGTAGGAACTGCGAACTAATGGTGAGGATTCAACAATTTTGAATCCCATTTTCAATCCTTCTTCCTTATACATTCTGAATTCATCGGGAGTTACAAACCGATCGACAGGTAAATGCACTTTGGAAGGCTGGAGATATTGACCAATTGTCATAATATCACACCCGTGTGCATAAAGATCTTTCATCAGAGATAAAACTTCGTCTGGTGCCTCCCCTATTCCAACCATAATTCCACTCTTGGTTTTTAATCCCTGAATCTTAAACCATTTGATCAGTTTAAGACTTCGTTCATACTTTGCCTGAGGTCGTACAGCGTGGTATAGCCTTTTGACTGTTTCAAGGTTATGGTTAAGAATATCGGGTGGGTACTGCATTATAATTTCAAAAGATTTTTCTAAACCTTTAAAGTCCGGAATAAGAATTTCAACTGTGCAATCAGGTTTTTCTTCTCTTAATAATCTAACACACTCTTTGAATATTGAAGCACCACCATCCTCGAGTTCATCTCTATTAACCGACGTGATCACAGTGTGTCTTAAATCAAGCTGTTTAATTGCATCCACTACTCTTCTCGGTTCCTCCAAATCTAATTCGGTTGGTATTCCGACTTTAACATTGCAAAAGCCGCAACTACGGGTACAGGTATCACCTAAAATCATAAACGTTGCAGTGCGATGATTCCAGCATTCAGCAATGTTAGGGCACCTGGCCTCTTCACAAACCGTGTTTAATTTTTGTTCGCGCATAAGGTTACGAACATCGGAATAGTTATCACCAGTCGGCAGCTTAACTTTAAGCCAGTCAGGTCTTTTTCCCAACGGAATTTTAACTTTCTCTGCCCGTTCTTTAAATGCTTTTTGATGCTGGTTTATCATAGTCAAATAGTTTTTGGATCAAAATTTTCCAAAGAATCTTTTAAATGTTTAAGGAATAATCCGCCAAGCATCCCGTCAATTAATCTATGGTCATGAGACAATGTCAATGCCATCATATTTCTTATTGCTATGGCATCAGAACCATCAACATTTATCACAACTGGTTTTTTATTAACCGCACCAACACCCAGGATTGCAACTTCCGGTTGATTAATTATCGGTGTTCCAAAGAGGGTTCCGAAAACTCCATAATTTGTTATTGAAAATGTCCCCCCGGAAATATCATCCGGTGTTAGTTTTTTATTCCTGGATCGATACGCCAAATCGTTAATAGCCTTTCCTAAACCTATAAGATTCAACTGCTCTGTTCCTTTTATATTAGGGACTATTAACCCTGTCGGTTCAATCGCAACTGCTATACCAAGATTAATGTAATTTTTTTGAAGAATTGTATTACCATCAATTGTTGAATTAATTAGCGGATATGCCTTAATTGCCTTTACACAAGCTTGTGCAATAAAGGCCATATACGTTAGCTTAACTCCATCTCTCTTTTTAATTTCTTCCTTATTCTCCTGAATAAAATTATGAATTCGAGTCATATCAACTTCAATCATTTCGGCTACATGAACGGAAGTATCACGGCTTGCAACCATATGATCCATTATCTTTTGCCTGATATTATCCATTGGTATCTTTTCTATTCCTCCGGAAGATTCACCGATCCCTACACCAGATGGTGCAAATGACGGAGCCGGAGCAGCTGATATTATATCTTTCTCTTGCAAATCTTTTGGTTGTGTAGTTATTTTTTCTGATTTTCTGTTTTCAATGAAAGTCAGAATATCTTTTTTAGTAATCCTTCCCTGCAATCCCGTTCCGCTTATCTTCTGCAGTTCATCAAAACCGACATTTTCTTTTTGGGCAATACTCAATACCAGAGGTGAATAAAATTTTGCCGTATCTCCTTTCGATATTGCTGAATCTGTAAGAGGCGACTTGGAAAAATTATCGTGCATTGCAGATGGCGTTACGGGTGTCTCTTTCAACTCAGTTTTTTGTTCTGTAACCGCAGAGACAACTTTACCTGATCCTGTGGATATCTTTGCTACAACTGTTCCCACCTCGACTGTTTCCTGCTCACCAATCAGAATCTCTGCAAGCATTCCGTCAACTGGCGATGGGATTTCCGTATCTACTTTATCGGTGCTTATTTCAAGAATAGTTTCATCTTTACTGATTTTATCTCCAACTTTTTTATGCCACTTAATTATTGTTCCTTCCATTACCGATTCACCCATCTTTGGCATTTCCAGGCTAACTAGTTCAGCAACTCTAGTATCGACTTCAGTTCCGGTAATTGTCTCCTCCATTTTTTCTGCTGGTTCTGCTTCAGCTTCCTCAACCTTTGATTCAACTTCCGGCTGTATCCCATCCTCGTTGGAATCAATAACTGCTACTACCGTGCCGACTTCCACAGTGTCACCCTCATTATATTTAATCTCTTTCAGCAAGCCTGAAGCTGGAGCAGGAATTTCAGTGTCAACCTTATCGGTACTGATTTCAAAAATTATTTCGTCCTGCTCTACCGCATCACCAACTTTTTTGTGCCATTTAATAATTGTACCTTCATTAATACTTTCACCCATTTTGGGCATGATTATGTCCATTGTAAATCTCCTTTCAGGCTGAGGCACAGGCTAAGGCTGAGAAAACAGTCGTTCATCTCTAAATCCTATTAATTATTTTCTAAAGTTTTGATCAATGAATTTAATTCACTCATTATTTCAAAAAGCATACTTTTGACTTCCGACTCCGTTTCTGCATTCATATAGTTCAATTTCATGGAAACTATAGTTTAACTGATACGTTCAAAAGCAATGCCCCTCGATATTTTGTAAAACCTCGTTTTATCTTTGGTTCAAATCGTCCAAATCCCTCCGCAATATTGTGACAAATTGAGTTGACCGCCCGTTTCATATCCCTAATAAGAATATATGTTTCATCTTTAGGATAAGTTTTTACGATTTCGTAAATGTAGTTTAAAAGACACAATGCTTTTTGATAGACAGGCATTTGAGTAAAATCATCATATTTCATAATTCATTCTTTTTAGTCAATAAAATAACATTACAACTAAAAAACTTAGCCTTAGCCTTCAACTCAGCCTCAGCCTTTGCCTATGCCTCTTACTACCTCAATATTCAATCAGCTCTTTAATCCCTTCATAAATTTGCTGCCTTGAAGGCAGAATTTCATTTTCAAGGATTGGAGAATAAGGAACATGAGCATCCTCGGCAGCAATTCGTTTTATCGGTCCATCCAAATATTGAAAACAGCTATCCGAAATTCTGGCAGCTATTTCAGCACCAAATCCACCTGTCAAAGTATCTTCGTGTATCACAATTACTTTATTAGTTTTTTTTACAGAATTAAAAATAGTTTCCTCATCCAGTGGAATAATCGTTCTTAAATCAATCAATTCTACGGAGTATTCAAATTCTTCTTCTAATTTTTTTGCTGCAAAGTATGAGTCCCACAAAGAAACCCCGTACGAAACGACAGTGATATCCGATCCCTTTTTTAATATTTTTGCTTTTCCAAAAGGAAGAAGGTAATTATCATCTGGTTCCGGTGTAATCGCAAAACTTTGTCTGTACAATCCTTTATGCTCGCAGAAAAGCACAGGATCTTTTATACGGCAAGCAGTTTTTAATAATCCCTTTGCATCTGCGGCATTACTCGGATAGGCAATATAAATCCCGGGAACGTGAGCATAAATTGATTCTATGTTCTGGCTGTGGCATAATCCGCCGTGAATGTAACCACCAACAGCAACCCTGACGACAACAGGTGTGGACCATGAATTATTTGAGCGGTAACGCATTGCCGCGGTTTCATTTTTCATTTGCTGGAATGCGGGCCAGATGTAATCTCCAAACTGGATTTCAACAACCGGTTTTAATCCTGCAAGTGCCATTCCGTTTGCAACCCCTAAAATACTGGCTTCGGCAAGAGGTGAATTAAATACTCTGTCATCTCCAAAAGTAGTTGACAATCCTTTAGTTGCTGTAAAAACCCCGCCTTTTTTATCAGCAATATCCTCGCCAAAAATGTACATATCTTTATTGTGTTTCATCTCTTCATGCAGAGCGTGATTTACAGCATCAACGAGCACTATTTTTTGTCCCGCAGGTTCATTTGTTTCATAATTTAATGATTCTTTAAATCCGCTTTCATCATAAACATATTTTGTAGCTTCATCTGCGGAAGGATTGGAAGCGTTGAAAGCCTTATCGGCGGCTTCATCAATCTCTTTTCTAATATCATCCTGAATTTTTTTATAATCTTCTTCTTTTATTATATGTTCTGTAATTAACCTATCCACAAATTTTTCAATTGGATCATTAAGTTTATCTTGTTCAAGCTCTTCATCCTTTCTGTATTTCTTCTGATCGTCAGATGATGAGTGTGATTGAAGTCTTACGACTTCTGCTTCGATGAGCGCAGGACCCTTACCACTTTTTATATAATCAATTGCTTCTTTAATTTTAGCATAGGATTCAAAAAAATCTGTACCGTCAATTTTCAATCTGAAAAGTGTGTGAAATCCCGCCATCATTTCCGCAACGGATCCATCCTTACCGGCAGTTTGATGCTCAACCGGTACTGAGATTGCATACCGGTTATTTTGAATCATAAAAAGCACCGGCAGCCTCTCCCTGCTCGCCCAATTTACAGCTTCATGAAATTCACCCTGGCTGGTTGTTCCTTCACCACTGCTCACATAAGAGACATTCTTAATCCCTCTTCTTTTTGAAGCAAGTGCAGTTCCTACAGCCTGTAAAAATTGTGTCCCTGTAGGACTTGATTGAGATGGAAGCTGTGCATTAGTCATTCCCCAATGCACCGGAAGCTGTCTACCTCCGCTGGCAGGATCAGTAGCCTTGGCAAATGTTCCCAAAAATACTTCCTCAGGAGTTGTACCAGCCATAAGTACTGTTCCCAGGTCGCGGTAATATGGAAATAACCAATCCTTTTTAGGATCGAGATGCAAACCAACCGCCATTTGAACTGCTTCATGACCTTCGGCTGCAATATGGAAAAAAGTCTTTCCCTGCTTAAGAAGACGCATCGCTTTGTTGTCAATGGTTCGGGACCGAACCATCATCTTTAAGATATCTGCCAATTGCTTTTTTTCAAATCCCGACAGATCTTTTCCTGAATTTTTTATTTTACTCCCTTTTTTGTCATTCGATTTTCTTTTGGTTTTTCTTTTTATGGTTTCAATAGTTTTGCTGTTATTTCTCTTTGCCATTGAAGACCCTTATAATTAAATGTTTACCAGATTTGATTTCGTTATTTCTGTCATATTCTTTGAGATAATTCTATCGTAATTAAAAATCTCCTTAAAGTTTTTTACTATTCTTTCTTTTACTTCAGAAATGACTACTTCTCTATTTAGTTCTTTTTTTAACGATGTAACGGACTTATCCTGTATTCCACATGGAATAATTCCATTAAATAAATTAAGATCCGTATTTATATTGAATGCAAATCCGTGCATAGTAACCCACCTGCTTACTTTAATACCAATGGCGGCAATTTTCGCATCATTAATCCAGACACCTGTGTGTTTAGGATTTCGGTCACATATTAAATTATACTCGGCGCAGGTTCTTATAATTACTTCTTCAAGTGCCCGTAAATATTTATGGGTATCCTTTTGCCAATAATTCAAATCAATTATTGGATATCCGACTATTTGTCCCGGTCCGTGGTAAGTTATATCCCCCCCCCGATCAATATCATAAACAGATATTTGATTATTTTTCAGATAATCTTCCGAACCCTTCAAGTTCTCTCTATCGGCGGTCTTACCCAACGTGTATGTATTTGGGTGTTCCAGAAGAAATAGTATATCTTCAGTTTCGGCATTTACTCTTCTGGTAAAAAGCTCTTTTTGAAGATCCCATGCTTCTTTGTAGTCAATTATTCCAAGATTAGAATAGAGTAATGTTCTACTGGTCATTTGTTGTCATTAAAAAAATTCGTTGTAATTATATTAACTGGCAGAAAAAATACCTTATACATCAACCATCTTCCATCAAATATGTATTGCTTCACCGTAAGCGTTTGCAGCTGCTTCCATAATTGCTTCCGACAGTGTTGGATGTGCATGAACAGTTTTTATTAATGATTCTCCTGTAGCTTCTAATGATCTTGCAAGAGTAATTTCGGCAATCATTTCAGTAGCTTCGCTGCCAATTATGTGTCCTCCGAGTATTTCACCATATTTCTCATCAAAAATAATTTTTACAAAACCTTCCCTTTCCCCAATAGCGAATGCTTTACCACTTGCCATAAAAGGAAATTTACCTACTTTAATTTTTTGACCTTTCTCTTTCGCTTTTGATTCCGTCAGTCCAACACTCGCAACCTGCGGCTGGCAATAAGTACAACCCGGTATGTTTTCATAATTTATCGGCGGATTTATTATTCCTTTTATCCTCTCAACAGTGTGAATTCCTTCTGCAGAGGCAACGTGAGCTAACCATGGCGGACCGATAACATCACCAATTGCAAAAATTCCGGGAATGTTTGTTTCATAAGTTTCTTTATTTACTTTAATATGATTTTTTTCTAACTCGATACCCACCTTTTCTAATCCAATTCCTTCCACATTTCCTACAACACCAATGGCATTAAGTACCTTTTCAGCACTTAATTCTTTTTTCTCACCTTTCACATCAAGGGTAAGTGAAATTTTGCTCCCTTTAAACTCGGCTTTTTCAACTGTCGCACTCGTTAAAATATTAATTCCTTTTTTCTTGAATATTTTCTCTAATGCAAGGGAAACTTCTTCATCTTCCACAGGAAGAATATTCTTCATCATTTCAATAATTGTAACTTTTGTTCCGAGGACTGAATAGAAGTAAGCAAACTCAACTCCTATCGCCCCGGCACCAATTACAATTAACTCTTTAGGCAGATCTTTTAAGATCATGGCTTCAGTACTTGTAATAATATTTTTTCTATCGACAGGAATTGCAGAAACGGATCTTGGTCTTGCGCCGGTTGCTATAATTATCTTATCAGCCTTAATTGAATTAATTTGTGTTCCTTTATCATCGCTTAGTTCAATTTCATTTTTTGAAATAAGCTTACCGAAACTTCTGATTCTGTCGACTTTGTTTTTTTTCACAAGCATTTCGACATTTTTTGAGATGCGATCTGAAATTTCCCGGCTTCGCTTTATTATTCTTGTAAAATCAAAATCTAACCCGGATATCTTTACTCCAAAATCATCACCATGATTTTTTATTTGATCTATCATCTCCGCATTTTTTAATAAGGATTTTGTAGGTATGCATCCCCAATTAAGACAAATACCACCAAGGTTTGATTTATCTATAACAACTGTTTTAAATCCTAATTGCGAAGCACGTATTGCAGCAACATATCCTCCCGGACCACCACCCAAAACTGCGATATCGTATTGTTTTTGCATAAGTTATGAGCATCCTGTTTTTTGAGATTGGGGCAAATATAAGTAAGCCTTTAATAAAATAAAAACATTAAGAAGTAAAATATGACCGGATGGTCAATAAATTAGAATTGTACTTATTTATAGCTTTTAGTAGAGTATAAAAACAGACTATTCTGTTAGATCAATTATCAGATTTAGTAAGAAAACTCACAATTAGTATTCAACCGCCTGACCTTTAACCGGCATAGACGTATGGATTTGAACAATTCTCCATTTATTATTTTCCCTCTCCAGCACACCGGTTGTCCTGATACCATCAAAAGTAAATTGCTTATCGCCAGATTCTACAAACCAATTAACTTTCATGTAAAACCAGGCCTGATCACCGGTACTGCACATCTTTAAAATTTTATCCCTGACAGAAAGGTTTATAGTTTTAAACGTTTCATAAGCTCTTTCTTGAGCTTCACCCATTGAAACCTTATCAACCCATAATTCATCCTCATCTGTTCCAAGAATTACAATATCCGGTTTATCGGAAAAACAGGAAAGCAGTAGCTCAAGGTTGCGCTCTTCATGGGCTTTAACAAAATCATCCAGCACCTGCATGACTTTTTCTCGTTCCTTTTCAAGATCAGCTTCTGGTTCAGAAGTGCAGGTTGTCATGGAAAATATCATTGCTGGGAAAATAAAGAAGACAAATTTTTTCACGGCAGCCACCTTATTAATTATTTATTTTAATCTAGTCTGGGGAATCAATTATGAAAGAGGTAAAAAACAGTACTGCCAGATTTTCCCCGGGAGAAATTTTATTACTTATTCGTAATCTAACATTTTTTTTCTGATAGTCAAGTATTGAGGGATTGAAGTTTGGAGGATTTTAAAATTAAATAAATTTTAGAGATAATTTTCAGATTCAATATAAATTAAGCAAGACTAGCAAGTAATATGAAATAATCCAATAAAAGAACCCTCTTTTTCATTCCAATTTTGAGCGGCTATAGTTGTTGGCATTATTTCTACTGAACAATTTTTCTTTTTAAAAAACTCCGCGGCTTCATCAGAAAATCTAACCATTCCGGTTTGACCGCTGCCGATTATTAAATTTTCAGCACCCGCTTCATAAATATGTTTTGCTTCTTCATCTGAGATTATATGCGAAGTATCGTAATATTTTTTTGATAATTTCTTCTTCCGTTTTTCCACTTCACCATTTAAGCGGATTATAATATCATGTTCATAAGTTTTACCTTCAATAGTAATATATCCGAAAGAAGTATTATCTATTTTTGGAGTCATTTGAATAGTTATTATAAAAAATATTTTGAACTAATTACTCTAATTTAGTCGGAATTGCCCAATATCAAAAAAATATCAGAATAATAAGGAGTAGTAAATTGTGTTCTAGCATTCAATATTAATAGAAATAAAATGCCCCTGCCCTCACATGCATCATTTAAGTTTATTTAAGAGCAGGGGTTTTTCCACCTTGAGAGGGGAATTTTTTAATTAACTCTTTTAAATTTCTTTAATCCAAAATGAAAATCTATTTTGAATGTTTCAATTATAACTGCTAATATTCTATAATAGATATTATATTGATCTTTACTTTTGACGAAAAATTAATAATATTTTTTTGAGTAGATTCGTTTTAACCTCAAGGGAAGCACAGCATCTCAGACAGGAATAAGAGAACGGCATCTCACACGTTTCTCTCAAGGTATTGCAATTTGCATTAATTACTTGATAGAGTCAAGTGTTGTTGCTATTTGTTAATAGTTGTTAATTATAAAAGCCCTCAAATAGATGAGGGCTTTAATAAACACAATATTCTAATTACGGATTAGAAACCGTAATTAACGCCAATCATAAATCTGGGCATAATTTTAGGCTGGTTTACCGCATCATCTGCATCACTGTACGTATAATCTTCCCGCGGATTAACGTCATCACCATCAGGACTGTAAGAAGTATCATGTCCCTTCAAAGTTCCTTCAAAGAAGTAATCGACTCCGCCACCAAAAACCATATAAAGATTGGGAATTAAAGGGAACTGTGTTTCGATACCGCCACCTAATCCAAATTGATTACTCGTAACATCAAAATCTTCATTACCGCCGACAAAATTAAAGTTAGCTGTAAACATAGAATATCGCGGACCGACATAAATATGAGATTTGGTAAAAATGTTTACCGGTATCAACATATCAAACCTAAGATCCCATATCCTGCCACTTTCCTGAGGTGTGCCATTGGTAGCATTGTTAATAAATACTCTGCGTGCATCATCAGATTTACCCGGCTCAACTGCCGTATAACCAACACCAAAGCGAGCACTAAGAGGAAATCCGTCCTGAAAGCTTGCAATAGTAAAATTAAGCTGGCCTCCAAAACCGCCGTTATAACCAAACTGCAATCCGCCGTAGAGTTTAGGTCCGAAGCTATAGGTTGTACCGTAGGTTTGGGAAAAGGAAATTGAAGAAAAGAGGAATAGAAAAATGAAAGTAGTTAATAGACTACTGCGCATATGTTTCTCCTGTTTTAGTTTTCTTTGTAAATGAAAAAGTTGAAGCAGCATCTATCCCAAGAATGACTAAGTGAATTATAAAAATATTTTCTTAAATATAAAACAACTTAAAATTTACTAAGGAATTTTAATGCCAAATATTTCCCAAATAGAATCAGTTCGTGTTCAATAATAATACATAAAAACTAATTTTTGGCTATTCTAAATAATTAGGTTTTATTTAACACTTCATTCAGTCCAATTAGCAATCCTTAAACATATTGTATTTGAATTGCTTCAGGCTATTCTTTATTCTTAATATTAAGATTGAAACCGCCTGTTTCTCCCATATTTGAAAAACAATTGTTCGAAAAAGATCAAAAATCAAATAAAAATCTACTATTGACTAATGGCAGGTTTATTGGTAGTTACTGATAGCAGAAATTAAATTTAATAAAAATGCAAAACAAAATATCAGCTAAACCTGTTTACACAATAAGTACTGCAGCAAGGCTGCTTGGAATCTCAATTCCTACATTAAGAATGTACGAAAATGAAGGATTGATTATTCCCTTCAAAAAATCCAGTCGACATCGCCTGTATTCCGATGCTGATTTAGAGAGAATCCGTTGTCTTAGAAGGTCAATCAACGGAAATAAAATGGGCTTGGAAAGCATAAGAAGAATGCTTGCGTTAATTCCCTGCTGGGCAATAATAGAATGCAGTGAAAATGACCGGAAAAATTGTGAGGCATTTGTAAGCTATGACAAACCCTGCTGGATGCATGAGCATAAAAACAATGTTTGCAGGGACAGAGAATGCAGAGAATGCGAAGTTTACAACAGTTTTAGTGATTGCAGCAGCTTAAAAGAAAAATTTAAGGAATTAGTTCCACCTAGAAAATAAAATCAATTAAAAAATAGAAGTAAAAAAGATGAAAAAATTAGTAATACTCGGTGCCGGAACTGCAGGCACAATGATGCTGAATAAATTACACAACGTGTTAGATAAAAATGAGTGGCAGATCACAATTGTTGATCAGCATGAAACTCACTATTATCAGCCGGGATTTCTTTTCATTCCATTCAATATTTATACCTGCAAAGATGTAATAAAACCTAAAAGAGATTTCTTCCCTACTGGCATAAATGTAATTAACTCTGAAATAGATAAAATTGAGCCGAAGGAAAACAGGGTTTTACTTAAAAACGGACAGGTAGTTGGTTACGATCAATTAATAATTGCAACAGGTGCAAAAATAAAACCTGAAGAAACAGAAGGACTGAAAGAAGATCTCTGGTACAAAAACATTTTTGATTTTTACACTATCGAAGGTGCATGCGCACTTCGTGATTTCTTTAAACATTGGGAAGGTGGTAAACTGGTAATTAATATTACCGAAATGCCGATTAAATGCCCAGTTGCACCGTTGGAGTTTGCATTCCTTGCAGACTGGTTTTTCACAGAAAAAGGAATCCGCGACAAAGTTGATATCCAATTTGTAACTCCTTTACCGGGTGCTTTTACACAGCCAAAAGCTTCTGCAATTTTAGGTGACTTTTTGGAGAAGAAGAATATTAAACTTACAACCGAATTCGGAATTGCAAGGGTCGATAATGAAAATAAAAAAATTATGTCTTGGGAAGAGGAAGAAATCCTATTCGATATATTAGTTACGATTCCCACTAATATGGGCGATGATGCAATTGAACGGAGCGGTATGGGTAATGAGTTTAATTTTATTCCAACCGATAAGCATACATTAAAAGCATTGGATCACGAGAACGTATTTGTAATCGGAGATGCTACAGATCTTCCAAGTTCAAAAGCCGGTTCGGTCGCACATTTTCAGGCGGATATATTATTAGAAAATTTTCTAAGTGTAGTCGAAGGAAGAGAACCAACTGAAAAATTTGATGGACATGCAAACTGTTTCATCGAATCCGGTTTTGGGAAAGGAATTTTAATTGACTTCAATTACAATACCGAACCCCTGCCGGGTAAATTCCCTTTGCCTGGCGTTGGTCCTTTTTCTCTCCTGGAAGAAACAAAGATGAACCACTACGGCAAGATTATGTTCAGGTGGATGTACTGGAACTTTCTGATCAAGGGCTTAGAACTGCCTATCGAATCGCAAATGTCTATGGCGGGAAAGAGAGCTTAAAAATGGAAGAAATAAAAACGCAAGCGCAGATTGATAAAATAAATCAAAAACTGGATATCATTCTCGAAGAGATCGAACTTCAGAAAAAGCACAGACGCGAAATGCAAGATCTTAAAGAGGATTTATTCAGGGTTGGGAAAGATGTTTACGAAACAGCAGTAAACGAACTTGAAGAAGTTCATGATCATATAAAAACCGGTGATATAATGCATTTAGGTAAAAAACTGCTTAGAAACGTAAACAATTTGAACAGAACCTTCGATCAGCTGGAAAGCACAAGGGATTTCCTGCGCGATGTCTCACCACTTGTAAGGGAATCAATAATTGATTTAATGGGTAGAATGGACGAATTTGATAGAAAAGGTTACTTCCAGTTTATTAAAGAGTTACAGAAGGCAGGAGATAACGTAGTCACATCTTTCACACCAAACGACGTAAAACTGCTTGGCGATAATATAGTTACAATACTGAACACAATTAAAAATCTTACTCAACCTGATATGCTGCAGGCAATTAACAATGCCGTTGCAGTTTATAAAAATATTGATGTTAAGGTCGATGAAAAGGTTTCGCTTTTCAGTTTATTAAAAGAATTAAATTCACCTGAAGTAAAAAGAGGCTTGGCAGTTGGATTAAAATTCCTGAAAAACCTTGCTTCTTTGGAAGAAAATAAAAAAAACTTAATAAATCTAAAAAAAGAACAAATCAATTGAGGAGTAATAATGGAAACTGTAGAATTAGTAGGAAAACAATTTGAACTGGATGCAGACGGCCATCTCAAAAATGTAAATGATTGGAATGAAGAGGTCGCAAAAGAGTTTGCTAAGTTAGAAGGGATTAATGAACTAACCGATCGTCATTGGATTGTGATAAACTTTATGAGAAAAGTATACCAGGAAAAAGGCGATGCACCTTCTATCCGCCAATTGAATAAAGAAAGTGGAGTACAGACTAAAGAATTGTATTCATTATTTCCAAAAGGTCCGGCTAAAAAAGCAGCTAAAATTGCCGGTCTTCCAAAACCAAAGGGCTGTATATAAATAATTCAATGCGTCATTCTGAACGGAACAATGTGAAGTGAAAAATCTCCTTTTTTCTATGAGATTCTTCGCGGAGTTTATCCCGATGAATATCTGGACTCAGAATGACAATAGAAATAAAGAAAATTTAATTTATTTGGAGTAATAAAAATGTCTGAGCCAATTGAAAAAGTATCAATTGTTGTATCCCGCGGTTCACTTGAAGGAGTTTATCCGGGATTGATAATGGCAAACGGTGCCAGAATGGAAGGCATTGAAGCAACTTTGTTCTTCACATTCTTTGGACTTGATGCAATAATTAATAATCGAATGGATAACCTCAGTGTTGCTACTGTAGGCAACGCAGCAATGCGAATACCGGGCGGTTTGAAAATGCCTACCTGGTTGGGCGCAATACCCGGCATGTCCAGATTCGCTACGAATATGATGAAAAAAGAGATGGAAAAAATCGATATACCCCCAGTTCGTGAATTTATAGAATTGATTCATGATTCAGGTGGTGAACTGTACGCTTGCAAAGCAACGGTCGATATGTTTCACTTAACAAAAAAAGATTTCTGTCCGCAGGTTTCGGAAATAATTTCCGTTGGTGAATTTTATGAAAAGTCTGCAGGGGGACAGATTATATTTACCTAAAAGCATTTTCATTTTGTATCATATACTTAAACCGGCAAGTTACTAAGGGCATCTTTCAGATGCCTTTTTTATTGGAGACATCAATTTCTGATTGTTTTTATTATCGAAAATTCTAAAAGCAAAAGTTACAATGCTTTTCTACATTTTTACGATGAATCATTTTTAGAAAAACCAAGTTTGTTTAAAAGAATGCAATACTCTTCATGGTGTAAAATTTGTGCGTTTTCGACAATATAAGTCGGGATAAATTAAGAGGAATTGCCATGAAAAAGATGGTCTTCACTCTACTGGTTGTGCTTACAACATCTGCATTTGCGAATCCGCATTTCACTATAGGAAGTAATCCTTTCTACACCTATTTTGCATATCCGCACGACATTCTGTTTTGGCCGGACAATGCCGTCTTCTCACATTTCTACCCGCAGACTTTGCCGTGGCAGGGACACGTTACAAATCTAAACCAGCGACCGAATGACACTTACATCAGCAATTACAACTACTTCGATTTCCCGATTCCTGATGATTATAACGGCGATCCGAATGCTATCAAATCATATATGAGAGCTTCATCTTATTATTATCAGAATAGAATAGGTCTTGGTGGAATATGGAACTTCGGGGTTTGGGGTAAAGTCTTCCTGGAACTTGGGACTACTCAAATAAATATGGAACAGCGGGTAGAAGGCGTGGTTCGCAATAATGAAACTTTGGAACTCATTCCTATTACACAACGAACGGATGGTTTGAGAACCCAATATGATTTTCAATTTATCTATGCGAACTATCTGTTCGGTAATCCATTTGGATTTAGTGCACAATATAGGTCAAATAATATGGAGGCACCTGAATCGGAAATCAGGTTCACAAAGAATGGAACGGAAACAGTATCAAATCATCTTACGTGGGGATGGACCACAACTCCGTGTGCACATATCTTTGAAACTTCCAGCCAGAACTTCGATGCCTGGTTCCTTAATGATTATACCCTATACAGCGGCGGACAGCTTGATGTGCAGATGAGCTATGAATACGGTAACCATAAATCCGGTATTCGTTACAGAACACGGAACGAAAGTGGACAGACATATTATTGGAGAAGTAATTTGCCTGACTCGGTGCCAGGACACAATTTCTCAGGGTCATACATTACTGACGACAGGTTCGAAGATGAAATTGCAGACGACCTGATTCGTGCATATTCAAAGATAAAATTCTGGGAAATTGGTGATGCCGATCTGGGTCTGTTGTTCTTCCTTCAATATGCTGATCGGGATAACAATAGAGTCAGCACAAGCAATGAAATAAATAGTGAGCCCGTCAGCAGTGATTCTGAGAATGAGTATATAATTGAAATTAATCCCTGGCTGAATTATAAATTCGGAAAAAGTTATTTCGATTTCGGACTTCTACTGGAGTATTCGATTACTGATATGAGTAACACCGCTCCCCGGTGGAACAGTGAAATCGGAGCAACCGAAAAGGGAGTAATCAGAAATTCCTCCCCTTATGAGAACGGGTTCAGTCCTTCCTGGGAATCGTTTTCTCAAGGCACCTATAGTTTTTTTGCAACAGGATTTGAAGCAACTGCATCCATCAATATAACCGGTCGGTTTTCTGCTCTTGCAGGAGTTCTGCTGTTGCGAAAATACAGTTTTATAACAAAAGAGTACGGCAGATCAGATATTCCGGAAGGAGGAAATGAATATCTTTTCAATGCAACTCATACACGGGATGATTACAAGAATGAAACCTGGATGACAGGATCAATCGGCTTTTCATATGGTTGGGGTCCGTTGCAGCTTCTTGCTACAATGCATTTACCGCTTGCTTATCTGCTTGAAAAAAATACTGAACTTACAGACAATAGCGCAACACTTGTTGATTTAACTCAAAGAAATGTCTGGGCTGTACAGGAACCTGTTAGCTTCAGACTGCTTCTTGTTTTTGGTTTAGGACATTAAGCTTTGTTTCTTCTGCTTCAGTATATATTTATAGGCGGTTCAATTGGTTGAGGAAAAGCTGAATAGTCTATTTAAAGCCAATTTACCTTCCCAGGACTAAGTTTTATTTAAATTTTATTTGTCATCCAAAGATAACCGCAAATACTATAAACTGAATCTTAATTAACTTTTTATCATCAAATTCACAATAAAGACAAGTAACTGATCTATTTGCTTATATAATCATATTTCCATGAACCACGAAGTACAAAATTTTCAAAAAGACGTAATAGAAAAGAGTTTCGATAAGCCTGTTCTTGTTGATTTCTGGGCGGAGTGGTGTGCACCGTGCAGGATGATCGGTCCTCTCCTTGAAAAGCTTGCTGAAGAAAATACAGATAGCTGGGAATTAGTGAAATTGGATACAGACAAGAACCAGGATATTGCAATGAAATACGGAGTGCGCGGGATTCCAAATGTTAAGCTATTCAGAAACGGTGAGGTAATAAATGAGTTTACGGGAGCACTTCCTGAACCTGCAATTAAGGAATGGTTGAAAAAGTCCATGCCAAGCAAATTCTCAGATCAGATTGATCATGCTAAAATCCTGCTAAAAAACGGGAACGTTGCGGACGCAAAAGTATTACTCGAAGAAATACATAAAGGAGATATTGACAATGGTGACGTAAAAGTGTTGCTGGCTAAAATTCTGCTTTTTGATGATTTCAAGGAAGCACTTCGTTTAGTACAAAATGTTGATGGAAACACAGAAAACATTGAACTGGGCGAGGCAATAAGTACATTAGCTGACTTATTAAATCGTGAAGACAAATCATTTCCTCCAGCTGATGTTCGGGAATTATATCTGTCAGCTATTAAAGATATTAGAAAACAAAATTTTGATTCAGCATTGGAAAAATTTATAAAAATAATTAGAACAGATAGAAATTATGATAATGACGGCGCCAGAAAAACCTGCATTGCAATCTTTAAATTTTTAGGCGAAGAAAACGAAATAACATTAAAGCATAGAAGGGATTTTGGCAGTGCTTTGTATATCTGAATTAATTATTTCAATAAAATAAAACTTTATATGATGTACCATGATTTAACGCAAATGGACTATCGGCAATCTATAATTCTCTGATTTTGTAGAACTGATCTAAAGATTCAGGATTTGCTAAAGCATCCCTGTTTTCTACTTCTTCCCCGTTCAATATTTTAGAGACAGCAATCTCAACTTTTTTACCGCTTATTGTCCGGGGTATATCACTTACCTTAATAATCTCTGAAGGAACATGCCTGGGTGTTGCTTTTTCTTTTAAGGATGATCTTATTTTATCTATTAAAGTCTTGTCAATTGAAGCACTTTCTGAAAGAACGACAAATAAAATTACTTTTTCGTCACCATTAAACTTTTTACCCACTGCAATGCTATCTATAATCCCTTCTATTTCCTCAACTATACGATAAATTTCTGCCGTACCAATTCGTACTCCTCCCGGATTTAATGTAGCATCCGACCTTCCGTATACTATAATCCCACCATTGGGAGTTATTTTTATATAATCGCCGTGACTCCAGACGTCTTTAAATTTTTCAAAATATGCTTTTCTATATTTTTCTCCATTGTCATCATCCCAAAAATAAACCGGCATTGATGGAAATGGTTCGGTACAAACAAGCTCACCTTTATCATCTACTACTGATTCTCCTTTTTCATTAAATGCTTCTACTTTCATACCCATACCGGCACATTGTATTTCACCTGCGTAAACCGGCAGTGTGGGATTGCCAAGCATAAAACATGATAAAATATCGGTCCCACCGGAGATCGATGATAGCTGCAAATCCGATTTAACATTTTTATAAACCCATTTAAAGGTCTCTTCAGGTAATGGTGATCCCGTTGATAATATAGCCCGTAAAGAAGTCAGCTTATAATTATCCTTAGGAGTGAATCCCTGCTTGCTAAAAATTGATAAATATTTCGGCGACGTTCCGAATACTGACACTCGATGTTCCTGAATTTTTTTCCAGAGTATCCCGGAATCAGGATAAACCGGATTACCATCGTATAAAAATAAAGTTGCTCCCACTTGCAGTGAACTCACAAGCCAATTCCACATCATCCATCCGCAGGTTGTATAATAAGTTATGATATCATCTCTTATTAAATCGGTATGAAAAACGTGCTCCTTAAAATGTTGTAAAAGGATACCACCTGCCCCATGAACCATACACTTAGGTAAACCAGTTGTACCTGAGGAATACATAATATAAACCGGATGATTAAATGGCAATTGTTCAAACAATACTTTATTTAAGCTAAAATCTAACAACTGGTTAAAATACAAATATTTATCAGTTGGTATTTGAAACTTATTCTCGTATAATTCATCATTAGTTAAATCCTGGAATATTGGAATCCAAACAGCGTGTTCGATCTCCGGAATTTTCCTCACAATTGATTCAACTTTCTCTCTGCAATTAATATTTTTCCCGTTATATTGATATTCTTCAATTGCAAACAGCACCTTTGGTTTAACCTGTCCAAAGCGATCAAGAACACCCTGAAGTCCAAAATCAGGGGAGCACGATGTCCAGACAGCTCCAATACTGGTCGTTGCCAGCATTGCAATGACAGTCTCTGGAATATTCGTAACAAATCCTGCCACTCGATCACCTTTTTTTACGCCAAGTTTTTTCAGCCCTGCGCTGCAAGCGGTAAAAAGCCTATATAGTTCTTTGTATGAAATCTTAATATCCGGTTTATCCTCCCTGCTGCTGATAATTGCCGTTTTTTCATCACGATATCTTAACAGATTTTCAGCGAAATTCAGCTCAGCGCCTTCAAACCACTTTGCGTCAGGCATTATCCTTTGATCAAGTACTTTATTATACGTTTTAGAATGAACAATTCCGCTATACTTCCAAATGGATTCCCAAAAGGTTTCTATTTCTTTTACACTCCATTTGTATAATTCAAAATAGTCTGAAAATGAAAGATTAAATTCCTTCCGCAGATATTCATAATAGTAAGAAAAATTAGAATCCCTTATACGTTGTTCAGTTGGTTTCCACAATAACATTGTTTATCCCATATTTTAAAAGATATGCCAGATTTAAAAAATCTGGCATATCTAATCATCCCTATAGGTTAAGAAATTTACAAATTAAAATTTCCCTGCAAAGAGTGCAGCATTCCAGGCAAATTCGATATCATTATTCTGTAAAGCAGTTTTAACAGCGAGTTCAATGTTTCGCTTTTTATTTTCTTCCATCCCGAGTGCAGCTTTTAGCATTTTTTTGTGATCATTTACTCTTTGATATCTTAAGAAAGCATCAGATCCATTTTCAAAATCACTTAATTTTTCTTTTGTAATTTTTTCTATGAAATCTATCATCTCATTATCACCAGGAATAGATTCCGAGTTGCCAAATTTTCCAAGATCATTTGCTGAATAAAGGTGTGATTCCCTGATATGTTTTGGTATACTATCATATCCAATACATTTTTTACCGATAGGTTTTTCAACTTCGAAAACTCCTAATCCCGCCCGTGAATAAAAATTACCCGACATCCGCGCGACTAAATCAATCTTTACAGGATCAATTATTCCATTCGTAAATAAATCTTCTGCAATATGGAATTTTACAACTTCACAAATTGCCAGGTTAGCTGCAGCGCCACCTTCTCCAAAGCTCTTCATCTCAACTAACTTACATTCCATTTGAAAGGGTGATTCTTTAACACGTTTCGGTTTAATCAGATCAGAATTAACCGGAGTTAATCCCGACTTAATAAATTCATCAATATTTGATGGAAATTCTGCCGATGCCAGACTAATCTGCTCAACCAGCGAATGTGTAACAGCCTGGATTACACATTCTTTAGTAGCCACTAAATTATTATACGTATCCTTCAAAGATGCATCTTTCCCACGACGCGATGGTGAAAAGGCTACAATCGGAGGATTAGCGCCAAAAGCATTAAAAAATGAATATGGCGATAAATTATTAATTCCATTATTGGATATGGTAGAAACCAGAGCAATGGGTCGCGGCGCAACACCACCTAATAAAAGTCTGTGCACCTCAGGAACAGATAAATCTTTAGGTTCATAGTGCAACATATTATATATTCTTCTTCTTGGCGAGAATTGAACGATCTTTTTTTCTTTTTACGATTTTATTCTTAAGTATTCCCAGACCTGTAATTTCAAGCTCAATTTCATCTCCATCCTGCAGCCATACCGGAGTAAAATCTTTTCCTTTTTCTTTTGCTTCTAATGCCCACGTGCCATTTAATTCAAGATAACATCCAGTTCCAACTGTCCCCGAGCCAATAACATCTCCCGCTAATAATCTTACACCATATGATGCACGTTCAATTATTTCCGCAAATGTCCAGTTCATATCCTTCATATTTCCATCGGAAATAAGTTTACCATTATGCTTTGCAGTCATTTGCAAATCGTATTTATTTCCAGAATCTGTTTGAATTTTGTATTGATCAAGTTCATCTGGTGTAACAAGCCAGGGACCGATTGATGTAGCAAAATCTTTCCCTTTTGCCGGACCAAGGTTTAATTTCATTTCTTCCATCTGCAATACCCGCGCTGACAAGTCGTTCATTATCAAATATCCTGCAATAAAACCATCAGCTTCTTCCACGGAAATATTTCTTCCTTCTTTACCGATTACTACAGCAGCCTCGAGCTCAAAATCCAGCTTTTGCAGATGATCCTTTTCAACTCTTATCTCCCCTTCCCCATAAATCGCATTATGATTGGTGAAATAAAAAACCGGATACTGATCGAACTCAGGTATCATTTCTACACCGCGGTTTCTTCTAGCAGTTGCAACATGCTGCCTGAAAGCGTACCCATCCCTGCAGGAAGGTGGATTGGGGACTGGCGCAAGCAATCTCAGGTTTTGATCATCAACATAGGAAGTTATTTTTCCTTCTTTAATAGCCTCTTCAACAGTACGTGCGCTTTCCATCATTTCCTCTCCGCTGCGTAAGAATCTTCGCATCCTTCTCGGTATATTCAGACCCATTCCAGCAGCACATTCCTTAAGATCATAAATCTTACCATCAACATAAATGCCTAATCTGTCTTTTTTCTTTGTTGTATATGATACTAGTTTCATTCAGTTTGTTCCATTTTTTTGATTCTAGATTCTAATTAAACTTAATAATTTTTTTAAGCTTTACATCGTAAAATTGTTTCAAGGTATAGGTGAACGTGGTATAATTTCATTTAGTTTTAAAGCTCTTATTTATTCTTAGTTTTATTCTTAACAAAATTAATAAATCCATTTAAATTCCTTTTAGCTGTTTCGATTTGCTCATCTCCAATACTTTTCAGGTTATTTCCGACATATCCAAAGTCATAACAACTGATTAAATGATCTTTAAGTTCGTACAATGATCCTCTGGAAATTCTGTAAAACTGAATTCCCTCTTTATAATGATACCGGCCGTATCCTTCTGCAATATTTGAGGTAGTACTTACAGATGCTTTTCTTATTTGAAAATTTAAATTGAATCTTTCCTCACTTGGAAGAAGAGGTAATATTTAATAATAAAAAAATAACTTTACTTCCCGGCATTTAATCCAAGCTTCTGAAGATGTAAAATCTTTTTTATCATCATAAAGCTCACTCGGTTCTTCAATAGTATTATCTTTATAATTTTCTAAAATGTATTCTACAAAATCATTTACTGATTCATTTCTATTTTCTTCCATTTAATTCCTTATAACTTATACCGTTTATTTTATTCCCACTACTCAGGAACTCTTATCTAACCATGATTGACTGTAAGCTTGAGCCATCGTTTCTTTCACGTTTCTCGTCACTTGCAGAGGCTGAAATGTATCGATCATAATTGCATATTCATCAGTTTCTTTTTTACCAATTGAAGCTTCGGTTTTTCCCGGTTGCGGTCCATGTGGTATCCCCATCGGATGCAAAGTTATTGAACCTTTCTTTATACCTTTCCGGGACATAAAATTACCGTGAACATAATACAGCACTTCATCACTATCAACATTGGAATGATAATACGGTGCTGGAATTGCATCCGGATGAAAATCATACAATCGAGGGACAAAGTTACAAATTACAAAATGCCGGGTTGTAAAAACAAGATGAACCGGTGGCGGAAGATGAATTTTACCGACTTTTGGTGCATACTCTTTAATATTAAAAGTGTAGGGATACAAAAATCCATCCCAGCCCACAACATCGAAAGGGTGATGAGGAACAATGTAACGGAAGAATCTATTCCTAACTTTTAATACCAGCTCAAACTTTCCTTTTTTATCTATTGGTTCAGTGTACTCCGGAACTTTGAAATCACGTTCATAATAAGGTGCATCTTCAGTTAATTGTCCGTATTCATTTCTGAAGTGCTTCGGAATATCGAACGGAGTAGATGATTCAACAATAAATATTTTTGTTCTTTTATAGCTATTAAATTTTATTTGATATGTTGTTCCTTTTGGGGCCACAATATAATCCCATTCCTTAAATGGAAGAGAACCATATTCAGAAAGAAATTCTCCTGTCCCCTGATGAATAAAAAGCAACTCGTGTGCATAGCTGTTTCTGAAGAAAACGTCTGTGTCTTCTGTAGGGTTAGCAGTTGAGATAACGCAATTATCATTTTTTAAAAATTCGTTGCGTGAAGTGAGAAAATTTCCTTCACTTTTCTTATTGTCAGTAAAGAAGTGGTAGTATTGCAACGGAGCATCGGGCCAATCGGTTGATTTTCCCTTTTTTATTTCACCAATCTTTTCAACCTGTGTAGGCATATAAAGATGATACTTGTTTGAATAAATTCCTGAAAAACCCATAGTACTGAAAAGTTCTTCCCTATATAGCGATTTGCCATCATCTTTATAAAAAGTTGTATGACGTTTTGGTGGTACTTTTCCTACTCTAACATAAAAAGGCATTTAATCCTCCTAAAAAAAGCTGTTACTTAATATTGAATTTTTATTGCGATCGTTCAATCATCCACATATTTTGCTACTTTTGTTGAATGCAAAAATGAAAGTATATCTGAAGGCATTCAACCAGTAAGATCTACTTTTATTTATCCAAACTACCGCGCTGAGCCTGATCTCTTTCTATAGACTCAAATAAAGCCTGAAAGTTGCCCTGTCCAAAACCCTGTGCACCTTTTCTTCTTTGAATTATTTCATAGAAAAATGTGGGTCTGTCTCCGATCGGTTTAGTAAACAACTGAAGTAAATATCCTTTCCCTTCAATATCACACAGGATTCCATATTTTTTCAGTTCATCAATGTCTTCTGTAACTTCAAAACCTCTTTCCTTTAGCGTATCATAATAGGTATCAGGAACAGAGAGAAATTCCATTCCATTTTTTCTCATTGCAGCTATGGTTTTAATTATATCATTTGTTATAACAGCAACGTGCTGAATTCCTGAACCAAGATATTCGTCAATGTATTCCTCAATCTGCGATCTCTTCAAACCTTCATATGGTTCGTTAATTGGATTTTTAACAGCGGGACCCTCCGTAGATCTAACAACTTTCGAGAGCAAAGCCGAGTACTGCGTCGAAATATCACCCGGACCAAAATCAATAAAAGTCTCAAAGTTCAGACTTTTGTTTAAGTAATTTACCCACAAATCCATTTCATTCGTGCGAACGTTTCCAACAATATGATCAATTGCCTGTAGGCCGGTATCTTCAGTAATAATATCAATTTTTTGAACTGGTTTTCCGTAACCCGGTTTGAATATCCCTTTATAATTATCACGGTTTACAAAAACAATCTCAGAATCATCATAAAGTTTTAATGCAGCCTCTTCAATAAAACCATTTTCGTTTTCTGTTCTTCTTGGTTCCCAGGCAGGAATTGCTCCATTCTTTATTGCAGCATCAAACGCTATTTTAACATCCTTAACTTTTAATGACCATCTCTTAACTCCATCTCCATGTCTATCAACAAAAGAATATATTTCATATTGCTTAGGATTTATTGCGGATGTAATTACAATACGAAAATTATTCTTTTCAAGATAATACGATACTTTTCCTTTAACGCCTGTTTCCGGTCCTGAATATCCAACAATATTCATCCCCATAGCTTTTGCATGCCAGTAAGCCCACATTTTCGCAGAGCCTACATAAAACTCAACGTAGTCGTAACCTAATAATCCTAATTGAACTGCCATTTATTCACTCCTAAAATTATTTTAATGAAGAGGGAAATTAAATTCAAATTTAAACGAATTACTGCTTATAGCAAAATTAGGACAAAAAGAATTCTGAATTCATAAAATTCTATTTTCTCTGCTATTAAATTGAATCTAAAAGTAAAAAATTATTGTCCCTTGATTTAGATGCTTTTTCAAGATTTTTTGGATTGTACTCACAAATTTTCAACAAAGGACACAGAATACAGATTGGCTTCGCAGGTTTGCAAATCTCTCGGCCCAATTTTATTAAATTTGTATGGAACTGATGTGCAGTTCCATCAGGTAAATTACCATATATTTGATAAAAAGTTTTTTCAGGTGAACTGGTCTTAACTAATCCAATTCTATTTAAAGTTCTATGCACATGTGTATCAACCGGACAAACATTTCTATCTAGGGAAAACAGCAAAACACAGCTTGCCGTCTTAACTCCAACTCCGCTTATGGAAGTTAAATCTACTAATATTTCCTCATCTTCCAGTTTTTTGATATATCGTAAATCAAGCTTGCCATTTTTCTTTTTAAGCTGATTAAAGGTATTTTTTATAGCAGCTGATTTTTGTTTTCCGAGTCCAGCAACTTTAATCGCAGATTCAATTTGCTTTCTGGGTGCATCGGATGCTTCCTGCCAGTTATTAAATCTCTGCTTAAGATTATTAAAAGCCTGATAGGAGTTCTTATCATTTGTATTCTGCGAAAGAATCGTTGCAATCAATGTATCAATTGGATCGGGCAATTTTTTCTTTCGATGGGGAAATCCGAATTGCTTCAGTAAAAGCTTGTTTATCTTTTTAATTTTTTCTCTCAATAATATCTCATTTTTTAATTTGCGGCGTATAAAATTAAAGCCAAAAATTCAATTAGCAAATATTTATCTTTACCGGAGAGTTAATGAATTTTTAATTAATGTAAGGAAATTTCATGGGAATTTTAATGACAAGTATTTCCGGAGTCAGAGGAATTATTGGGGATGGATTAGATCCCCGGACGATAGTTAAATATGTAAATGCCTATGCTGATTTTGTAAAAGAAGGTAAAGTGGTTATCGGAAGAGACTCACGTTTAAGCGGCGAAATGGTCAAAAATATTACAGCAGGGACTTTGATGGCGAAAGGAATCGATGTGATTGATATAGGGATTTGCCCAACTCCCACAGTTCAATTTAACGTGAAAGAATTAGATGCAGCGGGAGGTATAGCAATTTCAGCAAGCCATAATCCAAACCAGTGGAATGCTTTAAAATTATTAAACAGTGCTGGACAATTTTTATCTCCGCAAGAATTCAATGCGATGACTCACAATTTGGATAAGGATCAATCTGCCTTTAAAAGCTGGGATAATTTAGGTGAAAAAACTGAATATGATGAAGGATTGAAAAGCCATATTAATGCAATTCTTAAATTAAATTTTCTGGATTTGGATTCAATAAGAGAAAAGGAATTTAAAATAGTAGTCGACTGTGTAAATGGAGCAGGTGCATATTGTGTACCGGATTTTCTAAGAAGTTTTGGATGTAAAGTGGTCGAGATAAATTGCAATAAAGATGGTGTGCTTGTTCCCAATCCTGAGCCACTTCCTGAAAACATAACCGAAACATTAAAAAAAGTATCTGAAGCAAAGGCAGATTTGGGAATCGTTGTTGACCCCGATGTCGATAGATTAGTTTTGATCACAGAAAAGGGTGAACCATTTGTTGAAGAAAACACCATAACACAGGCCCTAAAATTCATTCTTTCCAAACAAACAGGAGATGTTGTGGTTAACCTTTCTACAACAAGGGCGGTTGATAATATAGCGGATAAATTCGGTGCAAAAGTTTTTCGTTCCCCTGTTGGCGAAGCAAATGTAGTAAAAAAAATGAAAGAGGTTGATGCCGTTATTGGTGGTGAAGGTAGCGGCGGAGTTATTTATCCTGCGCTTCACTACGGAAGAGATGCACTCTGTGCAATTGCTATAACACTTCAGCATTTAACGGAATTCGGAGAACCAATCTCGAGATTAAAAGAAAGTCTTCCGCAATATTATATTTCAAAAAAGAAAATTAATGTTAAGTATGATCCTGATGTGATAATAAATAACATTATAAAAGAATTTAAAAAAGTTAAAATTAATACCGAAGATGGAGTACGGGTAGATTTTAATGATCATTGGATTCATTTTAGAAAATCCAATACCGAACCGATAATAAGAATCATTACTGAGGCTCAGACGAAGTCGGAGGCTGAGGAATATTCAAAAAAATATTTAGAAATGGTAAATAAATTGCAAAACTGAAATTCCAAATTTAGAGTTGTAAATAAAAAGGTAATATTAGATCTTAAAAGAGTTTACTTCTTTTTTGAATGTAGTTAAGAAGTGCTTTATCATATGGAGAGGATGTTTCTATTAAATTGTAATCGATATTGGCATTCAGACATTCAGTTTTAATCCTACCGGTAAATTCAAACATTGCCTCTTTATAAGCCTTTTGTATTTGATATGGCTGTGTTGTCATTTCTTCATTGCTTTCAAGATCCTTAAAAATAGCGTCTTTACCAAATGCAAAAGATTTTTCAATCGGGTCGAGGATCTGAAATACAATCACTTCATTTTTTTTATATCTAAAATGTTTTAGTGCTTTAAGCACAGAATTCATATCATCAAAAAAGTCAGAAATAATTACTACCAGACCTCGTCTGTTAATTTTTTCCGCAGCCTCATTTAAAGCAGCAGCGGTATTTGTCTTTTCAGAAGCGGTGGCTAAAGCAAGATTCTTTAATAGTACCTGTAAGAAAGCCCTGGAAGATTTAGGCGGGATAAATTTACTTATTTTTTCTGCGTACAAGGTTAATCCCACGGCATCCTGCTGATGAATCATTAAATAACTTAAAGCTGCACTTAAAGTTAAAGCATATTCAAGTTTAGAAATATTGTCAGCGGATCTAAAACTCATTGAGTTGCTGGTATCGAGAAAAATATAGCTTCTAAGATTTGTTTCCTCTTCATACTGCTTAATAAAAAACCTTTCTGTCTTTCCAAAAACTTTCCAATCAATGTCCTTTAAATTATCACCCTGCATATAAGCGCGATGTTCAGAAAATTCAACACTGAAACCGTGATAAGGACTTCTATGCAATCCCACCATAAATCCTTCCACAACAAGACGTGCTTTTAATTCAAGTGAATTTAATTTTGAAACAAAGGCTGGATCTAAAAAATTTCTGAAGTCTTTTGAGACTTGTTCCATTAATCTTCTTTTGTAAGATTTTTCTCTAAAATTTCTTCAGGACTTAAACCCATGTTTTCTATTTCTTCTTTTGCTGATGTAGCTAATTCGTGATTTGGAAATTTTTCAAGGAAAAGATTGTAAGTCTCCGTTGCTTTTTCGTAGTATTTCAATTCATTAGCAAGAACAAAGCCTGACATGAATAAACCGGTTGGTGCATAGCTGTTTTCAGGATAGTCATCATATATTTTTCTAAATAACGAGACTGCTTTTTCAAGTGATTCTGTATCGGAGAGGTTTTTAAGCATTTTGTTCTGATAAACGGATGCTAATCGGCTTAAAATTTCCGGAATTTTATCACTCTCAGGGTATTCATTTATGATTTCTTCAAAAAGTAAAACTGCTTCCGGTACTTTATTTTCATTCAGACTAGTATTTGCTTCCGTAATCAATTCATCAACTGATTTCTTCTCTCCGCACCCTATGAGAATAAGCAGAATAAATATTGAAAATAGTCTTTTCATTTATAAAACCGTGTTTGTTAAAAAATTATAGTGTAAATTATCAATTCCTTTATGAACTAGCAATGAGTCTTTCATTACCACAATGCAAAAAAAAGCCGATTCCGAACAAGAACCGGCTTTTTATAGTTATCAATAATCGATTATTTGGTCAACATCATCTTTCTAACCTGAGTAAAGCTACTACCGTCGATTCCTTCTGCATCAATTCTGTAGAAATAAACTCCACTGTTAAACAGAGAAGCATCGAATTTGATTTCGTGTCTTCCCGCATCTAATTGTGAGCTTAATAAATCAGTTACTTTCTGACCTAAAACATCAAATACTCTAAGCGTAACTTTAGAATCTGCAGCAAGGTTAAAAATAATCTTGGTACTAGGGTTAAAAGGATTGGGATAATTCTGCTCTAATGAGTAGAATGACGGTGCACCGAATTCAACCTCAATTTCATCTGAGTAACTGTAAGTTCCATCGAGATCAACTTGTTTTAGCCGGTAATAGTTTATACCAACTTCAGCATTGGCATCAACGAAGGTGTAATCTTGCGGCTGAGTTGTAGTACCAGCACCATTCACAAATCCAATTGCTCTGAAATCGTTACTCGTTCTCTTCTCAATTTCAAAACCATGGTTATTAGTCTCGGTAGCAGTGCTCCAATTTAATACAACAGTCTGATCGATTACATTAGCAGTAAATGATGTAAGTTCCACCGGAATAGCAAGGAAAGGTGTCGGTATATCTACGACCCATGTATTATTCATATCCTCACTTGTCTCATCAGACCCGGTTACACCATTTCCACCAGTCATCACCTGAGCACCTTCCGTATAATCAGACCTCTGAGCTGAAAAACCCGAAGTGGGACTTAATGCAGACAATTGATTAGCAGCAGGTGTATCATCTAAATAAGTTGAACCTGTAGTTCCAGGATCAGGACCATCAATGGTAACGCCGGTTTTGTCCACAGCTTCATCATTGGGAGTGGGTGACGCTGAATTGTAAAGCACATAATCAACATCTCCTACCAGGTCAGACATTCCATCCCAATAATACAACATAATCATTTCATCCCCATTTGTTAAACCGGGATTGTGTGTGCTGTCCGGACCATATATACTTCCAGGGTGAGTTTCCATCATATCTGGTATAGCATCAGGTACCCCGGATTGAAATTCAGGCTGATCAATTTCATAGGTAGGATTTACACCATAAGCACTAAAGAAATCTGCGTCTCCGTTAAGAGCAATAATTTGATGTTCTCCGGCACCGATTGTTGCACCGTCAGGAAATTTAGAATTAAAATCACCAAATGCACCACCATACAATCCCTGTACTACATGGTAGTAGTACTCCGGACCACCGGCGAAAGCCACGTCTGATAAGTAGTAATCGGTTAAGTCGACGGGTGAAGCATTTGGATTAAAAATCTCAATAAACTCCGCTCCAGTTGGAGTCACGACAAATTCGGTAAGAAGTAGTTTTTCTACCAGTGCACCGCCGGCAGAGTTTACTTGAACAAGATCTATCCCTAAATAATCAGAATAAGTTCCTGCAGGTCCTCCATCAAATATGTAATACTGGATTGCAAAACGTATTGTGCCTGAGTGATTAAAATTAAAACTCCACATTTCCCAATTATTTACGTTGGTTTTATATCTTCCCCAGGTTTGATCAAAAGCTCCTGGTACTATTCCTGCGGTAGTAGAATAACGAACGAAGAGAGAATCATCCCAGATGCTGCCAGTTGGCGATCTAGTCCAGAAAGACAGTGTATCGCCGGCAGTAACGGTAATCTCCGGTGAAATTAACCACTGGTCGATTACACCACTTGCATTAGCCCCATTGTAATTAGAAGCTACGTAACCATCAACTGGTCCTTCATAAGCCGGAAATACTGTCGAGTTGCCCTGAAAAAAAGGATCTGTCGTACCGCCACCATCTTCATTTAATACCACCCATCCTCTGGCTTGCAAGCCGGTAACAGTGTTATCACCATTCATATCATCAATAAAAATGGCTGTTTCAGGTGCGGTATAATTGATTGGATTCGTTACGCCACCGCTCACGCTACTTCTTGATCCATAGTCCTGAGCAAAGAGTAAGCCGACTAAGGTAAATGAAATAAATAGTACTGAAAGTAATTTGTGCATAAGACCTCCTGTTAATATTGAATGAATTGTATAATTGGATAAGACAGTAATGGTTTATGAGTTCATAAAAAGTTTCGCTAAAGAGTTTCCGTGAAGCGCATTAATATTTCAACCTCAAGATTATGAAAATTAGACTTTTAATCAACAAATTAATTTAAAATAATTGTAAAAAATTAAGTTTAGATTTTTATTAAAATAAAAAAAGCCCGAAACGGACAGATAGTTTCGGGCTTTAATCAAATAGAATATAATTTATTTAGTTAACATCATCTTTCTTGCTTGTATAAAGCTCTCACCATTTATTCCTTGAGCATTTATGCTGTAGAAATAAACACCACTGTTAAAATCTGCTGCATCAAAAATTACTGTATGATTTCCAGCTGCAACATTATTGTTCACAAGCGTAGAAACTGCTTCGCCAAGCAGGTTATAAACAGTTAATGTTACTTTACTGTCTGCTGCAAGGCTGTAGTTAATTTTTGTGCTTGGATTGAATGGATTTGGGAAATTCTGAGCAAGTGAGAACTCTGCGGGTGGCAAAACTTCAACTTCAACTTCATTTGAATATTCAAATGTACCGTCGAGATCAACTTGTTTCAGTCTGTAAGAATAAGTTCCAACTGCAACATTTTTATCAATATAGGAATAGTACTGAGATGCAGTTGTTGTTCCATATCCAGAAACAAATCCAATGTTTTCAAATTCACCACCAGAGCTTCTTTCAATTTCAAAGCCGCTATTATTTGTTTCAGTGGCTGTTATCCAGCTAAGTTCAACTGTACCGTTGTTTGCCGTTGCTGTGAATGTAGTTAACTCGACTGGAATGTAATCATCATCAATTAACCACAGGTCATCAACATACCAGAAATCAATATTAAATGAATCTCCGTTATAATAAAACAAGAGAGTAATTGGACTTGCAGGGGGCATAATTCCACTGAACGTTAATAGCTCGGGACCAACGTTTCCAGTTGGTGTGATTTCCCAAATAGTAGTCCAGGTTGCTCCACCATCTATCGAAACACCAAATCCCATCGGACCGGCTGGAACTGCGAAATAATCAACAAAATGGTTAAATTTTATTGTATGGTTATGCGTAATATCAACTGGTATCGGAACTGTGGTTTGTATTACTGATAAACCAACAAATGAAGGTGTCCAGTTTAATTGCAGTTCCGGTGGACCTGAAGAACCTAATGCATTATTGGATCCTGCAGCAGACCAGTTTGTGAGACCAAGCGGTCCAGCTACTGTCCAATTTGCTAAATCAGGGAATGGCTCATAAAATACAACACCCGGAGGATCTACAGTTGTAAATGTCCAAATAGGACCAGAAACTCCGCAAGTATCGTTTTTACAAACAACTCTCCAGCCATAAGTTGTGCTGTAATTTAGTGGTCCTGGAATTGCCAATGATGTTATAGCTGCACCATCATAAACTAATGCAAGACTTCCAAGTTCACCAAAGTAAACTTCATTTTGAGTAGTACCTGCACCATTTGTCCAAGTGGCATTTCCCGGATTAATACTCACTCCCGTGGTTCCATCCGGAGGATTCGGATTTGTTGGAGGATCTACAGGGCAAGGTGGACCGGCATTACCCAAAACTAAGAATGGAAAATCCTGTGGACCAACATCAATAGCAGCTCCCCAAGTACCGGATATATTCTGAAGAGCATTTCCTGTTCCAGTTGAACCCAATACTGTAACTGGAGGAGCCCAGGGGCCGGATGTTAATGTTCCGCCGCATTGCCATTCAATCCAATATGTCCCTGCTCCCAGATTCAAAGGGGGCGTGAGCTGCACCACATTTTCCATTATTGGACGTTGGCTATCCAATAAACCCGTGTCGAGCACTCTGTAAATATTTGTAAAAGAAGTGCTGGATAGCACATTTGTTGTTAGATCGCCATATATTACAGTTCCACCTGCTGATGGATCGCCATTATATATCTGCATCCTCAAATCGTTAATAGTAGAGGTTGTAGACGAACCGGTTTGGTATGCAAAAAAGCGGAGTTCATCAATGTTCCAGGAAGCTCCACTAATTGTAAAGTCATCAGCAACAGTAATTGAGGCAGAAATTTGATGACCATAGCCATATGTACCCATTCCCAGCGCAGTCTGTAGTGCACTTGCATCTGCACCGCCGAAACCACCACCCGGATGTGTTACAAGAGGTCCGTTATCGTGAAGGACAACTAATGGTCCATCATATTGGAGTGGAACGTTTTGCCCTACCGGAACTTCTTGTTTAACATACTGACCCTCATAATTATCCTTAAATGCTGATTCTTGTGCTAAGACAGAAGAACACCACAAAAGAGCCAAAAGGACAGTAGCAAATATCGTAAAAGACCTTTTGAACATAAGCCCTCCTATAAATAAATTTATGAATAAGTTAGTTAGGTGAGAAAAATAAAAGAAAAGTGATATTTTGAAAAATTCAATCATACCCTCTCAGAATATTTGTTATGACACTTAAATAATTTAAATGCCTATCCTCGTTAAATATTCATACCAACATTAATCAATTTTTACTTTTAATTCAAATTTTTCAATGTTAATTCTTTACTTAGCAATACAATAATTATTGAAGCTCCTAACAAAGTTTTTGAGTTTTAAGATATACTCATTAGGAAATTTTTTCGTTTTTTGCCATTGAGGTTTTTTCCATTTTTTGCCTGTAAGCCTTTAATTTGGATAATATCGCATCATCGGTCAGAGCAATGATTTGAACAGCAAGCAGAGCCGCATTTTTAGCTCCATTTATTGCAACTGTAGCTACAGGAACTCCGGGTGGCATTTGTACGATCGAAAGCAAGGAATCCATTCCCTCTAAAGATTTTCCCTTTATGGGGACACCTATTATCGGTAAAGTTGTATGGGCTGCTGTTACCCCGGGTAAATGAGCTGCACCACCTGCAGCTGCTATAATAACCTTCAATCCTCTCTCAACAGCGGTTTTTGAATATTCTGAGTGCTGGCTTGGTGTGCGATGAGCTGAGAGTATCTTAACTTCATAACTGATATTAAACTCCTTAAAAACATTTATTGCATCTTCCATTACGGGAAGATCAGAATCGCTGCCCATTATTATACCTACGAGTGGTTTACTTTTGATCATTTCATTCCTTTTTATAATGATTTAAATATTCTTCCATTTTATAATTTCAATTTCATTTCCGTCAGATCTTAATAATACAGCTCCGCTCAAATCTGTTCTTAATATTTTTGAATTGAATCTATTTAGTCTTCTTAAAACTTCTTCTGCGGGATGCCCAAAACTATTATTTATTCCGGCACTGATCAAACTAATTTCCGGAGTTACATAGTTAAGAAATTCATATGAAGTACTTGTTTTGCTTCCATGATGGGATACTTTAAGCACATCGGAATCTAAAAAATGCCTGTATCTTTTTGTATAGTCATTTTCAGCACTCTTTTCTAGATCGCCGGTAAATAAGAAACTGGTTTTACCGTAATTTAACTTTATTACTCCGCTTCTATTATTAGTTTGCAGTTCTGTTGAACTAATAAATCTATCATAATTTAAGATGTATAGATTGACATTACCTATTTTTAAGGATCCTGAACTGTAATATTTAACAGGAAGATCAAAATCATTTAAGAATTGTTCAAATCGAACATCTTTTGAAAGAGATGTATCCAAAGCCGGTTTATAGAGCATTTTGATTCTTCCATCAAGAATAAGCGATACAAAACCAGCATGATGATCCGAATCAATATGTGAGACAAATGCATAGTCAATTTTTTCGATCCCCAAATAATCTAGCAACGGAATGATCACTCTTTCACCATTATCAAAATAATAAGTCGCATTGCCGGCATCAATTAAAGCTGTTTTTCCGTTTGGAAATTTTATTAGATATGAATCTCCCTGCCCAATATCAATCATAAAAATAGCTAATACATTTTCCGGAAGAAGTTCTTCATCATCTAAAGACGAATAGAAAAATATATTGATAACTAACAATACCGATAATAATAATTTAGGAATTAGTCCCTTAAATTTAAAAAATGCAATAAGAAACACTATCATAAATAGATAAAAGATAAATACATCGGTCATTGAATATTGATTTACATTAATATGAGAAAAACTTAGACTACCGCTTAAACGAATTACATCTAAAATAAAATTTGTAATTAAATCGTTTGCTGATGCATAGTATACAGCAACCAATGGCAGTAATGCTGATATTACCAGAGTAAATAAAGCAACCGCAATTATCACGCCGATGGCAGGAATAACAAGTAAGTTTGTTAAAAGCGCTATGACGGAAAATTTATTAAAATAAAATAGTGTTAACGGAAATGTACCAACCTGCGCGCTGAATGAAAACGCAATGAATAATAAAACATACCTAAAAGCTTTATTTTCAATTTCTAAACTTGAAATAAATTTCTCGATGACAGGATAAATAATTGCAATGGAAAGAACTGCTGCAAAAGAGAGTTGAAAACCCGGATTGTAAACTTCATTTGGATCTACGGTTAGGATTAAAATCGCAGCAATTGCAATAGAATTGATTAGATTCGTGCTTCGATTCAATAAAAATGAGATTATTAATATAACAGCCATTAAGGTTGCCCGGAAAACAGAAGGCGGGATTCCTGTTATCAGCATAAAGCAAAGCAATCCTATCATGGTAATAATTGATCTTAAAAACAGACTGAATCTGCCGAAAACTAAAAAGAAAATCAGGACAATGTAACCAACGTGTAATCCAGATACCGCAAGAACATGAATTACCCCTGCGTTTATAAATTGAGTTTTAGTTTCGTAATCAATGTCTCTCCTATCTGCAAGCAGCAGTCCGCGCAGAAGAGAAGCTGTTTCAGCAGAATGATATTTTCTAATTTGTGCATCTATGTATTTACGAACTTGATGAATAATATTTTTAGTCTCACTTAAATCATTTGAAACAATCCTAACACAGCTGATAGTATCGATAAAGAGTATGCCCGTTATTCCTTTTGAATATAAATAATAATTGTAATCAAATTCGCCAGGATTTCTTTTTTCTCTTCCCTTATAGAAAGTTCCATTAAGAAATACAATATTACCCGGATTTAGATTTTCATATAGAACATCAATATTGACAACTTCATCGCTGAACTTGCACAATAATTTTATCTTATCATTTACAAAAAATTCATCGGACCGAATCGTATCTGTTTGTATATAAAAAAGCAGCTCGCTCTCACGCTTTAAATCAATTTTTACTATTTCTCCGGTTACACTAACGTTTTTGGCTCTGTAAATTTTATCAAAGAATTGATTTATTTTATGTTCATTTTCCTGAATATGCACGTTACCAACCAGAACAATTATAATAAGAGCAAGGGCAGTGATTAAAAGACTAAACTTATCGTAAAATTTTTCCTTAAATGCCGGCAGGATCGAAAAAGACAACAAAACTAGGGGAATAAAAATATATTCTGCAGGAATAGATATAAATCTTTGGGAAAATATTCCCAGAACAAAAGCAATAGCAATTCTTACAGCAGGGTAATCTTTCATTTACAATATTTTATGATTGCAGACTTTATTTGTGAAATATCTTTAACGGCATTAAAAATTTTTTCGGCATTTTTACCGGCAGTGAGGGTCAGGGCAGGATTTCGAGTATGTGTCTTTGTGGAAAGATCTTCAAGATTTCCATGATCTGAACAGATAATAAGTGTCATTCGACTTTTATCCAACTCATTCAAAAGTGTCAACAGAAATTCATCCATTTCAAAAAACCGTTTATCAAATTCTTTAGCCAGTCTTAAGTGACCAAGATGATCACTTAAATAATATTCGAAAAGGGTAAATTTATTTTTTTGTGAAATTTTTAACAACCGTCTTGCTGCTGTTTTTGGTCGTATAACAGGTAATTTATAACCCAGCCGTTCATTCCATCTTTCATTTGTAAGTTCAGCAGTGATTGCCCTGCCCTTCCTGACATCTGTCACTCTGTTTAACCTGATTCCGCTTAACTTGCATGTAAGGGTTGTTACACTTAAACGTGATCTGCCGGATTTTATATAATCAAAAAATAATTTTGGATAGGCATTCGCAAAATATCCCATGCCATCTTTTTTATGGAAATAAACCAGAATATTTTTTTCTTTCAAAATAGGAATGGTAGTTGAATACGGATATGGACCAAAATGTTTACCAATTAATTTTGGTGCATTAAATCCACAGAATAAAGATGCTTGACCGGTTCCGCTTTGGGGTAATCCATCTATTCCCAAATTTGCATCAGTTGGAAACAAATAATAATTATCATTTTTCAAAACAGGATTTTCAAGTGATGGTATTTCGCTAAAAATTTCAGTAAAAGTTTTAAACCCATATTTAAAGAACGGATTAAATTGAAAATCTTTTTTACCGATTCCAATTCCATCCAAAAAAAGCATAAGAATAGAGCTCATAATATCCCAAATATAAAAGTGATTTTAATTTTTCGATTCTACAATTACGGTTACAGGTCCGTAGTTCACCAGCTGAATGTCCATCATCGCACCAAAAACTCCTTTTTTTACTTTTGAATCACCGATGAGTATACTTATCCTTTCAATAAATTTTTCATATAGAGGAACAGCTTCTTCAGGTTTTGCAGCTTCTGTGAAACTCGGTCTGTTACCCTTTGCAGTTTCCCCGTAAAGTGTAAATTGAGAGATTATCATAACTTCGCCATCTATTTCCTTGACTGAAATATTCATCTTATTATCTTTATCTTCAAAAATTCGCAGACCTGTACATTTATCCGCCACAAAATTTACATCATTCTCAGTATCCCCGGTTTTAATTCCCAGCAGTATCACCAATCCTTTCCCTATTTTCTCCTGATAATTTTCTTCAGCAATTTCCACTGAAGCCGATTTAACGCGTTGAACGATCGCTTTCATTTTTTTACTCCGTAAATTACCCTGTCAATATTTTGATAGTCTTTTACAATTTTAATATCTGAAAAAGAATTCTCTTGCAAAATATTTTTAACCGTGCTGCTTTGTCCCTCGGCTATTTCAAAAAATAATTTGCCACCGTAATTAAGTTTATTTTTTGCTTTTGCTGCAATAATATTAAAAAAAGCAAAACCGTCACTTTCATCTGTAAGTGCATAACGAGGTTCAAAATTTTTAATTTCTTTTTGAAGTGAATTAAAATCATTTTTAGAAATGTACGGGGGATTTGAAACTACAACGTCAACGACTGAAATAAAATCAATTGGCTGGGAAATAATATTATGTATTATAAAACTGGTTCTCGATATGACATTGTGTCGTTTAGCATTTTCCTTCGCTAATATAATTGCATCATCACTAATATCCGTGCAATATACATTAGAGTTCTGCAGGTTAACTGCTAAAGAAATACCAATAATCCCGCTTCCGCTGCCAATATCTAAGACTGTAATTTTATCATTACAGTTTCCTATAATCGTTTCTACCAGAATTTCCGTTTCGGGTCTTGGAATTAAAACAGCAGGATTTACTTTAAATTCTAGATTATAAAATTCAACATATCCGGTAATATACTGTAGCGGCTCAAAACTACTTCGTCTTTTTATCATTTCCCTGTAATCATCAAGTTCATTTTGCTTTAGAGGACGGTCAAATGACAGATACAATTGCAGCCTTTTACATTTTAACACAGACGCTAAAAGTAGTTCTGCATTAATTCGAGGAGATTGAATTCCTTTTTTTTGCAAAAAATCTGTTGAAAGATTAATTGCTTCCAATACGGTAATCATTTAAAAATAATTTTTAGCAGTATTATATCAATTTAGTAAAAGAAAGGGAATTAATCGGAGAGGAACAGGTAAATAATTAGTCCAAAGTTAATTTGAAGCGCAACAAAGGAAATACCACTTATTACATCCAGTCGGTCAGTTTGATTTAAAAGTTCAGGATCTCCTGTAATTTTGTATTCCTCAAACCTGTTGTCTGCTTCAAGTTTAAAGTAAGCTGTTGCAGCACCTAAAGCAATTGCAGTTCCGACCAGTAATTTAAAGACGGTTGTTCCATAAAAGCCGCCGTCAATTTCTTTCCCGATATAATCGAGTTTAATTTTTTCAGCTGAATTAATATCATCGATTTTAATTTCTTTGCTCATATAATCCGGCTTTTCCAGTAACAGCGAGTTAAAATATTGATTTATGTAAAGCGGAGTATATCCAAGTAAAGAATCTTTACTGAACACATATACATTCTGCGGATCAGTATCCAGCAGTATGTCATCATCAAAGAAATAATTTAAGGTGATTTCGGAACAATCTGTTACCTCAATTGTATCAGAGAAAGATTTTGCGTTCCATTTTTCAGAATTCTCAAAAACCTTAACAGTATAAATTCCCAGTTCAACATCAGTTTCAAAATAGCCTTTACTTCCCGCATATTCATCATTAAGATAAATACTAACTTCATCCACATCCGAGATAATTTTTAATTTTGCACTGCAATCTTGAGCACTCGTTTGCGAGATGAAAATTAACAGCAGATTAGCAAGTACTATTTTAATCAATAAATTCATAAGCTCTTATTATTCCCGCATCAAAACCGATAAAAAGTAAATTCCGATAATAAACCGGCGAAAGTTTAGCCCTTCCTTCCAGTTCAATTGATTTCATTATATCACCATTTGATTTATTTAACAAATGAACTGCAAACAAAACGTCCGGTAAAATAATTTTATTGTTTGTGACAAGTGGGGTTGAATTAAGCACACTGCTAAAATCTGTCTGCCAATTCTTATTACCCGTCTTTTTGTTTAATGAATAGAAATTTCCGTTTAGATTTCCCATGTAAACGTTTTCTGAATCAAGGGCAGGTGTCATTAGTATTCTCGCACCTGAATTAAATTGCCAGATTATTTCTCCATCGTCTAAATTTATTGCATATAGATTTCCATTCTCATTCCCGCAATAAATAATACTTTCCTGAATAGTTATTCCGCCCTGAAAACCATCACCAATTTTTTTTACATAGACCGAATCTCCGTTTGAAGCATCAATAGCAATAATTTCGCCCTTATCATTTCCAAAAACAAAAAGGTTATTATAGAGTGCCGGATTACACCTTGTTGGCACACGGGTATGTGTTTCCCAAATTTTGTCACCCTGATTGTTATATCTGTAAACTGCTCCAATTTCAGTTGTAAATAAAATTTCATCATTTACAATCAATAAGTTTGTTAACACTCTGCCGGGAACTTCAATCAAATCAATTTCTTTTGCATTTTGATAATCGTAATAAACCAGTTCAGTATAGTTTTCATTTTCCCGGGCAACAGGAAATATTACAACTGATCTGAAAGGTACCGGAGTAGAGTATACCGCACCTTTACTATATTTTAATTTCCCGACCTGTTTTCCGGTTTCAATATTATAGCAATAAATTCTGCCGGAAAGATCATTTATAAAAACCAGATTTTCATAAATAGAAACAGACGAATTTGGAAAGCTTCCATGCATATCAGATTCCCATTTCAGAGCAAGTGAATCCGATAAATCAACAGGTACAAAGAATTCCCTGGAAGGAGTTTTTCCAAACATCTGAAAAGGATCTTCATCTTCCAACGCAGTATATTTAATGATCGATCTTCCGCATCCGGCAATAAAAAGAGCAATTGATATAAAAAATATTCTTACCATTAAAAGTCCCAACCGAAAAAAAATTGGTAAAACAACCCTTTCTGAAATTCTGTAAAATCTTTTTCAATCCGCTTACCTATATCGTAACGCAGCGTTAATACTCCAAATAAGTTCATTCTGAATCCAAAGCCGACCGAACCCAAAGTTGTTTTATATATATCATCCCATGCACCTCCCATATCATAAAAAAGAGCACCTCTTATACCCCAAAAACCCAAAGCAAAAAAGGGAAACTTTATTGCGATCTGCTCAATTATCGGGAATCGAAATTCCAATGAAGAGAGCCAGATTTTTTCTCCTCTTATTCCAAATCTTGGCCACCCTCTTAAATCCCAGCTACCGCCGACAAAAAATCTTCGTGCTTCTTTTCCCTGATTGTAGAAAGCAGCTGCACGGAATGCAAGCAGAGTTGTTAAACCAAAGCGGTAGTAGTACCTGTAATCTCCTATCACTGTAAAGTAATTAACGTTGCTATATTTAATATCACTTGTATAGCCCAGCAAAACCAGCGCACGGATACCGTCAATCGGACCTGTCGGACCCCAAATGGAATTGTCCATCACCCACCCAAGTGTGTTTGTAAAAAGTAATGCTTTTCTTTCTACAACATTAGGAATTACTTCCTTATTTGAATTTCGAACAGTAGCAGTTGCTTCAAGTCGCTGAAACTTTGAAATCGGATAACTAAGCAAAAAAGAACCTCCAAAACTTCTTTCATAAAAGAACTCATCAGGATCGGTAAAATCATAGACTCTTCCACTTAAATGAAAAATTCCATAACCGTAATTAACCCTGCCTCCAAAATTCACTTTCTGTAAAATCACATTAAAACTTTTCAGTATATCGCTTTGAACCGAAGCGCTGTTATAAATTAGAAATGAATACCTGTCATCGCCCAGTAAATCGCTCACAGATAAAACAGCACCGCCTCTGGTTCCAAAAACCGGATCGGTAGCAACAACACTTTGAGCAAAGTCCAGTGAATACTCTTTTTCATATTCAACTTTTTTCCTTTCAGAAGGTAATTCTATAACATCTGCTCTCCATATTCCCGGGGCAGGTTCTATTTCCATCTGAATTAATTCTGAGGTATCATTTTTTTCCTCAGAATTATTCAGAACAAATAAATCGAATGAAAGATTTTCAAATCCTGAGAAAGTAATGTTTGCTGAATCAACGTACGTTGGATTGTAGATGCTGGAAATAAAATTGGATATTTTTCTAACGGATGTTCCAAATTCATTTTGATTTATGGGCAACTCGTATAAATTACGAATACCATCCAGCTCGGAAGTAAACAAAAGTCTCTTTTTATCCGGCGATAAAACGGGAGAAAAAGTATTTGCACCAAAATACGTAATATAATCAATGGAATATGTATTTAAATCGCAACTGAAGAGATTGTATTTTTTTTCATACATTCCATTAGTCCTGTCAGAAGCAAAGAGAATTTGCTGATCAGTTATACCGAATGCAGGATCTTTATCATCGTAATAATCATTTGTAATCCTAAAAAGTTCGTTACCTAATAAATCGAAAATGAAAATATCTGAAAATCCTTTTTTATCAACTGCACTGAATACAATCCTGTTTCCATTTGATGAAAATTTTGGGGAAGAAATAAAGACAAGGTCACGATTTTGAAAAGTCTTTACCATACGATTCTCATTTATAGAAAAGAAATGAATTGCATCGGAGCCGCCTTTTTTAGTTACAAATACAAGTAATCCTTCTTTTGAAATGTCAATTGTAGAGTTAAAAAGATGAAATGCTTCGAATTCTTCAGTTTGTCCGCCACGTAACACCAGTTCCGGAGAATCGATCGGAATAAACTCCGGACCGATTTCAATTCTATAAAGTGAAGAATAGCCATCACGGTTAGCAATAAAATATAAATAATTTTTTCGCTCAAATTCAAAATAAACCGGTGAAAAATTAAAACCCTCTTTAGTAATCTTCAACGAGCCAAATTCCGTAGGGTAGCTTGATTCCATCATCGGGAAATACTTTTTTCTAAGATGATAAAGCCACTCGCTATCAATCTGTTCAAATGATTGTTTAAATGTTGTCTCCAACACCTGATTAAAGGAAGTAGACATCCAAAAATTATCAAGCAACAGAGCAATTTTTTCTTCACCGTATTTTTCCGCTGCAAATTCAAGAAAACTTTGACCTTCCTTATACATCAGATAGGATCCGTAGATTCTGTTCATATCTTTAAGGCTTACGAAATAATTATTCAACACAGCATCGCGGAGCAGCATTTCAGCCTGTGCATCCCATTGGGTTGAATAAAATTCTGCTAATCCCTCAACAAACCATAATGGAGGCATCCGGTTTGTTGGAATACGATGATCCTTTAGTACGCGATAGACTTTATTGGTCATAAAAACATGTACAATCTCGTGTCGAATTACGTGTCTGAAATCATACAAAGAACCGTTAGAGGGAAGAACCACACGTCCTTTTAAAAATTCAAAAAATCCACCGACGCCTTCGGGAATTAAACCAGGGGTTGTGTTTGTCTGCTGAAAATCAATAGTAGTATTATAAAAAATGAGAGGTACTTTTCTGGTTACAATATGATTCATCCTGACTTTGAGTTCATCATAAATCTCTTCGGCATAGAATGCACCAATCTCTGCAATTTTCCCCATTTCACCGTAGTAATAAATATCGAAGTGCTCAGTTCGAAGAATCTTCCAATCAAATTCTTCATACTGAATTTTATTTCTGCCAAAGAAGAAAAACTGAGCTAATGTGTGATCATTAAATATGAACAGCAGCAGTAAGATGAAAAGAGGGTATATTTTCAACTTGAAGAAAAATTCCGGCATATAACTGATAGATATTAAATATAACTTTCAATAACATCATAAATCAGAGAACATTAAGCAAGCCGTTTTTTCATCTCGTGAATAAAATCAATCTCTGACGGGTCAAAACCACGCAATACAGCCAGGTAAAAGCTTATCCAATCGCACAAAAAAATCAAATCCATAATTCGTACCCCGGATTTTTTTTCACTGCTTGTAAGATTGATTACTTCAACACCCTTAGAAGCTGCTAATTCTGAAAAAACAAAATAACGCTTTTTAATTTGCGGATGGTAGTCATTATCGAATAAGAAAATAATTTTAGCATTAAATTGTTTTTCATTTTGTGTTTCCCAGCCAATTATTTCATTATGGTTCATTTCCGGAATAATATGATGGAAAGCGTGCACTTTCGAATTTTCGTTCAACTGGCATTTAAACCTGTAACCTGCAGAAGACAGGAATTCTGATGAATAAATAACTGGTATAAATCCGATCAGCTTTTTTGCAACTTCAAGCGCAGAATTTTTCGGTTCAGAATATTCCTCAGCTCTTCTTTTCCATAAATCAGAAATTGCCCTTACATTTTCATCCTGCTTTTCAATAAGATTAAGCTCCTGAAAAGTCCTCAGTAAAGTAAAGAAACTAAGTCCAAGCGCATATCTTGGCTGAAATCCTGAATTAATTTTTATGTGAGGGATCAAATTTTTATTTGCTATTTCTTCAACTTTTCCACCGGAAGAAATTGCAAGAATTGTACTTTTCAACGTTACTGCTTGTGTAAAACAGGAAATTGTTTCTTCAGTATCACCAGAGTAAGAAGAAATAATTATCAGCCAGCTATTATTTACGAATGAAGGAATATCATAACCTCTGTTAACAATTATTGGAACTTTAAGCTCATCCGAAAGAAAATATTCGAGCAGATCTCCGCTGATTGCAGAACCACCCAGACCACAAATTAAAATTCCTATAGTCTTTTCACAATTAATTGTATTTAAATTGAATTTCCTGCTCCAGGCAGCTTCAATTTGTTTATAAGATTCTTTTAATACTTTAAATTGATTTTCTGAATCGTAGCTTTTTAATAGATTTTCCAAAATATTTCCATTTAAATTATTTGGCGTGTTCTGATAATATTATTATCTGCAAAGAACTTTTGAATTTCTTCCTCAATTTCCTTTTGAGTTGTAAATTTCAGACACTTATCAGCAAGCTTTTTTGTTTTTTTATAGTCACAATTTCTTATAATTCTTTTCGCATAAGGTATTGTTGCCGCAGAAATACTTAAATTTTCCAATCCCAAACCAATTAAGAGCGGCATTGCAAGAGTATCAGCCGCCATTTCACCACAAATACTTAAAGGTTTCTTAGCTTTTTTTGCATCATCAATAATATACTTCAATGTGCGAATTACAACCGGATGGAATTCCCGGTAAAGATCCGAAACTAAATCGTTTCCCCTGTCAACTGCCATTAAATATTGGATGAGATCATTCGTTCCAATACTCAAAAAATCGGTATGCATTGCAAAATCTTTTGCCATGACAGCAACAGACGGAACTTCAACCATAATCCCCATTTCAATATCATCATCAAAAGGTATTTTTTCTCCTTTAAGCTCTTCTTTGCATTCTTCAAATATTTTCTTTGAAGCATGAATTTCATCTAATGTTGAAATCATTGGCAGCATTATTTTAATATTACGGTTAACACTTGCTTTTAATATAGCCCGAAGCTGGGTTTTATATAGAGCGGGATTTTCCAGGAGAAGTCTGATTCCTCTCAATCCTAAAAACGGATTTGGTTCCTGGTAATCCAAAAACCTGAATTTATCTCCCCCAATATCAAAAACTCTAATCGTAATTGAGTTCGGATAAATACGAGATGAAAGCTTGGTATAAATTGTTGTTTGCTCATCCTCGTTCGGAAATTCTCCGGTCTCATTCAATACCTGTTCCGATCTGTATAAGCCGATTCCTTTTGCTCCACTTGTAATAACGACATCTATCTCGCCCGTCACATCCACGTTTGCATAAATATTTATTTCTTTTCCGTCTTTCGTTACAGCGGGTTTATCACGTAATTCTTCGAGCCCTTTTTGAAGTTCAACGAGTCGGTTATGTTTTTGAGTAAAGAATTCAATTTGTTCTTCAGTAGGATCTTTGATTATATATCCATAAAATCCATCAACAATTATTTTATCGCCGTCTTTTATTTTTGCCGTGGCGTTGTGGGTGCCAACGACAGCCGGAATATTCAATGAGCGGGAGATGATTGCAGCATGAGATGTTAATCCTCCATGGTCAGTAATAAACGCTAAAACTTTATTTCTGGAAAGCAGCACAGTGTCAGCCGGTGTTAGTGATTCGCTTACAACTATTACATTGCGATCGATCTTCGACTCCCATCTTTTCTTTTGAAGATTTCGAATAATTCTCTGTTTGATATCCTCAATATCCAGAGCTCTTTCTTTCATATAAGATTCGTGTGATAATATCATTTTGCTCTGATATTTTGAAATTTCATCATCAACAATGTACTCGGGCTGCTTCTTTTCCTCCTTAATTCTGGAAGTAATCGCACCCAATAAAATGGGATCATCCAGAATCATTAACTGAGCTTCAAAAATTGCTGCACGTACATCATCCATTTTTTCACGGGCAATAGTAAAAATCTTAGTTAATTCTTTTTTGGATTTTGCAAGTGCTTCGTAAAGGTCTTCAATTGATTTATCTATATCATCAATATCAGCTTTACTTATTTCCAGTTTCTCCTTTGTAAAAAGATACGCTTCCCCGATAATGATACCCGGAGCAGCAGCAATGCCTGCGATTTTATTTTCCGATTTACGATATATTTCCTGGAAACTTTTCAAAGTTCGTCGAATCCTCGTTCAAAAAAATTCACAATTTCTTTTGCAGCGGCTTCTTCATCTTCACCTTCAAAAGTTAGCAATAATTCAGAGCCTTCTTCTGCGGCTAAAGTCATTACACCGATAATGCTTTTACCATTAATGTTCATTCCATCTCTCGAAATGAAGAATTCACATTTGTATTTTGCCGCCATTTTTACAATCGTTGCCGCCGGTCTTGTATGCAAGCCGGCTTTATTAATTATTTTAACTGTTTGTTCTATCATTACCTCGTTCTCTTAATAAGAGCGTCAGAAAGCCAGTAAAATATTTTTCTTTGCTCAGCGTTGAATACTTTTAGTGAATTCAAAGCCTGGTTAGTATACTTTTTAATTTCTTTTCTTGCGTCATCAAGCACGCCTAGTTTTTCATAGATAAGCTTGTAATTCTTAACCTGATTTTTTCTTATTCCTTTGTTCTCTATAACTTTGGAAAGATACTCTCTGTCTTTTCCTTTTGCTTTTTCCAAAGCCTTGATAAACAAATAAGTTTTTTTACCCTCTACAAGATCACCGCCAATTGTTTTTCCAAATTCTTTTTCATCCGCACTTATATCCAGCAAATCGTCCTGAATTTGAAAAGCAATTCCCAGATTTTTCCCATATTTACTTAACGCATTTATTTTTGCTCTATTTCCACCGCCAATTGTTGAACCAATTTTGCAGCACATTTCAGCCATAGCTGCTGTTTTCTTTGTAATCATTAATATATATTCTTTAATAGATACACTTTCTTTTAGTTCAAAGTCAGTATCCATACTTTGTCCTTCACAAACATCAACTAATCCTTTCGTAAAAGCGCTTAAAACTTCTTTAGCATTTCCATTGCAATCTTTCAACAAATATTCGTAAGCTACTGAAAGCAGACTATCACCAACAAGAATTGCAGTATTACTATCATATTTTTTGTGAAGTGTTAACCTGCCCCTCCTCTTGTCTGCATTGTCCATTATATCGTCGTGAACGAGCGTAAAATTGTGAAGCATTTCCACAGCAGCTGCAGCATTATAAACATGTTTAAATTGCCCACCTACTGCTTGTGCTGATAATAAGACGAGCAAGGGTCTTAATCGTTTACCTTCACTGTGTAAAATGTATGAACCCGGCTCATAAAGAGAAGCTGGTTTTCTTCCCTGAAGCGATTTTTTAAGAATTAAATCGATTCTAATCTTTTCTTTTTGATAAATTTCAGTGAAATTTATTTTATTAATTTTCACTAGTAAATCAATTCCTTTCTAATGAGCTTATTCCTTTTAAATTGATTCAAATTGTTACTGCCTGTTAAAAACATTAGTTTCTTTATATCCTCAAACCAATTTTCAATTAATTTTTTAACACCTTCAGTTCCATTTTTATCCAATTCCTTTAGAACTCTTCTTGCTGAAGCAACGAAATCAGCACCCAAAGCCAGAGCTTTTGATGCACTTATACTTGAGTTTATCCCACCGCTGCCGATGAGAATAAATTTATAGTCCTTTTTAAGTTTTGATATTTCTTTTATACAGAATGACGTCGGTATACCCCAGTCCCAAAGATAAATATCTTCAGCAGATTTTTTACGCAGCATTTCAACTCCAGCCCAGCTGGTTCCGCCGGCACCTGCAACATCAATACCCATTACTCCGACATCGAGTAGTTTTTTTGCAGCACGGGATGATATTCCCGATCCTACTTCTTTAACAATTATCGGAACTTCAACCTGTTTTACTAATTTTTTAATATTTTTTAGCAAACCATTAAAATGAGGATTGCCTTCAGGCTGTAATAATTCCTGTAACGGATTAACATGAATTACCAGGGCATCGGCTTCAATCAGGTTAATCAGTTTTTGAAATTTATCAGGTGACTTAAATTTGACTACTTCGGCTGCACCAATGTTTCCAAAAACAGGTACACTAGGTGCATTATTTCTTATTACTTTATACGATTCTTGGTAATTTCTATCTTCCATAACCTGCCTTTGACTTCCAACACCGATTGGAATTCTAATCTCCTCCGCAACTAATGCCAGTTGAGCATTTATATGTTCAGCCTCATTTGTCCCACCAGTCATACACGAAATAAGAAACGGATAACTTATTTTTTTCTTGAATAATTTTGTTGAGAAATCAATCTTTTGAAAATCAACTTCCGTTATTGCATAGTGTATAAATTCATAGTATTCAAACCCATTCGTCTTAGTTTTGAAACCAACATCCTCATTTATGCATAAATTTAAATGTTCTTTTTTTCTTGTTGAAGTCTGGTTCAATTTTCTGTGTCCTGACTAAAAGAAATAAATAATTGAAGGTGTTGCAAAATATTAAAAATTGTGCTAAAAAACTTTAAGAGCCAGACTGCGTTGGACTAATTTCAATAAATTCATTTTCATCAAAGTAAATTCTATTTATCTTTACCTCACCGCGCACAGAATTTACCATTTTAACTTCTTCTGCATTATATAAATCATTTATTGTAAGCGGAGTTTCGATCGTATTCTGCTGTGTCTTTAATAAATAACTTCTGAATATACCACGAATAATGCCCGAATTTATCGGAGGTGTAAGCCAAATCCCACTTTTTTTAATAAAAATATTAGTGCGACAGCCTTCGGTTAATTCGCCTTTTTCATTTAAAAATATTTCGTCAAAAAAATTTTTTGATGAAAACTTTTTGAATTCACTCTCATATAGTTCACGGTTAGTCGTTTTAAAGTATTGAAATTTGTTACGTGAGTTTACCCGTTTTTTTGAGACAAAAATATTATTGTAATCTGTATGCGGTAAAAAATCATTTATATCAACAGTTACTTTACCCCACTTTTCAAGCAGCAATCTTAATACAAATTTCTTGTTTACATCTAATTGAAGAATTGATTTATTTATCTGTTTTAATAGTTTTTTTTCATTAAGATAAAAGAGAAAATAGTCTGCAGCTGACTTTAATCTATCAACATGTTCATTTAAAAATATAATTTTACCTGAATCAAATAGCATGGTTTCAATTATTTTAAAGTAACCGGAAGGACTTTGCAAAAAATTACTTTTAAGTAACGTTTCTTCCCATTCCTCTTCCGGAAGGCTGTCCCAGACTATTCCCGAACCAATACCCATCTGAGCTGATTTTGTTTTTGTGTTTATATTTAAAGTTCTTATCGCAACATTGAATGTTGCCTCTTTATCCATCATTAAACCTATAGAGCCGGTGTAAATCCCTCTTTTTTCTTTTTCAAGCTCTCTAATGATTTCCATAGTCCTTATTTTTGGTGCACCCGTTACCGAACCACACGGAAACATATGGCTTATCACATCACTCAGGTTTTTATTTTTTCTAAGCCTTCCGTAAACAGTGCTAATTAATTGATAAAGTGATTCGTACTTTTCAGTGGTAAACAGATCAGGTGCTTTAACCGAGCCGTACTTGCAAATTTTTCCAAGATCATTTCTGATTAAATCAACTATCATCACGTTCTCGGCTCTGTTTTTCTCACTTGTTGCCAGTTCGGATCTTTTAAGCAAATCTTCTTTTTCTTCTAAACCGCGTTTGATAGTTCCCTTCATGGGTTTGGAGTAAATTCTGCTGTCATACAGTTTAAAAAATAGTTCAGGTGAAAGTGAAATAATCATCGAATCATTGTTATTTACGAAGGCTGAGTAACGAGCAGATTGATTGAAAAGCAATTTTTTATAAAAAGATGAATAAGATCCGTTCAATTTGAACTTTGCTTTGACCGTGTAATTAACCTGGTAACTGTCGCCATTCTTTAAATACCGCTTTATCTTTCTGATATCCCGAAAATACTTTTTTTCAGTTGTGTTTAATTTAAATTCTGATATATCGTAACTATTTTCATCTATAGAATCAAAATCAATTTTAGTTGATTTTATTTTTTGAACATCTTTTTTATCGAAGAAAAATATTTGAATTAACTTTTCACTATTTCCTTCTAAAAGTGGTTCAAGTTTTGGTTCGAATAAATAACCTGCTTCGTAATTAATCAATGAGAAACCACAGAGCCCTTTATTAAAATGTTTATCTAAAAACCTTTGAGCGAGCGGTAAATCTTCTTTTCCTGTAACAGAAATAATCTCTACAGGATCTGAAAAAAAAATTGAATAGCTTTTTGGATAAATAGGAGGTGTAAAGAAGAAAGCGGAAAATGGATTCTCTTCAACTTGTTTTATTATATCATCGAATTTCATATTATTGCATTCACATCTGATATCTAAATTATTGAGTCATTAAATTTTTCAGGAATCTTTCAATGACTAAACCACGTCTTTCCTTTTGGCAAATCTGGAACATGAGTTTTGGATTTCTCGGAATTCAATTTGGTTTTGCTTTACAAAATGCAAATGTAAGCAGAATCTTTGAAACTTTGGGGGCCAGTATAGATAGTATCCCGATTTTGTGGATTGCTGCTCCTGTTACAGGGCTTATTGTACAGCCTATAATAGGGCACATGAGCGATAATACATGGAACAGACTTGGAAGAAGAAGACCTTACTTCTTAATTGGTGCGATTCTCGCATCCCTGGCAATAGTTTTTATGCCTAATTCCCCCGCACTATGGATTGCAGCAGGAATGCTTTGGATTATGGACGCATCTATAAATATATCGATGGAACCCTTTAGAGCATTTGTTGGAGATATGCTCCCATCCGAGCAGCGAACCGCGGGATTTGCAATGCAAAGTTTCTTCATCGGAGCCGGAGCAGTAATTGCCTCTGCTTTACCCTACATGATGACAAACTGGTTTGGAATTTCAAATGTTGCACCCGAAGGTGAAATCCCTGCCTCAGTTAAATTCTCTTTTTATATAGGTGCAGCGGTGTTTTTTCTCGCAGTTGCATGGACTGTATTCAGCACAAAAGAATACTCACCGGAAGAATTAAAAAAGTTTAGTGAATCCGAAGAAAGTCAAACGTCCTATGTTAAAAGTCAAAGGTATAAATTAGTTACAGCAAAAAGATTTTATAAAGATGGTTCAATCTGGCTTCTGCTGGGAATATTAATTACAATTATAATTTCAATTAGCGTGAAGGAAATTGATTACGGTTTATATGTCCTATTTGTTGGTGGAGCTGCTTTTGGAATCCTGCAAATTTTAGCCGGACTTCTAACAAAAAACAATAATACAGAAAACGGTTTTGTTGTTGTTCTAAACGATCTTTACAATATGCCAAAAACTATGAAGCAGCTCGCCGTGGTTCAATTCTTTTCATGGTTTGCACTTTTTGCTATGTGGATTTATACCACACCTTCAGTTACTCACCACGTTTACGGGGCTACTGATCCAACTTCCGCTTTATACAATGAAGGTGCAGATTGGGTTGGAGTTTTGATGGCTGTTTACAACGGTTTTGCTGCAATTATGGCATTCGTCTTAGTCTGGCTTGCAAAAAGAACAAGCAGAAAAACTGTTCATTTAATTAGTCTTGTCGCAGGCGGATTAGGCTTAGCTTCATTTTATTTGATAAAAGATCCCAACTTTCTTTTAGTTTCTGAATTAGGAATTGGTCTTGCATGGGCATCTATTCTTGCAATGCCTTACGCAATTTTAGCCGGTTCACTTCCGGCAGAAAAGATGGGAGTTTATATGGGGATTTTTAATTTCTTTATCGTTATTCCTCAAATTACAGCCGCAAGCATTTTAGGATTTTTTGTTAGAAATCTTTTTAGCGGTGAAGCAATTTACGCTTTACTTTCAGGAGGAGCTTCAATGATAATTGCAGGCATTATGGTAATGTTTGTTGATGATGTTGATGAGGTAACAAATTGAAATTATGTGTTGGTAGATTTGAACTTTTTTTACTAAAAATTGTTTAGATGATAAAAAGGAGAATAAAATGAAAAGCAAAGTAATTATCTTCTTAACGGGAATCATTGTAATCCTTTTTCTTGGTGGAAGCAGTTTCCAAAGCAGTAAAGAAGAAGCTGGAGCAAGTTCAAAAAGCTGTTTCAATTTTGTAGATGAAAAAATAGATGAAGATATATGTCCTTATATTCAACAAAAAAATAGAGCCAATTGCCCTTACTTAAATGAGTTAATTGAAAATTCAAAGTCACCTTGTCCATATTTAAGTGGAAAAGCAAAATGCCCTTATACCGGTAAAGTGATTCAATCGCCTCCTTGCCCCTATCTTAATCAGGATTCAAAAGATAATGGAAATAAAGAGAAGAATTATAACATGATAAAGAATACTTCTATTTAAGTTTCAACCAATACTCAAAAATATAATTGCCAGAATACCGCTGGTGAGTGCTAATACTCCCCAGAGGTTCAATTTTTCTTTCCATATAATAAAAGCAAGCAGTGTTGTAAAAATGATAATTCCGACATTAATTAACGGATAAACCAATATTGCCGGCAGGGATGCTAGTGCGGCCAAAAGAAAAATTGTGCTGAACACATTTGGAATGCCTAAAATCAATCCCCAGACTGCAGTATCTTTAATAATTTTTATTTTTTTGATAGCAATGAAGATCAATGCGTAAATAAATGCTGAAGTAAAAATAAAAAATACGAAGAAAGGCTCTTCCTGCTCAGGTTTCCAGCTTTTAAAGACCTTCATTGAAAAATCATTTATTCCAATTCCAACCAAAACGGCAAGCAATAAGATATATTTTAGAAATCCGTCTCCCGATTTATGACCATCGCTAATTGACAGATAAAATAAGAAAAATGTAACAACTGTAAATACAAAACCAACGATTTGAAAATTACTTGGGATTTCATTATAAATTATAATAGAAAACGCGATTGGAATTATAACGGACAACCTGGAGCTTGTTGTTGCAAGACCCGTTCCTGCATAACTTATTGCTTTTGCAAATGCAAAAAAAGAAACTACAAATAAAAGTCCCAAGATCAATCCAAATAATAATGTATAAATTGAAAATTGCACATCTTCTTTAAAAAGTATAAACATTAAACTTATAATCGATGCGACAAGATAATTTCCCGCAAGTAAAACTATTGCCTCACCCTTTTTTGTGTCGATCAACTTTAAAATAAGCGCGATGCTGGTTGAGCAAAAAATGGTAAGAAAAAGAAAATGCACTAAACTTGAAGATTGTTTTGTTTATAAATTTGCAGGATAAAAATAGTCAAGATACGTAAGCAATAAAAAGCCCCGGATCCGGCTTTTGCCGGATGGGGCTTTTGCGAACTCTTATATCATCGTACAAATTACTTCATATCCGCTTATGGATGATTAACTTATTAATGAGAAGGTTTTGTTTTTGTTATAAACCATGCTCTCAACGGAATTATTCCCGTTGAGAATTAAATCGCAAAACCCTCCTTTAACCATTTCAATGGTTATTAACTCGGGCGAGTCTGCATCTCGCCCTGCATCTCACGTTTTTTGTTTTACGTTTCACTTTAAAAGAATCATTTTCTTTGTTTGAGTAAATGGACCTGCCCCTAGCTGGTAGAAATAAACTCCGCTTGTAATCTCAGGACTGGAGTCCTGAGCTACGATATATTCAACTTCGTAAACTCCTGCAGGTTTTTTTTCGTTTAAAAGTGTTGCAATTTCATTTCCTAGAATATCATACACTTTCAAGCTGACAAATTCGAAATTCGAAATTCGAAACTGAATTTTTGTCGCCGGATTAAATGGATTTGGATAATTTTGTAACAGCTCAAAAGTAAGAGGTAATTCAGATTCAACCTCTACAACATTTGAATATTCAAAACTACCGTCAAAATCAATTTGCTTTAGTCTGTATTTTATTAAACCATAAACGTTTTCATCTGTGCAAGAATATTCTTTTGGTTCAGTAGTAGTTCCAAAACCGGGCACGAATGCTATATTCAGAAAACCTTCATCATTTATGCTTCGCTGAATTTCAAAACCGCTATTATTTAATTCAGTTGCAGTTGTCCAGTTTAATTCAACATTTCCGTTATTTGATTTGGCAGTGAAATTATTAAGTTCAACAGGAATAAGAAGCGAATCAACATATATCCATACACCTCCATTTGTGGTACCGGTAACACAGACCATAATTTTATAATCATATGTTAAAATTTTATTTGAGCTGAATGTTAAGCCAAAACTGTTAAAAGTAGTACCACCATCTGTGGATTTGAAGACACCCCCGTTACCGGAGACATAAATATCTTCGATCAGGTCAAGGGTCGCCCCGCGCTTAGCTGCTGCTAAATTGCTCATCGTAGTCCAGGTTAATCCGCCATCGGTAGATTTGTCAAATGGATATGGTGAAGAGGTAGTGGCAATATACAGATCGTTCCCGGCAGTCTGGAGTATTTCCCAGATATTTACAGAATTAGTGGAAGTTCCAAATGTAATCCCATCATCGTTTGATATAAAGAATCCGTTTAGCGAAGCTGAAGAACCACCAGCATAAATAATATCAGAGTTAAATTTATCAACTTTAATTTCAACAATGGTGATGTTGTTTAATGATGATTGTGTAAATGTTGCTCCAAAATCCGTACTTCGCCAGACTCCCCCATTCGTTACACCAACAAAAATATGACCATTCTTACCGCAGGCAACTGAATTAACATTCGCTCCGCCAAAAGTGCTGGCCGGAATTGTAATAAAATTTTGCCCGCCATCGGTTGAGTAAATTAAACCATTTGATACATTAGCGACATAAATATTATTCAAAGAATCGCAGGAAATGTACAGATAGTTAGATGCACCGGTTGAAAACACGTTAGTCCATGTTTCACCACCATCTGTAGATTTGAAAATTCCCCTGTTTGTACCTGTAGTACCCGCATATATGTTTCCAGCATAGTCTTTCCCGATTGACCACATAGAGAAGCCATCGACTTTTCTGACCCACGTTTGTGATAAAACAATTTGTGAAGTGAGTAAGAGAAATGTTAGAACATAAAAGTACTTATTCCAGGTAAAGAGGTATAAAGACTTTTTCATAATTATCACCCTTAAAATTATTTTATAATTATGTTATTTTGAAAAGCCCCCGGAATTTAGGGAAGAGGATTGATTACGGTTAAACTTATCTAATAAAAATTTTTAAGTCAAGTTTTATAAGCTGTGGATATGAGTTTACCTCAGCTAATCAACTAAAGTGAGCCTACAAATTCAAAAAAAAAGCCCCGGTCCGGCTGCTGCCGGACGGGGTTATTGTGAACACTTAAATCAAAATACAGATTATTTCATCAATAACATTTTTTTAGTTTCTACAAATCTTCCTGTTTCCAGTTTGTAAAAATAAACTCCGGATGGATAACTTTCTCCATTCCATATAATGTCATATCTGCCTTCTGACTGCAGCTCATTAACTAGTATTTCAACAGTTTCACCAACTGAATTGAATAGGGTTAATTTAACCTGGCTTGATGAAGGTAAAATGTATGTAATATTCGTTATCGGATTAAACGGGTTTGGATAATTCTGCTTTAACTCAAATGAAAGATTAAGTAACGAATTTACTTCTACAATTTTTGAATACTCGAACTTTCCATTAAAATCAATCTGTTTTAGCCTGTATTTAATGAACCCGGAAACGTTTTCATCTTTGTAAGAATACTCTTTCTGTTCAGCAGTAGTACCGGAACCGGGCACGAATGCTATATTCTCAAAACCTTCATCATTTATGCTTCGCTGAATTTCAAAACCACTGTTGTTCAATTCAGTTGCAGTTGTCCATTTCAATACAACATTGCCGTTATCTGCAACAGCGGTAAAGCTTGTCAGTTCGACAGGAACTATAAAATCAAGATCAGTTTCAAATGCTGACCTTCCGTGTGTACCAACTCTTAAATACCTGATACCGTTTGACACTGCATAATCAAAATCCATTGCTGGTACAAAAGGAAATCCTAATCCTTCGCGTGCCCAAGTTGTTCCCGAATCTGTTGATCTGTAAACACCGAAATCGTTCGCAGCGTAGTAATGAGTCGGATTAACCGGATCAACGAAGAAGTCATTGTGCGGAATATTAGGAAGGTTGCCTGAAATGTTTGTCCAGGTAGTCCCAAGATTAGTAGTTTTATAAATTTTATTATTTGCCGAAAATCCTGAGCGAACAATGTACATTGTACTGGCATTAGAAGGATCACATACCACTCTTGTAATTACACGCTGGGTGCCGCCGATGTTACTTGTAACATCAGTCCAGTTAAAACCGCCATCTGTGGAGACTTTTACCTGTGGCGTTGAAGTATACAAACCACTTCCTGCGAATATCATATTATTTGGATTGACCGGACTTTGAGACATTGTATTAATCAAATCGGAAGTAGAAACGCCTGAGGCAATTGTAGAAAACGAACTTCCTCCATTTGTTGACCTAAGTACACTGTTATTTGCTGCATAGATCCATTGATTATTTGTCGGATGCATAAAATACGGGGTAATCCAGCTTCCACCAATATATGTAAGCCAGGTAATGGTCGTACCAAGATTTGTACTCTTTCCCAGATTTCCATTCTGTGTTGCCAGATAAATTGTGTTTGGATTGGTATGGTCAAAAAAGCAATTCATACCATCCCCGGTTGTGGTATAATTCCAGGCACTTGCACCAGCATTAAATGTTCTGAAATTTCCATTATCCTGCGCACCCCCAATTAAAGTATCATGTTTGGTAGGATGAGAAGCGATCCTGTAAAACTGAATTGTGGTCAATCCGTTATTTGCAGAAGCCCAGGTCGTACCACCATCAGTTGATTTATAAACACCACCATCACATCCGATATAAATTGTATTAGAATTTGATGGAGCAAAAACAATTCTGTGTAAATCAACATGAGTCGGGCAATCCCAGGCATTTGAAGCTGCGCCAACTCGCTGTACGGAAAAAGTTGAACCGTTTGTTGTTTGATGAAGCTCAATATTTCCCACAATAACATGATTTACATTGGTTGGATTAACAGCAATACACAGATCATATCCACCCTGGGTTATCCAGCCCGATCCCCAATTACCGCCGAGAGAAATACCCGAAGATATTTGGCTCCAGTTTGCTCCGCCATTTGTTGATTTATAAGCGAGAGGTGTATTACCTGATGTATGAATCAGTGCATAAATTGTTGAGGGTAATGAATTAGAAATTGATATCTGCATCCTGAAAATGCTTGTTGCAGCAGGGAGACCTGTATTGCTCTGTGTCCAGCTTGCTCCCGAATTAGTTGAAACATAAAATCCAGAAGTTGTGACACCTCCTCCTGTGGCTGCATATACTATGGTTGAGCTTGTTGGGTGTACAATAACATCAAACGCATCTATAACGTTTAGTGTGCGGGTCCATGTCACACCTGCATCCGTGCTTCTCCAGATTCCTTCATTGGCCAAGTTACCTCTGTGCCAGTATCCGCTTCCTAGCGCAGCAAAAACAAAATTTGAGTTATGATTACTCACCTGCAGATCTCCAAAATGCGTAACGTTGCCAAAACCGGTAGTTACCTGATTCCATGTAGTCCCGCCATCGGTTGTTTTATACAATCCCTGTCCTTCATAAATAAAAGGACTAAAGTTATATAATATTTCTCCGGCGCCTGCATAAACCGTATTAGGATTATTCGGATCAATTGCAATTGCACCGTAAGTCAAGGATGCCAGGTTATCTGCTGTATTTGTCCAGCTCGATCCGCCATCGGTAGTTTTCCATATTCCACCTGATGCAGCTCCTGCATAAACAATATTAGAATTCGCAGGATGCACATCTAAACCTCTAACTCTGCCGCTCATTATTCCCCAGTGAGATGGAAAACCTGAGAGAATACCTGAAGGACCTATAGAGTTCCACTGCAAATTATTAAGTGGATTTTCAATCCCCTCAATTGCCTTTTGTACTTCTATTTCCAATTCAGACCGATAAACTTGCAGAGGAATTGTATCATATGGAGCTGACCGCTGTCTGTAGAACCATTCTAATCTCTTAAATGAATTTCTTTCTCTGATTTCCTCAGGTACCTGATCCCAGATCGAAGCCTGCTGTGCCATCCCCGGATCAAAAAGAAAAAGAACAACAAATAGCGGAACAGCTTTCAGGAAAATTGATGATTTAATCATTTTTGCCTCCTTATAATTGCAAAAATTTTAATTTATTTAGCCCTATTTAAAAATTTTGCAAGCCCGCGTTCGGTAAATAAAGAATGTCTGGCGTGCTTGTCAGTTATTTTCATACTTGGAATAATCAATTTCTGCCAAATAAGAACTATTTATTTTTCAAAAAGTACTAATCCAATCAAGTTCAGCAACACAAATGATACCAGAAAGAAGAGTAGAATAATCAGGGATTATGGTATGAATAATATATGATATGGTAAAAATTTAATAGAGACAAGTGTAAAATGCAAATTTTTATCACAAACTCATTTCAAGGAGCAAAAATAAATTATATCTATTCAACTAAAGCAGTTTTACTTTCTCTAACAAAAATCCAGAGTATTGCAGATATAGCCAGAGTTGTTCCGCTTATGATAAAAATTAAATTTTTATCCTGTGCTTCCAGAATGAAATAGCCTAAAACAAGACTAACAATCAATTGCGGAAGAACAACAGACAAATTAAAAATCCCCATAAAAAATCCCATCCTGCTCTCATCGACTTTCTCAGACATTATAGCAAAGGGAAGACTAACAATTGCAGCCCAGCCTATACCGCATACAGCCATAAATATATAAAGAATGATTGGAGTCTTGCCAATAAAAACGATTCCAAAATACCCGATGGCCATAATTGCTACACAGGTAAGATGAGTTTTTACTCTCCCAACTTTTTCGGTAATCGGTTCCAGAACGAAAGCGGGTAATATAAATCCTACAGCATTTAGTACTAAAAAAGAAATGGCAATTATCTGTCCTGTTTCAGTTTCATTAGCAGGATTTAATTTCTGCTGAATATATGCTATGATATAGACGAACATTGTCTGCACACCGATCCATGAAAAACTATGAGCAAAATATAATTTGAGTAATTCTCCCCACTGAGTTACTTTCGATTTTTTTTCGGTAATAACTGTCTCTTTAGTATCCTCAGTTAGCTCCTTACTTTCTTTAATAAAAAACGGCGGTAATATCGAAAACGCCAAGACTATTAGGGCACCTAAATAAATTAAAAAGTAGTTGCCAAAAATTGCCCCGAGCGCATAAGCCATTACACCCCAGAAACCTGAGATGGTCTGCATCCAGGTGTAACCTTTTGTTCTTGGGACACCATCTGGTGTTACATCTGCTATAATTGAACGAGTGGGATTAAAGCTGATGTTTATTGCCATATCAAGTGTAAGCGCAACTACAATTGCTACTGCCATAATACTGCCAATACCGAGAAAATCATTTATTGCACCAATATTTGGCAGTGCAATTAACATTAGTGCAGCAAGTGCTCCGCCAATCAGAATGAACGGTCTCCTTCTGCCGCCCCAAAACCATACCTTATCACTTATAAATCCCACTATCACCTGCCCGAAAATTCCCGCAAGAGGTCCTGCTGCCCAGACAATTCCAATTTCGTGAATGTCCAATCCGTACTGCGAATTTAATATCCAGCTGAGTACAGCAATTTGAATAGATAGTGCAAAACCCATTGCTGTTGCAGGCAAACTGAGCAATGCATAAAACGAGTTTGTAAGTTTTTTTTGAATTTCTAGCATATTATTTCCCGATATTTAAATTTTAATCCCGTTATATAATTTCAGCCTTGAACCGGGATCTATTTTTCGATTAAAAATATTTCAGCATTTGTTTTTTCCAGGAATAAAATTTCATCAGTGTTTAAATCAATTTCTAAGTCATTGTTCAAATTAATTAGACGATTTGCCTGCGGTAAAAATATTTTTATCTGAGATGGATAAAAAGGTATGTTATTTTCACCAGCATTTATAATAATTAATGCAGACTCATTATACAGTTCTTTAATTATCAGATAGATATTATTGCCGGTAAAAATGTGTCTTAGTTTTCCTTCAGATAGGACAGAATGTTCCTTTCTAAGCTTCAGCAATTCCTGCAAGTAATTAAAGATTTCATTTTCTATTTCTGTTCTGCCTTCACTAACAAAAGCATTTCGTTCATCGCCCAAAAATCCACCCGGAAAGGGCTGTCTTAATTCCCCGTGTTTCAATCCACCCTTAATTCCAATTTCAGTTCCGTAGAAAATCACAGGAATTCCTCTTGTAAATAAAAGCAAGTTCAACGCAACTTTCAGTTTGTTTGAATCACCATCAGTAAGATACATGGCTCTCTCAATATCATGATTATCAATAAATACGACTAAATTATCCGGATCGGAATAAATAAAATCCTGAGCAATAGTTTCATAAAATGAATAAATATTTTTTTCGCCGCTTAAATAATTTCTGATTGCATCAGAAAAAGCAAAATCAGTAACAGCTGGAAGATTTGAATCAAAATCTGATTTACGTACAGGTGAATTTCTCTGGTAACCGGAAATTATAGCAGGTACCCCCTGCCAAACTTCTCCAACAATATTAAATTCAGGATACTCTTTTAATATAGCATTAGCCCATTGCGCCAAATATTTCTGATCGTTGTACGGGTAGGTATCTTCTCTAATTCCATCAATTCCCGAATATTCAATCCACCATAATGTATTTTGTATAAGATAATTTTTTAAATATATATTTCTTTGATTCAAATCGGGCATATAATTGGTAAACCAACCTTGCTGATTCATTTTGATTATTAACGAATCGCCGTGAATGTCCAGGAATGCCATTTTATCGTGAGATGCCGGAATAAAATTTTCCGGTGTTCCGTTAAACCAATCTTTCACCGGAAGATTTTTTACCCATGGATGATTTATTCCAATATGATTACTAACGTGATCAAGAATAACTTTAAGCTCCTTTCTGTGAGCTTCATCAACTAACCTTTTATATAACTCATTACTTCCAAATCGTGGATCAATTTTGTATAAATCTGTTGCAGCATACCCGTGATAGCTCATCCACATATTATTTTCAAGCATTGGAGTTATCCAGAGAGCTGTGACTCCCATTTCTTTAAGGTAATCAAGTTTTGAAATGATTCCTTCAATATCACCGCCTTTTCTTCCATCTAATTCTGATGATTTAAAATTATCGAGTGAATCCCCAATCGTATTGTTTGTAGAATTACCATCACAAAAGCGGTCTGCAAAAATAAGGTATATAACATCTTCGTTACTGAATCCCAAATGTTCCGTTTTGGAAGATAATCTAGAATAAATTTTGTATTTGATCTCTACCCTTTTACCTTCATTAAAAAAGAAAAGTTTATACTCACCCTCTTCAATATTTTCAGGAATAAGGAGATCAATAAACAAATAGGAAGAATTTTCAGGTGTGTGAATTTTTAAAATCTTTAAACGATCATCTTCAAATTTTGCATTAACCTGAGATAAATTTTCACCATAAACCATCAACTGGAGTGTATCCCATTCCATTCCGATCCACCAGTTGGGAGGTTCAATTTTATTAATATTAAAATTTTGTGAAAAAAGAATATATGAACTGAATAGTATATATAGTAGAATAAAAGGAAGTTTGATTTTCAATTGATTTGCGCCTAACTGAAATTAGAATAAGAATAAAAATAGAAAAACAACTTCAATTATAAAAGAGTTAATCCTTAGCAGCTGATTGTTGATTCTGATCAAAATAAAAATTAAATTAAATTTATACAGAGAGCATATCCGTGTAGAATTCTTTACATTAAATTAAGGAATAGATTTCGTCTGATTTAAGTTGATCCATACCATTTGGAGCAAATTATGATAACTCGAATTCTGTATACAACTTTTTGGATATTTTTCTCCACTTCAGTCCACACATGGAGCTATTCTGATGTAGAACCTTCCGACGTTTATACACGATTGGCCGACGGTGACACATTAATCTTGCTAGATGTCCGCGAAGCATGGGAATATCATTATTATCATATTGCCGAACCAGATGGTTATTTACCCATTACACCCGTTAATATGCCCTGGAATAGTAATGTGCTTCAAACGGAATACATCAGACTTCCAATGGATTTTGATATTATCGTCTACTGTCAATCCGGTGGACGAAGTGCAAGTGCATCTGCATTCTTAGAATCAAAAGGTTTTACTCAGATTTATAATATGCTGGGGGGTTTTGGCGCATGGACATTCGACAAAAGAGACGGGGGATATGGTGATCATACAGGAAAATGGATTCATGCAAACGATCCGGTGCCTGTTAATATCATTTGCACGGGGTCCGGTGATACAAGTAAAATTATTTTCCCCTCTTCGGCTTTAACAGGACAGGATTCTATTTATGTTGAGCTGCACTTTGCCTCAAATAAACCTTTCCTTCCGCCAAATATACCTCAGTCGGATATACAGGGTTTGTTTAGAGTAACAGCTCTGGATCAATTTGGTTTAAATATGTTTGATGGTGATTCTCTGATACTCAACGATACAGTAAACATCAAATTGATTCCTGATTTTCACAGTAATATTGTGTTCTATCCAGTATTAAGAATTTTAGTTCACGAAGAGGGATGGCGATTTGTTGAAAGCATTTTTACAATTCCTGCATTTTACAGGATTGAAACAATATTGAGAAGATGGTACAACGGAGAAGGATGGTTTACCACTGATGTGAAATTATTCGTTCAGCTACCTGAACAATTTAAGGTGCTTGTATTTCCAAATCCTTTTAACAATACAATTAATGTTGTTGCACCAGAGGATGCACTGATTGTTATTTATGATATCAGAGGAAGATTAATTGAAGAGCTTAAATCAGACGTCTGGTTTCCAGACCTCTCGCTTGGATCCGGCATATATATCCTGAATGTTCATTACAAAAATCAAATTATTAATAGAAAAATAGTCTATTTAAAGTAAGATTAAGTATCTTAAATTAATCAAATTATCTTCTGGTAACATTTTCCTTTCTGATGTAAAATAGTAAAAAATTATCCCTCTGCAACGGAATAATTATTTATAGATTTTATTATCGGCGTGACTTAAATGGAATAAAGTTTGATATTTATTAATTTCCAATAACAATAATTAGAGGACTATTTTATAATGAAGATGACAATAAAAAGCAGATTGGCGAGTTTAATTTTATTAGCAGCTATGGCATTACAGATTGGAGCATGTTCGGAAAATGAAACTGCTTTAACTCAAGGCGATAAACCCGTGCTGCCACCACAATCATCCATGGCAATAGATTTTGACGAATTTCCGGATACAAATTCTCCGAGTGCAATATTCAAATTTGAACCGACAGATACAATTCTTAGGGGTAACTGGGGATGGGCTGCGATTCACGTGGGAGTCTGGAGCACAATAATTAAAGTCGGACTTGCAATTCCGGTTGCAGCATTTGCTGAATCATTTAATCATCAACCGGTACAGCAACCGGATGGTTCGTGGTTATGGACGTACACAGTTACTATTAGTGGAATTGATCACACTGTCAAACTATTCGGAAACGGTGTTACAAATGGTATTGAGTGGCGAATGCTTCTTACCAAAGCTGGATTTTACACCGACTTTGAATGGTTCACAGGATTTTCAAATACACCCGCAACTGAGGGAACATGGACTTTAAATCATAATCCAAATGACCCGGTTCCATTTATATCTATTGAATGGAACAGAAATGTTGAAGACAATACTGGAGAAGTTAAATACACTAATATAGTTCCGAATGCGCCTGAAAACGGAAGTTATATCCACTACGGAAAAACTAATGATGTAACTTACAATCGCTTTTTTAATATTTTCGGACAGGAAGAAAATCGTTTGATTAATGTTGAGTGGAATTACGAAGGACATTTTGGCAGAGTAAAAGACCCCATGCACTTTGGAGATGAGAACTGGTATTGCTGGGATGAAAATTTAATTGATACAATCTGTCCTGAATAATATTCCAGAGCAGTAAAATTTTATTGTACGGCAGTATTTCTACTGCCGTTTTTTTTATTTAACTTGGGGAATATTTCTTTAAATGATTCAATAATTTATAAAAATGAGTATTGATACAGGTCCTGTAAGGCTACAAGGTACAATGCCATACTTGTTTATGCTTCCATTAATGATTGGGGGTTTAGCAGAAAATTTCATCCCCACCAAATTATTTCCGACAATAATTTCTATTGTAATTGGAACTTTTTTTTGTCTATTATCAATACCTATCATAATACTTGCTTTAAGAGAATTTTATAAGGCAAAAATCATCTTTGACGCAAGAAAAGCAAGCACTACGCTTATAACTACAAGTATTTACAAAATCACCCGTCACCCGGTTTATCTTTCTCTTATTTTATTTTACATTGGGCTCTCCTTTTTAATCAACTCAATATGGATGCTTGTTATGTTGGTTCCTGCTATATACTTTATACAAAAATTTAGTGTTGAAAGAGAAGAAAAACTTCTTGAAGTTAAATACGGAGAAGAATTTCAAATTTATAAAGCCAGTGTTCGTCGCTGGATATAATAAATCAGTTTTTACATAATCTAATAATTGAAATTACGATATTTGTAATAGATCAATTCAAAATCTTTCAAAAAATCCGGGGAGGATGCTGTGAAGCTTTTCATAACGTTTATTTTTCTTACAGTTCCCATCGTATTATCAATCGCACAAACAAAATTTGTTACTGAAGAAAGCTATCGTGAGGTTGAATTGGGTATGACACTTGATGAGACGGAAGAAATATTCGGAGCTGAGGGAATTCTCGACACTACGCTTATTTATATCTGGCCGGATAATAATCTTCAGGTGGAATGGGTTGAAGGAAAAATTGTTTCCTACTCAACAACCAGTTCGATGTTAAAAGAAGGTGAGTCTAATGGCTATGATATATTAAAGGAAGCATGTAAGGGTCCGGAGGGTCCGATGACCTACAACCAAACATATGAGGACGTTGTTAAACTGTTAGGCAAAAAAGGACAAAAACCGGATTGGGACAGATATATATGGTGGGTAAATGAGTATAAGACAATTAAGATTGTTTTTAAAGATGACAAAATAATATCAAAACAAATGTTCTGATTTAGTATTTTTAACTTTTTAAGGGCAGATTTAAATTGTGATAATTAAATCTGTGCCGCGGGTAAATTATCCAACTGTTTCCTCTTGCTATTCACATCAATAAAAGGGAATTTTGCGCTTAATTTTTTAAATGGAACATCCGGCAATTAACTGAATGCAAAAACAAGACACAGAAAAGAACATAACTGTAAACCGCAAAGCCAGACATGAATATTCTATCCTTCAGACTTTTGAAGCCGGAATAGTCTTAGTCGGGACAGAAGTAAAATCACTACGACAGGGGAAAGCTAACTTGGTTGACAGCTACGGTAAATTAAAAGAAGGTGAAGTATGGCTTATAAATTTGCATATAAGTGAATACAGTCTGGGTAATATTAATAATCATGATCCGCGCAGAGAAAGAAAGCTTTTGCTTAAAAGAAGTGAAATAAGAAAACTAATTGGAAAAACCAAGGAAAAAGGATTAACTTTGGTTCCTCTAAGATTGTATTTTAAAAATGGTAAAGTTAAAGTTGAATTAGCTCTGGCTAAGGGTAAAAAAGTGTACGACAAACGAAAAGATATCGCTAAAAAAGATTTTCAGAGAGAACAGGAAAGAAGGATTAAATACTAAGTACATTCCGAATTTATTTCGGAATCTTTTAAAATACTATAACAACCCTGAAACAAGTTCAGGGTTAAAATAAAAATGAACACAATAAAATTTCCTCCAATAAATGAACAGATGGACCTCATAAAAAGAGGTACCAATGAAATTATTCCCGAGGAGGAGTTAGTTAAAAAGCTTGAACGCTCCTCTAAAGATGGAAAACAACTAAATATCAAGCTTGGTTGTGATCCTTCAAGACCCGATTTACATATCGGGCATTCAGTAGTTCTTAGAAAGCTTGCACAGTTTCAGTCACTTGGTCATCAGGCAATATTAATTGTAGGCGATTTTACCGGAATGATCGGTGATCCGTCCGGCAGAAGTGTTACGCGACCTGCTTTAACTCTGGAAAAAACGAGAGAACATGGTGAAACTTATTTTCAGCAGGCATCAAAAATTCTTGATGCAGAAAGAGCAAAAATTGTATATAACTCTGATTGGCTGAGTAAAATGCATTTTGAAGATGTTATCATGCTTGCTTCAAAATATACTGTAGCGCGAATGCTTGAACGCGATGATTTTACAAAACGATATAAATCCGGCGAACCAATAAGCATTCACGAACTTCTTTATCCGCTTGCACAGGCGATGGATTCCGTGGCTATTAACAGTGATGTTGAACTTGGCGGAACGGATCAGAAATTTAACCTGTTATTAGGAAGAGATATTCAGCGTGAGCACGGACAGGAACCACAGGTGATTTTAACCATGCCTCTTCTTGTGGGAACTGATGGTGTTGAGAAGATGAGTAAATCTTACGATAACTATATCGGAATTTCAGAATCACCAAAAGAAATTTACGGCAAGACACTTTCAATCCCCGATGATTTAATCTATATTTACTACGAACTTGCATCCGATGTTTCATCAAGCGAACTTAAGGAAATAAGAGAGCAGCTAGATGATTCGACAGTAAATCCGAGGGATATAAAAAGGAAACTTGCGAGAACTCTGGTTTCCTTGTATCACAGCAAAGACGCCGCAATACAGGCTGAAACCGAGTTTGATAAAATATTTATTAAAAAAGATGTGCCGGATGAAATACCGGAATTTAAAATTGATAGTAAAAATCCTGAAATAAATATTGTAGAATTAATTACTGCAATCAATTTTGCACCTTCGAGGGCAGAAGCAAAACGTTTAGTTATGCAGGGAGGCGTTTCGGTGGATGGTAAAAAAATTTCCGACTTTAACTCCAGACTTAAATTAATTGACGGTATGATCATGAAAGTTGGAAAGCGCAAATTTATTAAATTTGTTACATAATCTTATTTAAGGAGGGAACAAATTGTACAGACCTACAAAAATCTTCTTTACCAAAGGTGTCGGTAAAAGCAAAGAGTATTTAACCTCGTTCGAACTGGCATTAAGAACTGCAAGAATAGAGATTTGTAATTTGGTTTCCGTGAGCAGTATTTTTCCAACTAACTGTAAAAGAATAACCGTCGATGAAGGCGTCAAAGAAATCGAACCAGGGCAGATTGTTCACGCAGTTATTGCAAGAAACTCAACAAACGAGCCAAATAGATTAATTGCTGCTTCTCTCGGTGTAGCGCTTCCCACAGATAAAAATGCTTATGGCTATCTCTCAGAACATCATCCTTTTGGACAAACTGAAAAGGTTGCCGGCGAATACGCCGAAGACCTGGCTGCAACCATGCTTGCAACTACTCTTGGTGTTGAATTTAACTCAGATACCGACTGGAACGAAAGAGAAGATATCTATAAGATGTCCGGCAAAATTGTTAGGACATTTAATATAACCCAGTCAGCACAGGGAGATAAAAACGGACTGTGGACCACAGTAATTGCTGCAGCAATACTTCTTCCTTAGAACTTACCTGTGGAACGCGAATTAATTGACTGGATTGTTTTCTGGGTAATAGTTGCCCTCCTCTTTTATATCGATCTTTATATAAGTGAAAGAAGAACCGGTAGAATTACTTTAAAGGCTAGTCTGATTTGGAGCGCAGTATGGATAGGTACGGCATTACTTTTTAATCTCTTCCTTTATTTTGATCTCGGCAAACAAAAAGCTCTGGAATTCCTCACGGGATATTTAATTGAGAAATCACTATCCGTAGATAACCTCTTTGTGTTCATCCTCATTTTCAGTGTGATGAATGTAAAACCGGAAAACCAGCCTCACGTTCTTAAATGGGGAATTTTAAGTGCAATTGTTTTCAGGATAATTTTTATCCTAGCCGGAGTTGGTTTGATAAATCTTTTTGAACCGATTATTTATGTATTCGGATTGATTTTGCTCTACGCAGCGTACAAAATGGCTTTTGGCAGTGAGCATAAAATTGATGTCGAACACAACTGGCTGGTTAAACTTGCGACAAAATATTTAAGCTTCGATCCTGAATATAAAGGCGGAAAGTTTTTTGTAACTAAAGGCGGCAAACGATATGCAACCACAATGTTTATCACTTTTCTTTTAATTGAATCCTCAGATATTGTTTTTGCAGTTGATTCAATTCCTGCAATAATTGCTATAACTAAAGATGAGTTCATAATCATATCCTCAAATATTTTTGCAATCCTCGGTTTGCGTGCGCTTTATTTTGCATTATCAGGAGTGGTTGATATGTTTATTTATCTGAAATATGGTGTGGCGCTAATTTTATTTTACGTTGGGGTAAAGATGATGATTTCAGAATGGTATCATATACCAACGGAAATTTCGCTTGCAGTAATTTTAGTTGTACTTGCTGGTTCGGTGATTTTATCTTTGCTCTTTAAGAAGAAAGAACTCCCTAAGTAAGATTAAGAGTACGAGTAAGAATAATTTTTTAAATCTTACTCTTTATCTTACTCATACTCTTACTCTATTTTATCAAAACCATCTTCTTCGTTTCAACATAATTCTCCGCTCTTAATTGATAAAAGTAGATCCCACTTGGTAGATTCCGGACTTTGCCGGAATTACTGTTAGTGTTGAACTCGACTTCATATTCCCCTGCAGTTTTTTCTTCATTCACCAGTACTGCAATTTCTTTTCCTAATACATCGTAAATCTTTAATGTAACAAACCTCTCCCTATTTCCCTCTCCTTGGTAAGGAGAGGGATTTAAGGGTGAGCCTGCCTGCCGGACAGGCAGGGTTGGAATGGTAAATTTTATTTTTGTAGTTGGATTAAACGGGTTTGGGTAGTTTTGAGAAAGAAGAAATGAGTTTACTTGAGCATGATTTTCTTCTTCTTCGACAAAAGTAACACCACCGTCTGTTGTTCGGAGAATGGTCCCATCACTTCCAACAACAGTACCGTTTTCTGAATCAGTAAAACTGACGCCAAATAATGTCTTATTTGTTCCGCTTGTTTGTGATAACCAGTTCGCTCCGCCATCAGTAGTTCTAAGAATTGTTCCATTAACACCTACAACCGTACCATTATCTGAGTCTGTAAAGTCAACTGTCAAAAGATTATATACTGTTCCGCTTGTTTGTGGTATCCAGTTTGTTCCACCATCAGTAGTTCGAAAGATTGTTCCACCCCAACCTACAGCTGTACCATTATCAAAATCTGTAAAGTCAACTCCCTCCAGAATATTATTTGTTCCGCTTTGCAATATCCAGGTTGTTCCGCTATCAGTAGTTCTAAGGATTCCTGCATCACCAACAACCGTAGCAGTTTCTAAATCAATAAAAATAACCCCAAGTAGAGGGAGATTTGTTATGCCTGTTTGTGATGTCCAGGTTGTTCCACCATTAGTTGTTCTAAGGATTATATCATCGTGACCGAATGGGAGATAATAATATCCACCGACAGCTATTCCGTTATCTGAATCTAGAAAGCTAACACTGGACAAGCCATAATTCGTTCCGCTTATTTGTGAAGACCAGTTTATACCACCATTAGTAGTCCTCAGAATGGTTCCATACCCCCCTACAGCAGTACCATTTTCTGAGTCCGTAAAATCAACTGCAGAAAGGTGTGAATCTGTTCCACTGATTTGTGATACCCAGGTTGTTCCGCCATCAATAGTTCTTAGAATTGTTCCATTAGCACCTACAACCGTACCAGTATCTGAATCAGTAAACCTGACACCTAACAAATCCCTGGTCGTTCCACTTATTTGTTCAAACCA
>Ga0209536_100000297_pt1 | contig 78679 bp, 76 predicted proteins | sample DeeMarSeWOR28_12_FD_187461 | JGI IMG/M metagenome (GOLD analysis project Ga0209536, IMG submission 187461) | Marine sediment microbial communities from White Oak River estuary, North Carolina - WOR-2-8_12 (SPAdes) (version 2) | ecosystem: Environmental > Aquatic > Marine > Intertidal zone >...
ATCAGTCCGGTCGCGATCGAGCAGGGTCTGCGTTTTGCGATCCGCGAAGGCGGTCGCACGGTCGGCGCCGGCGTCGTAACTAAAATAATCGAATAATGAATAAACTAAGAATCAGACTAAAATCATACGATCATCGAATACTGGATCAATCCGTGAAGTCCATAGTGGAAACCGTCAAACGTTTCGGCGTGAATATGGCAGGTCCTGTCCCGCTACCCACCGAACGCTCGTTATACACGGTTCTGCGCTCGCCTCACGTGGACAAGAAATCACGGGAGCAGTTTGAACTGCGCGTTCACAAACGGCTCATTGAACTGAATGACGTGACGCCGGACATAATTGATGCTTTGAACAAACTGGAGATACCAGCCGGTGTCTATATCGAAGTGAAGGCGATGTGATCATGGTTGGCATCATTGGCAGAAAAATAGGCATGTCGCAGATCTTTCAGGAAGACGGCGAATTGATCGCAGTGAGTCTGATCGAAGCCGGTCCCTGTCCGATCCTACAGGTCAAGGAAGAAAAGAAGGACGGGTACCGGGCAATACAGCTCGGCTTCGGAACCAAAAAAAGAATGAACAAACCCATGACCGGGCACCTCAAGAATTCGAAGGCAAAGTCAGCGGCGCGGATCATGGAGATCAGGATCGACGATCCAGCCAAATACAAGGTCGGTGACCAGGTTGATGTAACTGCCTTTACCAACGGCGATAAGATCGCAGTAACTGGATGGACAAAGGGACGGGGCTTCAGTGGCGGCATGAAAAGGTGGGGATGGACTGGTGGCCCAGCCACTCACGGTTCAATGTCTCACCGAAGAATTGGTTCTTCTGGCGCGGGTTCATCACCGGGCAGGATCCTGAAGAACAAAACCATGCCCGGCAGATATGGAAATGAGCAAGTTACGGTTAAGAACCTGCAAATCATCAAAGTGGAAAAAGAGAAGAATATTCTATACATAAAGGGCGCAGTGCCCGGTGCACGGAACAGCTATCTTGCGATAATAAAGGATGAATGATGCAGGCAAAGTTATTCGACAAACTCGGTAAGGAAAGCGGAAAGATAGAATTGGCCAAGAGTATTTTTGAGCAGGAAATAAGCGAACCCCTGCTCTGGGAAACAGTGAATGTCCTGATGGGCAACCGCCGGAAGGGCTTAGCCAACACCAAGACCAAGGCTGAAGTCCGGGGCGGCGGTAAGAAACCGTGGCGCCAGAAAGGCATTGGTTGGGCAAGGCACGGCAGCATACGTTCTCCGCTCTGGAGAGGCGGGGGCGTAACATTCGGTCCCAAGCCACGCGACTACACAACATCCATGCCCAAGAAGAAGAAATTAAATGCCCTCATTGCTTCGCTCAGCGCCAAGGCGAAAGAAGACAAAGTACTGGTCATCGAGGAAATCATTCTCGACAAGCCGAAAACAAAGAATTTCGCTGAGATATTACAGAGCATAAATTTGAGGGATACAAAGACCCTGATCGCGGTCGACGATATGAACAGCAACTTGCTGCTGGCAACCCGCAACATCCCGTATGTCAATCTGAAAAGAGCTGCGGACATAAACTGCTATGATGTACTCAGCGCCGAATGCTTGCTGGTAACGAAGAAAGGGCTTGAGAAACTGGAGCAGAGATGCGCAACGAAAAAATAATCAAAAGAGCATTGATCACCGAAAAAGCAGATCGATTAAGAGAAATGAACTGCTATCAATTCGAGGTCGCACAGCACGCAAACAAACGTGAGATAAAGGAAGCGGTCGAGAAGTTGTTCAACGTAACCGTAACCGATGTCAAAACGGCCAACTTCCGCGGCAAGCCGAAAAGAATGGGTCTATCACTGGGCTATAAGACAGGATACAAGAAAGCCACCGTATTCCTCAAGCAAGGTGAGAAGATCGAAGTGATTGAGGGTGTGTAATGGCGATCAAGAAGTACAAACCGACATCACCGGCGCGCAGGTTCTATACCGTCAACAAACCAACGGTAACAAAGACTGGCCCGGAAAAGAAATTATCGTTCTCAAAGAAAAGAAGCGGCGGCAGGAATAATCTGGGGCGCTTAACAGCGCGGCACCGGGGCGGTGGACATCGCAGAAAAGTGAGAGTCGTTGATTTCAGGAGGGACAAGAATAATATTCCCGCCATGGTCAAGACCATCGAATACGATCCAAACCGTAATGCCTTGATCGCATTGCTCGCCTACAAAGATGGGGAGAAGCGCTATATCATAGCTCCTGAGGGACTGCAGCCCGGCGATACTATCGTGTCTGGAGATGAAGCTCCGATCAAGGTCGGTAATTGCCTGAGTCTCGCTAATATCCCGCTGGGAGTTGAGATCCACGGTATCGAGCTGACACCGAAAAAAGGTGCTCAGCTGGTCAGAGGCGCCGGCTTATCAAGCCAGATACTTGCCAAGGAAGGCAAGTATGCGCACATAAAAATGCCCTCGGGTGAGCTACGGTTGATCGACTTGAGATGCCGGGCAACGATTGGCAAGGTTTCGAATGCTCTGATCTCGAGCGTTAGCATTGGCAAAGCAGGAAGAAAGCGTCACATGGGTATTCGCCCGTACGTCCGGGGAGTGGCAATGAATCCGATCGACCATCCCATGGGTGGCGGCGAAGGACGTTCACATGGTGGTCGCCAACCTACCTCACCATGGGGATGGCTGACCAAAGGAAAAAAGACGAGAAAAACTAAGAGACCGTCTGATAAGTTTATACTCAAAAGGAGAAAGTGATGTCGAGAGCGCTCAAGAAAGGTCCTTACGTCGATGCGAAGCTAATGAAAAAAATATCTAAACTGATCGACAGTGGCGAGAAGAAGATCATCAAAACATGGGCAAGGAATTCGATCATACCGCCTGAGTTTGTCGGGTTCACGATCGCTGTTCACAACGGAAACCGTTTCATTCCTGTCTACATAACCGAGAGAATGGTCGGACACAAGCTCGGCGAATTCTCTCCGACCAGGACATTCCGGATCCATTCAGGCACCAGGAAAGCTGAGAAAGAGCGAGAGTTTGAGAGATGATTGCACGCGCGATAAAAAGGTATGAACGCGTATCACCACGTAAGGTGAAGATGATCCTCGATGTCATAAAGGGAAAAGGCGTGAACGACGCACGCGCACTACTCCAGTTCCACCCCTCCCGGTCCAAGATCCCGATTCTCAAAACATTGAATTCAGCAGTTGCCAATTTTAAGAATCGAGTGGGTACGATCAGGGTCGACGACAGTGAATTGTACGTGAAGGAAGCGCACGTTGATGCAGGTCCGGTGCTTAAGAGATGGCGGCCCGGATTTCGTGGAACCGCGGACATGATAAGAAGAAGAACCAGCCACATTACGGTTACTATCGATTCGTACAAACCAATCGAAAAGAAGGGAGGCTAATGGGCCAAAAAACACATCCGGTTGGATTTCGTCTGGGCATAACCAAGGACTGGAAATCTAAATGGTTTGAACAGCAGAAATACAGCAAACTCGTGGCCGAAGACTATACGGTCAGGCGTTATTTATACCAACGGCTTGTCGATGCCATGCTTTCCGACATCATCATCAGAAGATTATCAAACCGTGTAATAATATCGATCTACACCGCACAACCAGGTAAGGTCATTGGCAAGGGTGGCGAGGAGATCAAGAAACTACGTGAAGAGATCAAGAGTTTGATCGACAAAGATGTCGCCATTAATATTGAAGAGATCAGAATGCCCGAACTCGATGCTTTCCTTGTTGCGCAAAACATTGCCCGGCAGATACGGCAGCGGGTTTCCCACCGGCGGGCAATGAAAAGAGCGATAATCTCGGCTATGAAGATCGGAGCCCGGGGTATTAAGGTCGCCTGTTCAGGCCGGCTCGGAGGTTCGGAGATCGCGCGAACCGAATGGTACCCCGAGGGAAGAGTCCCTCTCCAGACGATCAGGGCGGACATCGATTATGCTTGTGCCACGGCTTTCACCATATACGGGACCGTTGGCGTGAAAGTATGGATATATAAGGGCGAGGCAGCCTAATGCTCGAACCAAAGAAGACAAAATTCCGAAAGCAGCACCGGGGAAGGCGCAAAGGCAAAGCCACCAGCGGAAATCAGATCGCCTTTGGTGAATACGGTTTGGTAGCTCTGGAACCGGCCTGGGTAACCGCCCGGCAGATTGAGGCATCACGCGTGGCGATTGCCCACCAAATGAAAAAAGGCGGCAAACTCTGGGTAAGGATATTCCCGGATAAACCTATAACCAAGAAGCCAGCAGAAACAAGAATGGGTAAAGGCAAGGGAGCACCCGAATACTGGGTGAGTGTCGTCAAGCCAGGACGCATCATCCTGGAACTGGAAGGTATGACTGAAGGCGATGCTCAAATTTTGCTCCGGCTGGCTGCTAACAAACTACCCCTGAAGACAAGGTTCGTGAAGCGAGAAGCAGGTGTGAGGTATGAAGGTTTTTGAACTGAGAGAAAAGACGCGCGAAGAATTAAAGGATATGCTCAGTGGTTTGCACCGCGAGCTTTTTAACCTGCGTTTACGCCGGGGCGCACAAGAATTACCTAACCCCCTGAGATTACGCTCCTTGCGCCGCGATATCGCGCGTATTCAAACTATTCTGCGCGAAGATGAGAAGGGCATAAGACGGCTGCTCGAGCAAAAGAAAATAGCGCCGAAGGCCAAGAAAGGAGAAAAACGTGCGTAGAAGGAAAACCGGCACCGTGACCAGCGATAAGCCCGACAAGACCGTAGTCGTGAGGATCACAAATTATAGCAAACATCCACTCTACAAGAAATATGTACGCAAGAGAACGAGCGTATACGCGCACGACGAGAAAAATGAGTATAAAGAGGGAGAAAAAGTCCTGCTTGAGGAAACAAGGACGATATCAAAATTAAAACGCTGGCGGGTGGTCAGGAGAATCAAGTGATCCAAATATATTCTCGCTTGAAGGTTTGCGACAATACGGGCGCGCGCATAGCAATGTGCATACGGGTCAGCGGCAGTTCCCGGACAAGGTATGGCTATATCGGGGATATCATAAATGTCTCCATAAAAGATGCCATGCCCAACGCGCCGGTGAAGAAAGGGGACAAGGGAAAAGCAGTGATCGTACGCACCAAGAAAGAATACCGCAGGAGAGACGGGTCGTACGTGAGGTTCGATGACAACGCGTGCGTGCTGATCACCGAGCAAAAAGAACCAAAGGGCACAAGAGTCTTTGGACCCGTTGCCCGTGAACTCAGAGAAAAAGGGTTCACGAAGATAATGTCGCTTGCCAGCGAAGTGGTATAGAAAGAGAGCGAGGATATGGCCGAGGAGAAAAAGAAGAAAACAAGTAAATTCCACATCAGGAAGAACGATCTCGTTGAAGTGATCACTGGTGAAGAGAATGAAAGAAGGGGAAGGATCCTTGAGGTCATCCCGGAAAAGAATATGGCAATTGTCGAAGGAATAAATCTAGTAAAGAAGCATCAACGCGCGCGTTCCCAGACCAAGCCATCGGGGATCGTAACTGTACCAGCACCGATACACGTGTCGAATCTCGTGCTGATCTGCCCGAAATGCGGCAAGAAGGCAAAAGTGCGTATGGAGAAGATCGAGAAAAAGCGGGTTAGGATCTGTAAGAAGTGCGGAGAAAGCCTTGAATAAGAAAGCAAGCGACGGCTACAAAGCCAGATTGAAGCAGTATTATCAAGAAGAACTGCGCAAAGCATTGATGAAGCAGCTGGCGTGTGAGAATATCTATCAGGTACCGGAATTGAAAAAGATAGTCATTAATGTCGGTTTGGGCCAAGCAGTTGCCGACCCGAAGATCCTCGAGATCGTTCGTGACGACCTGGCACGAATTACTGGACAGTCACCCCTTAGCACGCGCGCCAAGCGGCCGATCTCGAACTTCAAGATCCGTAAAGGGATGGTCATCGGGCTCAAGGTGACTTTAAGGGGCACACGGATGTACGAGTTCTTTGACCGGTTTGTCAATGTCGCGGCACCAAGAATCAGGGATTTCAGGGGATTTTCCAGAGATTCTTTTGACGGGCGGGGCAGCTACAATCTTGGACTCTCAGAGCAGACCATATTTCCGGAGATCGAATACGACAAGATAAAGAAAGTATTCGGCATGGATATTGCGATCGTGACTTCAGCAAAGAAAGATGCCGATGCCCAAGCATTGCTTGAGGGCCTGGGCATGCCTTTCGAAAGGACAAAATAAAGGAGTTCAATGGCAACATTAGCGTTAATTAACAAACAAAAGAAACCATCCAAATTCAAGACCAGGAAATACAATCGTTGTTTCAGGTGTGGCCGGGCACGCGCCTATTACCGTAAATTCGGATTGTGCCGCATCTGCTTCCGCGAGCTTGCCCTCAAGGGTGAAATACCGGGCGTGCGCAAGGCAACCTGGTAATCTCGCTGCGCTCGCAAGTACTAAATCCTAAATTCTAAATCCTAAATTCCGTAAGTTTTCAAATCTTCGATTCGATAGAATTTACGTGAATTCTCGTCCGACATTGTCGGACAGGACAAATCCAAAATTCAAACATCGAAATTCGAAACCGTGTTTAGAAAATTGGGATTTTGGTCAATTGATATTGTTTAGTATTTCGGATTTCGTGCTTAGGATTTGAACTGTGATTCGCCTATGGCTAATCATAGTTCGCTCCTTCCTTCCAATGCCCTCGATAGGGTCGTGGTGTCTGCCAAATCGAGGTCGCTGCCCATGGGCAGACCACGGGCGATCCTGGTAACCTTGATGCCCAAGGGCTTCAACAGCTTGGCAATGTATATTGCAGTGACATCACCTTCAGTAGTGGGGTTAGTGGCAATAATCACTTCGGTCACACCGCCATTTTTCAAGCGATCAATAAGCGTATTTATACGCAAGTCCTCAGGACCTATGTTGTCCATCGGCGAAATTGCGCCGTGGATGACGTGGTAGTCACCTCGATATTCGCTGGTCTTCTCAATGACCATAACATCTGAGGGCTGTTCAACAACGCAGATACGTTCTTTCTCTCTCGAACTGTCGGCACATATCTCACATGGGTTATTTTCACTCAGATTGTGGCATATCGAACATTCCTTGAGTTTAGTCCGCGCTTTCATGATCGCATCGGCAAGCTCCTGCACCCGCGCCGTATCCATTTTCTGCAGATAGAATGCGATCCTTTGTGCCGACTTTCGCCCTATACCAGGTAACCATTGTAGTTTTTCGATCAAATCCCTAAGCAGTGGCATAGCATATTCTAATTATTAAGGAACCTAAGTCAACACCGGACAGAATGAACTTGATTTTAAAGACATTTATGCTATAATTCTAAATACAACAGTTTCTCGTTAGTTGATTTCAGGTTCAGAGAAAGGAGTGAAAATGAAGGTTAAATTTCTCGGACACGCTTCATTCCTCATCACATCTGATAAAGGTGTAAGGATCATAACCGATCCATATAAACCTGGATGTTTTGACGGAGGCATCAAATATGAACCCATAACCGAGCAGGCGGACATTGTCACTATTTCTCATGAGCATGATGACCACAACTGCACTGACATCCAAGGTAATCCGACTTTCGTCCGTGGTTCAGGCAAGAAAATCATCAAAGACATAGAAATAATCGGTACCGATGTTTTTCATGACGAAAGCGGCGGCACTGAAAGAGGGAAAAATACGATCTATAAAATGAAGATAGACGGAATGAACGTAGTGCACCTGGGTGATCTTGGCCATCCGCTCTCTGAAGAGGATGTCAAAGGGATTGGGACGGTCGACGTTTTATTCGTACCGGTTGGCGGGTATTTTACGATTGACTCGGCGACCGCTGATAGCCTGGTTACCAAGCTAAACCCCAGGATCGCCGTGCCCATGCATTTCAAAACCGACAAGTGTGACTTCCCTATCGCGCCTGTGGATGATTACACAAGAAACAAGGACGTGAAGAAATGCGACGGCGAATTTGAAATACGCAAAGAAAAATTGCCGGAAACAATGATGACCTACGTACTGACACCGACCAAATAGAAAGTACAAAGGTCGGGGTTGAAATGTCTAAATATGATCGTTTGGCGTTTAACGGTTACGAAACCCGCATCGTCCAGTGGCAACTTCTTACGTCATTTAGAACGTATCCGGGGTTCAAAATACGTGAACGTGCATAGTAAGGCCAAAAGGAGAGCGTATGAGAGAAGTTCCCTATGACAAGATAGTCAACACCGTTGCCCAGCTGTGTATGGATGCCAATTATTTCCTTGGCGACGATATGATCAAGGCTTTCAAGCAAGGCATTGAAAAAGAAGAATCACCAGCAGGAAAGGAAATTCTCAATCAGCTGCTGGAGAATGCTGAGATCGCAAGATCGGAAAAAGTTCCTTTGTGCCAGGATTGCGGTTTTGCAGTCATTTTTCTCGAGCTGGGGACCGAGGTACATGTTACAGGAGGCGTAGTAGAAGCAATAAATGATGGCGTGAGGAAAGGTTATACTGACGGGTACTTGCGAAAATCGATTCTGTCTGACCCCGTAAAAGGAAAGAATACTGGAGACAATACACCAGCGATCGTGCACGCCACTCTCGTCCCCGGCGATAAGATAAAGATCACTGTTGCGCCAAAAGGTGGCGGAAGCGAAAACATGAGCGAAGTCAAAATGATGAAACCGGCTGATGGTATAGAAGGCGTCAAAAGCTTTGTTGTGGACCGCGTGCTGCGTTCCAGTTCCAATCCATGCCCGCCTGTTGTTGTAGGCGTAGGCATCGGTGGCACGTTCGAATACGTGGCTTTTCTGGCAAAGAAAGCGTTGCTAAGAAATATCGGCGAGCGCAATCCGGATCCTTTCTATGCGGAAGTCGAAAAAGAACTCCTCGAGAAGATAAACAACCTTGGCATTGGGCCACAAGGATTGGGCGGACGCATCACGGCTTTGGATGTATTTGTTGAAACCCACCCACGCCATATCGCATCATTCCCGGTCGCCGTGAACATCAACTGCCATGTTGCAAGACACAAAACCGCAACACTATAAGCGGATAAGTAAGAAGTGAGAATTAAGAAGTTAATACCTAGTGCAATCATATAAGAAGATGAGTGAGAATTGGGAAGTTGATACATCATATAATCACATAATAGCGTAATTAGGAAACAGGAAATTGAAACATCGAAAAGAAGGAAACAGGAAAATGAAGACTCGCAGCGACGCAGACCCTGCAAAGAATCAAGACCTGCGTGAAAGATTGTACGCTTTCGCCTTGCGTATCGTGAAATTCGTAAAAACCCTTCCCCGCGACTGGGTTGCATTGGAAATCGGACGACAGATGCTTAATTCAGGTACTTCTGTTGCCGCCAATTACGAAGAAGCCTGTGGTGCTTTTAGTAGAAAAGAATTCACATACAAACTCAGCATCTCCTTTAGAGAAGCGAAGGAATCGCACTATTGGCTCCGGCTTTTGCACGACTCAGAGATAGTAACCAGCCATGATCATCTCCTACAGGAATCCAGGGAGATCCGCAATATCCTCGGCAAAAGCGTCAAAACCGCACGAGGAAGCGATAAATGACCAATTCCAACTTCCTACTTATTAAGCTATTAAGTTACCTAAGGAGGTTTTGTGAGTGACGAAATCATAATAACACCGCCCTTATCTGACGAAGACGTAATGAAATTGAAGATCGGCGACCGGGTGTTCATAACCGGCAAGATCCTGACCGGTCGCGACAGCGCCCACAAGAGACTGTATGACCTTATTCAGCAGGGCGAAGCTCTACCGATCGACATCAAAGGGCAAATAATCTACTATGTTGGACCTGCACCAGCAAAACCCGGCCACGTGATCGGCTCAGCAGGTCCGACAACATCGTACCGCATGGATCCGTACGCACCGCTACTGATGGAACATGGTTTGAAAGGAATGATCGGTAAGGGCGTTCGTTCGCAGAACGTCCGCGATGCGATGAAGAAACACAAAGCAGTATATTTTGCCGCAACGGGTGGTGCTGGCGCACTGATCGCCAAGAATATCAAATCAGCAAAGATCGTTGCTTATGATGATCTCGGACCTGAGGCGATACGTGAGCTCGAGGTCGAAGACTTCCCGGTCATCGTTGCCAATGACGCTTTTGGCGGCGACCTCTACGAGGAGGGCATGAAGAAATACAAAAGATAGCTATTATTTCTTTGTCTTAATCTTTACCAAGCACACGACAATGCCGCCGAAAAGCACTAGTGCGGTAACCGCAAACATCAACCATGCAGAAACTGGCATTATGCTCTCCTTTTCTTCCTGAACAGCACTACTGCGACGATCACGAATGCTGTGATCACCAACCAGCCGCCGAGGACCTCTGCGATCCTTGAATATCCGCCGTATGCAGCTTTCACACGATCGATCACGCTCGTTATGAACAAGGCACTGACCACTACCGGCGTGAGATATTTAATACAGAAATCCCACCATTTGCCGATCGTAAAATCTGATTTGCTGTTTGCGTACTCCCTTATTTCATCATGTCTATAGAACCAACCCACTGCGACACACATTAGTATCCCTACGATCAGGAGTCCGAAATTGTTCATAAAATAATCCACAATATCCAGCCAGTAGAGTCCGCTCCGTGTTGTGTAGATCAAACCAACGACAATGGCAACTAGGGCAAATCCGATGTTCACATAAATGCGTTTCAGTTTGAATTTATCAATCAGCGAAGCAGCACCCGCCTCTACCAAAGAGAAGGCAGAATCTATGCCCAGGGTCAGGATCATCAAGAAAAAGAGTACCCCAAATACCACCGAACCAAAAGGTAATAACCTTATGATCGTCGGATAGGTGACGAATGCAAGATGTGGGCCTGATTGCACCACCTCGCTCACGGGCAGACCGGTCTGATTCGCATAGTAACCCAGCGTGGCAAAGACTGCAAAACCGCCGACGAACGCGGTGGCCGCGTCGGCAAGGCTCACCAGGAATGCATTGTTGACGACGTCCGCATCCTTCGGCAGAAAACTCGCATAAGTAATCTGTACGCCAAAACCAATGGTCAAAGAGAAAAAAACCTGGGAGTAGGCGTGCAACCATACTCGATAGTTAAGGAGCGCGCTGAAGTTTGGCGTTAGATAGAATCTCAACCCTTCTAAGGCGCCAGGCAGCGTGACCCCGCGCGCGACGAACACCAACAGGATGATCCAGGGGATGATCACCGTGAAGTAAACAACTTTGCCGACCGTTCTCGCACCCTTCCATATCGACGCAACGATCGCGATCCAGGTCAGCACCAGACCGAGTGCGATCATCCATTGCACAGACCCCAGCTGCAAGGGCGACTCTGATATCTTAAGGAACTGGTTGAAGAAGAAAGCTTGAGTATTCTCACCCCAGGCAAGATTGAACGAATATCCTAAGTAATTGAACGCCCAGCCCATGATTACCGCGTAGTAGGTTGAAATGCCAAATCCTACCAGCAGTGCAAACCAGCCCAGGATCTCGAATCCCTTTTTCAGACTACCCAATGCAAGTGGAGCGGGTTTAGAGAATTTATGTCCGACCGAATATTCTAGAACCATGAGAGGTATCCCGGCAGTAAGGAGGGCAACGAGGAACGGAATTAAGAATGCCCCTCCACCGCACTCGTAGCACACATAGGGGAAACGCCAGATATTCCCCAACCCGATGGCTGAACCTATTGAGGCCAGCACAAATGAGGTCCTACTCTGCCATAGTTCTTTCATGGATGATTATATCAATATCACCTATCGTGTCAATCATTGACTACACTCTTGACTTAGCTACGGTTCGATATAGACTAACCCATGCGTGTCCTGCTCCCGGAAATAAAAGAACTGCTTGCTTCCAAACAGACAAGGACAATAAGAAAGGTACTGTCATACTTTGAACCCGCCGACGTTGCAGAAGCATGGGTTGAGTTCAACATCGAAGAGAAATTAAAGCTATTCAGCATTCTTAAGACGAAAGTCGCCGCTGATATATTCGAATTCTTAAGAGAAGACCAGATGGTGGAGTTGCTGGACAACCTGCCCGCCGGACGAAAGGTGGATATCCTCAATGAAATGTCCCCGGATGATCGTACCGACCTCTTCGCTGCCTTGCCTACAGAGGAGGTCGAGAAACTAATACCGCTACTTGCGCCAGATGAGCAAAACCGCGCACGCGAACTGCTTGCCTACAAAGCCAACACGGCCGGGGGACTCATGACCACCGACTACGTAACCATCTCGGAGAACGTCAACGTTGCCAGTGCCCTGAGGGAACTGAGAACCAAGGCAAAGGAAATTGATTTCATTCAGAATATCTACGTTGTCGACAAGGTCAACCGACTCCAGGGCATAATCCCTTTAAAGGACCTTTTGACGACGAGTCCGCAGCGCAAAGTTGAAAGAGTAATGGAGAGTTATTTCCCGAGTGTTGGCCTTGAGATGGATCAGGAGGACGTGGCGCGCGTTTTTGAGAAATACGACGTTCCATCGTTACCCGTGCTAGACAAGCTTGGACGCATCAGAGGGGTCATTACGGTCGACGATGTCATAGATGTAATCAAAGAGGAAGCGAGTGAGGATATTTATCGTTTCGGCGCATCTGAAGTCACTGACCAGTATCTATCGGCAAACCCTTTCAGCATTGCCCAGAAGAGAGTGATCTGGCTCATAGTCCTTGCCCTGGCTGGTTTTATCTCGGGCTCGGTTCTCGAGCACTACTCGTACCTGCTATCGAGTATCGTTACGCTCAGCTTCTTCATCCCGATCCTCATGAACACCAGCGGCAGCGCAGGCACGCAAGCAGCGACCGTGGTCGTACGCGGTCTGGCAACCGGCGAAATAAAAATGCGCGACATCTGGCGCGTGGTGCGTAAGGAATTTCTCATCGGGATATTGATGGGAGTGGTAGCCGGGGCGATCACTGCCCTGCGCGCATTGATTCTTCAGGGCGATGCAGCACTCGGTCTCACCGTCGCGATCGCGATGGTAATGGCGATCGTCATTGCCACATCGATCGGTGGTCTTCTTCCGATCATTTTCAAGAAACTCGGCGTCGACCCGGCATTGATGTCAGGCCCTCTGATCGCTACGATATTGGATACAACGACACTGCTCATTTATTTCAATGCGACAATACTACTGTTGTACAGATTCCAGTGACGCACAAATACTTAGTGGTCTATACAACATTCCCTGACCTGCGCACGGCAAAAGAGGTCATTACCGGTTTGGTGAGTGCCCGACTGGCGGCCTGCGGAAATATATTCAAACTCTCTTCGATATACCGCTGGCAGGGGAAGGTGGAAAAAACCCCTGAATATGGTGTGCTAATAAAAACACGGAGGCAGAAATATCGGGCTGTGGAAAAATACATCAAGAAAAACCACCCCTATGATGTACCCGAAATCGTTGCTTGGAATATTGACCAGGGTGAAGAAAATTACCTGGATTGGATTACAAAAACGACCAACTGACCTCTAAAAGTACGGGAACTCCATAATATTCTGAAATGCATACCGGATAGTCACACTATCGTTCTGGATGTCAAACGCTGCAATATAGATCTTCACGTAGTTGTTATCCTCGGTCTTAGCAATGACCATGTCGCCTGTAGAAAAATCCACCGAAGCAGCGCCGGGTTCGACCGGAACCTCCGACAGCGTGTCAAAATCCCCATGTCCAATATTTGAGAAAAATGTGACCCGCGCATTACTGCCGTACAGCAAATGACTGCTTGGTGATCGCAGCAAAACCGTATCGTTCAATGTGCTGACCCACATGTCAGCACCGCTATCCGGCATTGCCGAGTCGGCCATGATCATTGCATCGGAGAATCTTATCGCGCAGCTGTCAGTAACTGCCTGATTTTCAGGCGAGATCCTTAGGGTCACAACGAATTCGGGTCTCGGCGAAGCCTTCAAGAAAGGCGTTGTGCTATTATAGCCATCGACTTTCGCGTCGGCATTCATGGTTCGAACCTGAAAATAGAAGATACTGTCCTGGGGTAAACTATTTACCCGATAAGAAGTGTCCTGAATTGTGACGCTGTTGAACTTGTTCAACTCCTCGCCATCATCAACCAGGAGCGCATTCGAATCAGTATAGACGTATATATTGTATCCGACAAAGTCGACGTTGCTCTCAATGGTACTATTCATCTCCCAGAACACAGTGACCGAAGTTTCATCCATGACAACGCTTCTCAGTTCTGGTGCTGGAACTAGCAATGCCCCGTCGCAGCCAATAAAAAAGATCACACAAAACAATATTAATATGCCCATTCTTTTCATCTTCTTCCTCCTTTTACACTCAAAGCACTCGCAAGCATTATAAACAAGTGGCGACTCTTGTCAAGGAGACCACGGCCTTTCCACCTGCTTCAAGCAAACTCCAGCTCATTTGATTGACTCGGCTATTTGCCTGAAACGGTCAATTTCAACGTTCACTAACCTCAGGGATTGAAGGAATTCGCGAAAGCCGCTGATATCCAAATTCAGATAATGATCTTCAACCTGATACTCAAGTGACAGGTCATAAAAGTAGGCACCACTGCCCAGCGCATCTTCGAGACGTCGGATATTATCGGCGATAACCTTCCTTATCGCATCATCACCTGGAATGGGAAAGCGATCACCCGACATCACGAATCCATTCAGCACCAGCAGTTTACCCTCCACATCCATGGCTTCAATGTTCTCCTGCATGAGTGCATCGGCCAGTATGAAGCCGTACAGAGAACCCAAGAGATGCAGGATATGCGTATTGTTACCCTCGATCGCATACGGGAAATCCTCGTGGCGCAGTTCCGGCAATATTTTAGCTTTGAGCGTGGGCGCCAGCAGGTAATTATATGAACCGGCTCCCTTACCCTCAAAGATCTTGGTGACTGCCGAGGCATCACCAACGCACCTCGCATATACCCTTTTCTCCTTTTCATCGATCTGACTGGTCTGCCAGCTTCTGCCGCCGAGCACAAATTTCTCGCGCAGATGGAATACCCGCCCCACCAGATTGCCCGCGGTCGCATTGTAGACATCATACTCACCGAACGATGTCTCTGCGATATTAGAGTGGATCTTGCCCCAGTCGATTTTCTTTTCCATGGCCGATGAATCAAAGTATATGCCCGGCCTTGTTTCCTGTATTTTCCCGTTTTCATACAAAGATTTGAAAATTTTTTTTGTTGTCTCTGCATCATAGACTGGAGAAAAAACATCAACCAAGCTCTTGATGGTCGTTCCGACACGGCGCCGTTGGAAGCAGTAGGAATATATCTGCTGGGGGACTATGGATAACGTAGGATTGTAGCGCTTGTCATACAGCTGGCCCTGCCGGGCGCATTCGAAGTAAGTATTGAATAAGATCTTTTCCCAGCCACTGGTGTAAACACCGATCGCGAACAGCTCCTTGGTGCGGCGGTTACCGCGGCCGATCCTCTGCAGCAACGAAGATACATCGAACGGTGGCCGGAACAGCACGACACAGTCGACCGAGCCAATATCAATACCGAGTTCCAGTGTTGAAGTCGCACAGAGTATGACGCGCTCGGTGCTATTCATTACGTGTTCCACTTCTTCCCGTTTGACCCTTGGCAGACTGGCATGATGAACATACACCCGATCCGTGAACGGAGGTATGTTCAATTTTTGAGAATACAGTTCGGCAAGACTCCGGGCGTTGAAGAAAACCAGTATTTTCCTCAAATGCTTCTGCCGGGCGATGTCCATTATCTTATCCACAAAACCTTTGGCGTCGAGGAGGTGGTATTCGATCTCTCTTGGTGCTTTCAAGAGACAGACCTTTGCGTCAGGAAAATACCTGCTCCCGATGCCGAGATCATCGATCGTGGCTGAAAGCGCGCAGTACTGCAATCGGCTATTTATCTTGCGCAACCGGTTCAGCAAAATGCGTAATTGATCGCCGCGCGGATTATTATCGAGCAGGTGTATTTCATCCAGGACGACTGCCTCCAGATCCAGGAATAATCTCGGGCGCCGCGTTAGCAGTGAATCAAATGACTCCGGGGTGGTCAGCAATATGTCCGGCACTTTTTTGGAGATCAAATGTGGACGGTCACCGGTCTTCACGCTCATTGTCACATTCAGGTAATTCATCGGCTCGCTCAACCTCCGGCATAGATCGTTGACCAGCGCACGCGTCGGCGAGATGTACAATACTCTCAACTTGCACGAAGTGCCTTCGAGACTCCCTTTACCGAACAGGTTCTCAATTATCGGTGCGATCACCGCTTCGGTCTTGCCAGTTGCCGCCGGCGAAATCACCACCACATTGTTCTTTTCAAGAATGACCGGTATTGCGAGTTCCTGGATCGCCGTGAATTTGCCGAAATGCGCAAAGAATGGCACCCAGGTACGACGAAGCGCGCTCTTGATATCCATGCCTTCCATAATGAATATGCCGCTATGTAACGGATTCGATGATCATGCCGAGGCGTTAGTTGTTCTGGTATTTCTAGGACGGCTATGCCTGTACCAATCAAACGCCTCGACCGAGAATTTTATGAACTCGCGCAACTCGCCAAAACTCCTTTTCAACGCCGCATTGAGGATGTTCTCTTTCTGTGCTACCAAGAGGGCAAACTCCGGATACGCACAAACATAGACATCATAGAGATTACGGTATATCAACTCCAGCTCCGGGTTGCTGAACCTACGCAGGACAACGCGCTTTTGTATCATCTCACGGACACCTTCAAACCCGCGCAAGCCATGGATGGGTGTTGAAGCCAGAATGAGAAGAAGATGCGGTTCCTTGTAGATATAGGGTGTCGGGCGCACCCGGTTATGTAGCATACGGTTCTCAATTTTCTTCAAGCTATCATTATTTAGCGCTGACTGGATCAATCCTTCGAGAAAATTGAGTCCCCGGGTATAGGAAACGTAATCCCACATGTGCGTTATGGTCTCGACTTCATCAAGGATAATGACCAGACCACCCAGACCTGCTTCATGCGCGAGATAACTCAAACCACTCAGCAGAAAGGAATAGTAATCAGTGGCTGTCGAATAATCATAGAGCGCCGGTATTTTCTGCCCACCGCGAACCCGGAAAGGCGAGAGCGGATCGATTGCATATTCTTTGGTTGATTCGCCTTCAACCCACTGCCAGAAAACCTCGTTATTGGAATCACCGTCCTCGAGATTTCTTAAATACCCCAGTACCGGGGTCAGAAAACAATGGTCCCTTATCTTTAGAGGCGCAACAGCTTTCAGCAGATCGCGGAACCGGTATTCCGAATTCTCCCTAATATATCTCAGGTTGTGTACCAGTTCGCGGTAAATGCGCTTGGGCCGGTACAAGGGTGTTTCCTGAACACTGAGCTCGCAATAGGTCGTAACAAAGCCGTACCTGATGGACAAATGGTGCAGGTACTCCAAGAGATGCGTCTTGCCCGAACCGTAGCCGCCTTCGACCAGATACACATCGCCTTTCCCCTGCTTCAGGCGCCTTAACCCGTCGTCCAGTTCTGAGAGTTCAAACGCCCGGCCAAAAGTGAAATATTCGATATCCTGGTGCGGCACAATGCCCAGGCGAAATGCCTCTAGCAGCCGCTTCGATGAAATCACATTGAGCGGAACATGTTTGATTGTTACCGGTCTGAACCACTTTGCTGGCAACCATAACTGCAGACCGCTGCGAAATCTCACCTTCAACTCTGCGCCATCCCAGCGCGAGGCCTGGACCACACCCTCGCCAAAGACAGGGTGTGCAACGAGCTCGTCTTGTTTGGTCATGAGAAAATTGCGGTCAGTTAGACCCCGGCGTGCCTGATCGAGGACAATTAAAATTCCTCTCTCTCAACCTGCTCTTTCTCTGCATCGGTTATCATGACTGCCTTGGAACGGAAGATCTGGCGTGTTTCTTCTATTTTAACCGGCACCATCCGGTCCTTTAAACGGTGAAAGATCTCGATGATGCCGATAACGAATATTCTCCGATAACTTACGTCAAGCGCCTGAAATTCAAGCGCCGCGTCGATCATATTCTTCAATGAGACATCGAGCGTGTCTGGCTGAAGCTCGCAGGCGTATGCAGTCTCGAAAATGCCGGCGAGTTTCGTTCCTAGCTGGCTCAGAAAATCTTGGGCGTTCATGCCGATGTTCTCCAAGTTGATCTTCACGCCCATGGGATTGATCCTGGTAAAACTTGAGCGGAGCCTCTGTTTTAGCGCCTCGTAAACGCCCCCGCTGCCCTCGAGAAGCAGATTCTCGTCGGGGATAGCATAAAAAAACATCGCCCCGGGCAGACGGGAATTACCGCACTCGTCAACTAGCTGTCTGAGATTATCAAGCGCTCGCCGCTTATCGCGGGCTGACGATATGCTCATCCCTCTTTCTGCCTCGTCAAATAACAGGAGCAGACCAGAATATCCTATGCTGTTAATGAACTGAACCAGACTTCGCAGCATCCTGAATGCATTACTACGGTCTATCCGTTCAGAGATCCGGTAGCGCAGCCTCAGCTCACGGGGTATATCCTCACCCTTTAGCCATTGAACCACTTCCTGGAACCCTTGTTCGTCCTCGCTCAACAGGTTCACGCTGGCTGCTTTTATTGCGTTCGAGAAACTCGAGCTCTCAAGATTCGGCAATCGGGCAAGCATATCGCGCCTTTCTGACGATTTGGCCCATGTTCTCAAGAGAACATCAATACCGATATCCCATGGGCTTTCCAGCACATCATTGGCCGTGGGCACGCTCAGGTTGAGCACGATCCGCTTATAGACCAATTCCAGACGGTCAAAAGGACACTCGGTCGGACTCAAAGTGACATAACTCGTTACATAGTTGTTACGCCACCCAAGGTTTCTTACCAGATAGAGAAAATGCGTTTTGCCGCCTCCGTAGTTGCCCGTGATCAATTTGAAGGATGAAAGGTTGAACTTCAATATGTCCTTGAGATATTCTTCCTCAATGACTCTGAGATACTGCTCAATGCCGACACTGAAGTATTCGATGCCGAATTCTGGAGGTGTTCCGAAACTCCCCAGTTTGTGAATTATCGCCTTAGCTAATCTTGGATCCAGCCCTGAAATCGTCATGTCATCATGGAATCAGCTATTCCTGCGCTGGCCCGAAAGATACGTACTCGTAGTGAGTACCCTCGCCTTCTTCGTTATCCGGCACCCAAAAAGAACGTACTTTGTCCACGGTCGCGTCAAAATTGGCAACGTAGAATCGCATGCCCCTTTCCATGATATTAGCCTGTTTGAGGCAGTAAAGCAGATAGCTTAGTTTTACACGCGAATACTCGTGGAAATGTCCTTTGCTCGCGTCGACCGCGAATTGCTTGGGCTGTTTCAAGAAGACATATTCCTTCAACACCTCGGTGATCCGGACTTTGTCTCCGTAAGGTTTCTCCGATAATAAAAGGCACCGCTTATAGGCTGCGATCAGATCATCCATCACTTTGTTTGCCTCAAAGTGCTCGCCTCGTATATCTTTTTCGTAACGCCGTACCGTTTCGTAGATCGTTTGCGGCTGTAGCGGTATTTTGGCTCTTAATTTCTCCACCTCTGGTCCGAAGAAAAGAGTTGCTTCACCAAATTCGAAATTCAACTTGAGAGTGAAGAGCCCGAATCTCAACAGGGGATATTGACCGCCTATCTTTATACCATCCCTAGCGAACAGCTCTCCCAGTTGCTGTCCAAATCTAAAACGGAAATCTTCCTTGAACTTACCGAGCGAAACCTTCTCATTCTGCAGCCAGCCATCCAACACATCCCTTATGTCCTGGTCAGGAAGCGCAGTGATCGCTCTTTCGACCCCCTCGACTTTCTGCTCAAGCAGATACGCATTGTTAGTAGCGTCAGCACGTATTTTCTCGTATGCTTCCAGCAGTTTTTGTATTTTTCTAAGTTGTTTGTTCCAGGTCTTCAGGTTTGAAGTGATCTCATTTGTGTCAGGCACAGCCCATTATAGCGTAAAGAACCACAGTGTCAAGCTCCGTTGTGTTGCATGCTGAAATAGAAATTCAATCTGATCGTCAAAAAGCGGTATGCTACTTCTCTTCTTTGAAATTTAGTCTATCACCACCACCTTATGCATGATTGAAGATAAATCTTCCACCATCCGCAGAAAATAGACGCCGCGCGGTACTATACGTCCTGCATTGTCCCTGCGATCCCAGATGACTGAAGCCATAGCATTTTGATAATTGATCCTGTTAAGATCACGGATCAAAGCGCCATTTGCACTGTAAATCCGGACCGACACACCCTCGGTACTGGTGCATGGAAAGCTTATTCTGGCCATCTTGGTGACCGGATTTGGTGCACAGTACGCAAACTCACCTGGCGCCGCATCACTTGAAGAGAAATATGTCACGCGGACCTCTTCAAGCGCCGGCAAAGAACTCGGGTTGGTGTAGGATAGTCTTGCCTTGTATTGAAAATAGCGTGCATTGAATCCTTCAGGGATCGAAGCACCACTCAGGACAGGAGTCCAGTCAAACCAGCTATCATCCAGGTCGGGCATATCACCGGTTCTGATCCAAAAGAGGATTGAAGAACCAGCCGGCAATGTTCCGTCCCACTCTATCGTGCCCCAATCAACGGTCATGCCTGCATCGAATACCGATGAAATGTAATCTTCATGGTATTCACGATCATATAAATTACCGATCTCGCGAAAACGGCTGTGATGATCACGTTCTGTTGGTAAAGCATATTGTGGCAAATAATCCGGTCCCAATAATATATAAGTCGGTTCAGGTGGATAAGCGTAGTTATGTACCAGAACGTCGAAATGACCGTCATTATTGTAGTCGGCTGCGAGAATGCCGCTCGCATCGACGGGAATGCCGATCGGTGTCTTGTTCGCCTCTGAATAACCAGCACCGCTGCCCCAATAAACAAGGGGCTCCAAATCTACCCCGTACCCCCGTGCGCATACAACATCGAGTTGACCATCCTTATTCAAATCAGCGATCGTTGTCCCGCCATAACAGGGTCCTGGCACGAGAACCTTCCAGAGAGAAAACCCATCTGAACTTCCTGCGTAGATATACAGATCATTACCGCCGAAGCAGGTCAGCACGACATCAAGGTACCCGTTCTTATCAAGGTCAGCCACTGAACAACCATGTGTATGCGAACCAGGATTCTGGAGCATGGTTGTATTGTTCGGGCTATAGCCCGAGTCACTGCCCCAATACACGATTGAAAAATCGTACAACTGCTGTGCGAACAGGAGATCCGGCCAGCCGTTCTTATCAAAATCAGCAACCTCGAAGTTATGCCGGCCGCCTCCGGGCAGTGGAGTCACATTGCTGCCGGAGAATCCATCAGAACCGCCCCAGAATATCGCGCCATTGGCATTATCATAGTGTCCAACGGCAATATCGAGGTGGCCGTCCTTGTTGAAATCGGCAACGTAGCATGTCTCATTCCAGCTAAACAAAGGAAGTTCAGTATAGTCCAGCGGGTTCGGTCCACTCTCCGTACCCCAGAAAATGCGAATGCAAAGATCAATACTTGAGAAAACCAGATCCGGATACCCGTCACTGTTCAGATCCTCGGACTCACAATTACCCGCGTTTGTCACGGGGTATGAAGTATGATTCAGAGCGCTAAACCCGGTATCGCTACCCCAGTAAACATGAGAGGTACTGGCCATTTCGTTAGCCACAACGATATCCAGATAGCCGTCGCCGTTCAGATCCCAGCGCGTCGTGAACTCAATGGCGCCGCCGCCGCGATTTGATGCGTACAGATTACATTCATATTCACAATTACGAAAATCTTGCTGGGTAGTCTCAATCCATACGTGCCCAAAGAGCAAATTGGTGAGGACAACGATAAGAGTGCATATATATACCTTCATGACTCCTCCCTGACTTAAGATACAATATTATCTACTGATATTATAAGATAAAACCGGCATTTGTCAAGACCGCGCGGCTGCTTGATACCGCTGTTGACTTAAGTGTCGCAACATGTATAATACATTAATGATCAGGACATTTGCTCTCCTTGCTGCGCTATTGGTCGCTATCTGGGCGCAAGAAACCGGTGCCCGGTACTTGATCATAACCCACGACAATTTCTACAATGACATACTCCCTTTGGCTCAATGGAAACACAAAAAAGGCATGAGGACAAAAGTGGTCAAACTCTCCCAGATCGGATCGAGTTCCACCCAAATAAAAAGCTACATCACGAATGCATATAACACATGGCCGGTACGCCCTGAATATTTATTGCTGGTCGGCGCACCCACGTATCTACCTTTTGTAACCGTTGGTGGCTGGTATTCGGACAACTACTACACCAATGTGACGGGTGATATCTACAATGAAATCCTTTCTGGCCGCTTGACCGTGCACAACACGACCGAAGCCCAAACCGTCGTCAAGAAAATACTGGCATATGAACGCGATCCCTATCTTGGTGATACTCTATGGTTCAAAAAGGCCTGTCTCATTGTCCGCCGTGACTATGATCAAGACGATTCGATATATTTTTCCGATGCCCATCATGCAGCCGCTCTGATGACCGCCGCCGGTTTCATAGAGATCGACACATTGTGTAACCAATACGGACATAACGCAGGAACCGTGATCAATCGCGTGAATAGCGGACGCTCAATCGTAATGTACCGGGGCCAGGGACTCAATAACTGGTCATCGCCTTTCGGTGTAATTCCGGTTCAGACACAGAACGGTCTGCGCCTGCCCATTGTACTCTCGATAACCTGCCGGACCATCGGCACGGGCTCGACGCCGGCAACCGCCGAAGAATGGCTACTGACCGGCACGCCGACTATCCTGCGGGGCGCGGCTGGATACTTTGCGGGAACGACCACAGGTTCTGGCATTGCGTGGCGCAGAAGCGCAATTGCCAAGGGATTCCACGACAGCCTCTTTCTTGGTTCGGTCAAGACCTTTGGCGCGGCATGCGAAGGCGGACGGATCAAAGCATACACAATGTACCCTTACTCTGGTGGTGCCGATGAATACCGTGGATACACGACGATCGGCGACCCGGAGATGAACATCTGGACCGACACGCCGTGCTCGCTTGTCGTGAACCACCCGGCCACAGTCTCAACCGGCGAAGCAAGCTTTGTTGTAACCGTTACAAAAGGTAGCACCTCTTCACCCATGAACGGCGCGATCGTCTGCATCATGGGTGATCTCGATACATCGATCTATGTCGTTGATACGACGGACACGAACGGGAATGCCTTTTTCCAGATCTACCCTCAGTTCCCTGGTGACACTATCTATGTCACAGTCACGGGCAGGAACCTCAAGCCCTACGAAGGTTCCATGACCACGGCCGAATCTGCGATCCTTATCAGCTACTACACCTCGACCGTTGATGACACGATCGGCGGCAATGGAGACAGTTATATAAATCCGGGCGAGGAGATCGATCTACATCTCTGGGTGAAGAACTACGGCACCGATACTGCGCTCGCTGTTAGCGGGATCCTGCGGACCACTGATCCGTATATCACAATCACGGACTCGCTCCGTGTGTTCGGCAATATATTGCCGGGGCAGATCTGCTCTACGGGTGTTAACGGCTACTGCTTCGCCGTAGCTCTAGGCGCACCAGATGGTCATATTATCGATTTTAACCTGGATTGCTATGATATCAATGATTCAATATGGAATTCACAGTTCAGCGAAATTGTCTTCGCGCCTCAATTGAATTTTTACAACGCAACTGTCAGCGGCGGGAATGGCAATAACACCCTGGAACCAGGAGAGACCGTAGGTCTTGTAGTAACACTGGGTAATGACGGCCGCGCAGCTACTGGTAGTCTCGACGCCACCTTACGGACATTTTCGGAAGACCTAACCATTGCCGACTCGACCGGCTATTTTCTCAATATCGAACCGGGCGAGTTCGGCTCCAATGACGCTGATTCTTTTGTCATCACTGCAGATTCAAGTATCATACCGGGGACAATTGTGAACTTCGCAATGACTCTTGATGGCCAGTACTGCGTGGATACCATGTCTTTCTTTCTGGCCATTAATACAGGCATCGAGTCGGACAAGAGCAACGGCTTGCTCGCTACAGGCAATCCCAGAATCTACCCTAACCCTTGTCATGGCACCCTCAATATCGATTTCACGCATGTTCAGCAACTTAACGGTTATGAAGTTATCCGTATCTATAACGCAAGCGGTCTGCTCGTACGCGAGTATGAGATCAACGGGAATGATCGCATGATCACCTGGACCGGTGAGGACAGCTCAGGCCGAAAAGTCCCTGGCGGTGTTTACTTTGTGCGTCTGGGCAATCAGTCCAGTGACATGATCCACAAGATCATCTATTTGAGACGAACCTCAAGTTGATTTAACCATCCACAGAATTTTTCTTGACAGAACTAGTCGGCCGTGTAAGATATGTGATATGAAGAAGATTGTTTTGCTCATCGCAGTGATGTCGGTTTTTATCAGTGCCCAGCAATCGGGCGCTCGGTATCTGATCATAACCCATGATAATTTTTACAATGATATCCTTCCCCTGGCACACTGGAAACACAAGAAGGGCATGAAAGTTGAGATCGCCAGGCTTTCTGAAATCGGTTACGACTCACTGAGCATCAAGAACTACATTACCGATGCCTATAACAACTGGCAGATACGCCCTGAGTTCCTTCTCTTGGTCGGCGCGCCAAACTTCATACCCTTTCCATACGTCAGCGCCACGGTCTCTGACAATTATTACACAAATATGGACGGCGATCTTTTCAATGAGATCCTGTCGGGTAGATTAACCGTACACAATACCACGGAAGCGCAAACCGTCGTCAATAAAATCCTACTCTACGAAAGAACTCCTGACCTGATCGACTCGCTCTGGATGATCAATGCGTGTCTGATCGTAAACGAAGACGGTTATGGAAACGATTCTGTTTACTGGAATGATATGCGACAGGCCAAAGGTCTCATGCTGAGCCATGGATACCATACAATTGACACATTATCCAATGCCTATAACAACAATGCCAACGACGTCATCCAATCCGTAAATGCCGGAAGGGGATTTGTGCTCTACCGCGGGCAGGGAGTTGGCAACTGGTGGTCGCCGTTCAACGTTAACCCGGACGCTACCAACAACGGTCCGAAATTGCCCATCGTTCTTTCCATTACCTGCAGGACGATAGGTACCACATCGACTCCGGCAACTGCTGAGCGATGGCTGCTAACAGGCACGCCCACCCAGCCGCGGGGCGGTGCTGGTTTCTTTGCGACGACGACAGTCGGCGGCGGCTACATAACTTTTCTGAGAAGCGCGGTTAGCCGGGGTTTCTTCAATGCACTGTTCACCGAGGGTGTGAGGACTTTTGGCGAAGCCTGTGAAGGCGGCCGGCAGAATGTCTATACCCTGTACAGCAGTCAAAGTGAGTACCGTGGTTTCACAACTATCGGTGACCCGGAAATGAACATCTGGACCAGCACTCCATGCTCGCTGGCCGTCACCCATCCAGTAATGGTGCAGGTCGGCAATGCCAACATAACCGTTAATGTTGCCCAGGCTGGCAACGGCAGTCCCGTGGCTAACGCGACTGTATGTATCCTCGCCAACGAGGATACTACTGTTTATGCGGTTGACACAACCGATGCATTCGGCAATGCAAATTTCAACCTATACCCGCAGGTGATCGAAGATACGCTTTACGTAACCGTGACCGGCAAGAACTTGCGGCCATACGAAGGATTCATGTTCACCACGGTCTCGGGCAGTTTCGTGGGCTACTATACTTCGGTAATCGACGATACGGTGGGTGGCAATGCCAACGGCCAGGTCAATCCAGCCGAGACCATCATTCTGCACACGTGGATCAAGAATTACGGCAACACTAACGCCTTGGGCGTGGTCGGCGTACTCCAGACGGCTGATCCATACACGACCATCATTGATTCGCTCAAATATTTCGGAGATATGGTTCCCAATCAAGTATGTTCCACGGGCACTAATGGTTACAATTTTTCCGTAGACTTGCATGTCCCTGACGGACACATAGTCAATTTCGATCTTGTCTGCGAGGATATCAATGATTCGATATGGATATCTCATTTCGGCAAGCAGGTCAAGGCGCCACAACTCGTTTTCTATAATGCGACCATTAGCGGCGGTAACCTTGAACCGGGTGAAACCACTGGTGTTGTGGTCAGTCTACAAAACGAAGGAAGTGCCGCTGCTGAAAGTGTAAGCGCGATCCTGCGCACGCAGACGACCTTTATTGACATAATTGACTCATTGGGCTTTTATGGACAAGTACCGCCGGGCGGTGTCTCGAGTAATGAACTTGATCCATTCATCCTCGCAATCGATCCAGGTGCGCCCAATGACACAACGGTGCATTTTGCGATGATTTTACAGAGTACTCATTACGTGGATACGATACCATTCAGTCTGCGGATCGGCCGAAAGGATTTCTACATCTGGAACCCAGACCAGACACCTCCTCCCGGAGAGAACATGCGCGACATCCTGACGAGCCTCGGCTATGTCGGTGATTACGGAACATCGCTCACGACTGATCTCACAATGTATCAGGCAGTCTTTGTCTGCGTGGGCGTGTATCCTAATAGCTACGTCATTAACAGCGGAAGCCCGGAAGCAACAGAACTGGTCAATTACCTACAGAACCAGAACGGGCGCATGTATCTGGAAGGCGGCGATGTCTGGTACTTTGACCCGCCGACCGGCTACAATTTCTGCCCGCTCTTTGGTATCTACGCCTCAGCCGACGGTTCCAGCGACATGGGTCCAGTTGTTGGTGAGACGAGCACATTTAGCCAGAGCATGAATTTCGGTTACAGCGGTGAGAATCAATGGATGGACCACATCGATCCGGCAGGGACTGGTTTCCTCATCTTCCATGACGGCGACGATAATTACAATTGCGCGGTCGCCAACGACGCCGGCAACTACCGTACGGTCGGCGCATCATTCGAACTTGGACTACTTACTGATAACACTCCACCCTCAACCAGGTCCGCTCTGCTTGATTCGATCATGCATTTCTTTGGCATCACTACGGGCATCAATGAAAACTATGCACAGGCAGCACCCACCACAATTGCTCTGGAAATCTCGCCCAACCCGTGCCGGGGAATGATGTCTATTAGAATTCAGGATCAATCCGGCGTCCTGGAGGAAAACACCATTTCAATCTATGATATCAATGGCCGCATGGTGCACGAATACCAAAACGTTCCCAGCGATCAAGCTATCAATTGGTCCGGCAGTGATGATCAAGGACGCAGCCTGCCCGGCGGCGTGTATTTCGTTCGTTTGACGTCGAGAGGGATCGAAAAAACGCAAAAGGTGGTCTTCCTTAAATAGCCTACTTGTTGCCTGAACCTCTATTTTCAACAACAAATCAATAATCCCCCACTTTCCTGCCTTTAAATATTGACATATATGTAACATCAGATAGAATTGAAGTGATGAGAAGAATTCCGCTGTTGCTCGCAATTTTGCTGACGATTAGCGCTGCTCAGGCACCTGGGGCGCGCTACTTGATCATCACACATGATACTTTCTATGATGCCATCCTGCCTCTGGCCGAATGGAAAAACAAAAAAGGCATGAAAGTCGAGATCGCCAGGCTATCCGAAATCGGTTCCGACTCACTGAGCATCAAGAACTACATTACCAATGCATATTACACGTGGGAGATAAGGCCGGAATTTCTGCTGCTGGTCGGCGCCCCTAATTTTATTCCTTTCCCGACGATAAATGGTTGGCACACCGATAATTTCTATACGAATATTGTCACCACTGATATTTATAACGAAATACTCTCGGGCCGCTTGACCGTACACAGTACCAATGAAGCACAGACTGTGGTCAATAAGATCCTGCTCTACGAGAGAACACCATATATGGGTGATTCCTCGTGGTTCACCAAGGCATGCCTCATCTTGCGCAACGACTACGATCCAGGCGATACTCTATACTGGGGTGATATACATCACGCCAAGAACCTCATGCTTCAGGCCGGCTACGACAGTGTCGACACCCTTGCTTCGCAATTCGGGAACAACGCAAATGACGTGCTGCAGCGGGTCAACACCGGGCGGGGTTTTGTCATGTATCGCGGACAGGGCTTGAACAACTGGTGGTCGCCTTTTGATGTTAATCCGCATAGCACCGCGAATGGCTCGAAATTACCGATCGTCATGTCTTTCACCTGTTGTATGCTCGGTACTGGTTCTTCGCCAGCCACTGCCGAACAATGGTTTCTGACTGGTACGCCGACCACGCCCCGTGGCGCATCCGGATACTTTGCGACCACGACTGTGGGTGGCGGTTCGATAACCTTCCGTCGAAGCGCGGTCAGCCGTGGATTCTTCAGCGCCATCTTCACGGACAGTGTCCGCACATTTGGCGAAGCTTGTGAAGGCGGCCGCAGGCATGTCTATGCAACACTGAGCGCAGCCGATGAATACCGTGGTTTTACCACAGTTGGCGATCCAGAAATGAACATATGGACTGATACGCCATGCTCGCTCTTTGTGGTACACCCGCAGTTCGTGCCAACTGGCTACGCTGAATTCACGGTCAATGTTTCATACTCAGCCAACAACACACCAAGTAACGGAGCAATTGTCTGCATTGTTGGTGATCTCAACTCGAGTATCTACGAGGTCGATACGACCAATGTCAACGGCGATGCGCATTTTGTGATCCTGCCGGTCATTGCTGATGACGACATTTATGTAACCGTAACCGGACGGAATCTGAAACCTTACGAGGGCAGCATGCGGACAGTTGAGCCAGGCTGTGAAGAAATTAAGTACACAGATAAATTCACTACGCCAATTCTCGATGTCTTTCCCAATCCTGGCCGGGGTGCCATATCGATCAAGTATGCACCCGGACAAGGCTCAGGGCGAACACAGAGTATTTCTTTAGATATCTATAATGCCATTGGCCGGCTCGTCAGCCACATCGCAGAGAAAGAACCGTTTGGCGGGAATGTGCTTACACGGATATGGAACGGCAATGATACGTCGGATCACCGATTGCCGGCAGGCATTTATTTTGTTGAATTGAGATCCGGAGATTCAATTATTATAAAGAAATTTACAGTTCTGGAATAGCCTGGTTCAAAAGAACCATTCATCAACAGATCAAATCCTGAACTTCCAGCCAAGATAAAGCTCCCTGGCCTTGGGGTCGTTTATCAAAGTTTGGGCATTACCAGAAAGCAGAATACGTGCATCGTACATCAAATAAGCACGGTCGGTGATCTCTAGTGTTTCCCGCACATTGTGGTCAGAAATAAGAATTCCTATACCGCGGTTTTTCAGGTGCACTATGACATCCTGAAGTTCGGCGCGCGCGATCGGATCGATCCCGGTAAAAGGTTCATCCAGCAACAGAAACTTCGGATCACTGATCAACGAACGCGCGATCTCCACGCGCCGGCGTTCTCCCCCAGAAAGAGTGTACGCCTTTTGATCTCTCACATGCCCGAGATTAAAATCGGACAACAAAACACTTGCTCTTTCCTCTGCCTCCTCGCCTTTCACGCCCACGATCTCAAATACTGCGATCAAGTTCTCAATGACCCTCAGTTTTCTGAAGACACTAGGCTCCTGGCACAAGAACGAGATACCCAACCTTGCCCGTTGATACATGAGGAGATCAGTGATCGCCGTGTCACCAAGGAATATATCACCATACTTCGGTTTCAAGAGACCAACGATCATATTGAAAGTCGTAGTCTTGCCCGCGCCGTTCGGGCCGAGCAGACCGACGATCTCACCCTGGTTTATCTGCAGGTTGATCTTGTCAACCACCACACGCCGGCCGAATATCTTCGTCAAATCCTTAGTCACCAGCATCTTCCTCGTCCTTTTTGAGAGATAGCATTCCTTTGGGACTGCCCTGGACATTTATCATTGCCGCTTTGCCTTCCTGGAATGTGATGACGATCTTGTCGCCCTCGACCATATTCTTTGAGCCTTCTTTTGTGTAGTATGTAGATTCCCCATCTTCAACACTCAACGATTCAAGATCCTTGTTCTTCATTAAGAACTGACCATGCACACCTTTCAGTTCATTGTTCTTTTCCTTAATGACCGGACGCACCATGGTTCCTGTCTCTGCTTTCAGATCGTAGGAGATCGTGTCGCAATAAACACTAATACTGTCGATCACGGCCAGCACTGAATCAAAACCATGGAAAATGCTCTCGTTTGTGTGTAATTTGAATATCTCCGCATAAACGGTTATCGGCGCTTTATCCTGCCGTTCAATATCCAGTCTTGGCTCACCGGACAGTGCACCTTCATCCCGTGCGAGGTTGTACCAGCCCTTTTCGCCCGCAACCGTCATGTTGTTCTTACTATCTTCGATCCGCACATTCCCGTACATCTCCACGGAATCACGGGCACCATCATAATATAGTGAATCTGAGAAGATCCTCTCATCGGTCGTCACGATCGTCACGCTATCACTCATAAAACCCCGGTCCTCGTTAAAATAATAGATCGCAGTTCCGGCATTCACCTCGCCGTTTTTGTCCTGCAATCTTACGTCATTGTGGAGCTTGACCCAGCCACCCGTCTCACTGATCTTCGCTTCAGCACACGTGATCCTTGTCTCGCTGCCCTCGATGACGACATTACCGAGAAGATAAACAATCCTCTCGGTGCCTTCGGTCAATATCTCAACTTTATCGGCTTGAAACGGAGTGAGTGCGATCAGCAGAACCATAAACATATAGATGATCCCGCGTTAGCGCATCTGATAAAGAAATAATCTAATATGTAGTATCACCTGCGGATATCAGGAAGTTCTATGGGTGACTCACCTTTGGTTTCGCCCAGTACCTCGATCTTGGTCAAACGTGGGTCAGTCCTCAAACCCTTGCCTTCGATCACCGTGCCATCCCTTTTTACTATCCTCACGTAAGCATCAGAGAGTATCTTCGCCGAGTCATTGAGCCAGAAAAGTGAGTCCGTATACAACACCGTCGAGTCACTGGTGAATACTAGAACGCTGTCGGCGACGAATATGTTATGAGTCCTGGTGTTCAGCTCGCCGCGCGGCGCGTTGAGTACCGAAAATTCAATCTCCTCCTCATCGTAGAACCTGACCTGCACACTATCGACCTTTATGATCTCCTCATAGACACCTGCCCGGGCAGCAGTGAGCATCCAAAGTTTCTGGCCGCTCTTTGTTTCTGTCAGGCATAGTTTTTCCAGAGTGATCTTCGGGAGATCCGTTGGCAATCTCTCTTCGACCTCTTTTTCACAGGCATAGAAGTTCATTAAGACAAAAAGCACAAAGATTATTATCGATCTGCTCATCGTGACCTGTAGAACCAGACATAATCGAGTGGCCTGGTCTTTACCAGCATTGGGATGTCGCATCCGATACTGAGCATACCCCTACCCCTTTCCTGGTAAGCGGCAAAGGGAACAAGAGGCACACGGCAGATCTGTGCCAGTCTCTCAGCTTTATCGAACTTCTGAAAGAATGTATTGCCATCCACGAGCATGCCGAACAAGCCACCGGAGCGCAAGAATCTGGAGATCTCGAGCACATTCTCCCTATGAAATACCTGCACCCCATTCACGGATCGCCATTTTGTGAGCAGCCAATCGAGAATTCCTGTAGCCAGCGAACGGTCGCCTTCGTTGTACTTATTGGCAATAATACCAACCTTGAAGCCCAATCTGCTGAGCGTGGACGGCATTAATTCCCAAACGCCGAAATGCAACGAATATAGAATACCCCCTTTATTCAACGAAGCCACATCACCGCTAAGATTCAAGCTCTTCCTGCGTAACATGAAAAAGACGTTCCGGCCAACGCGGTAAACATTGTTGAATGCCTCGCTCCCGATGCGGTGCCGGAGGTATCGACGCCGGTCACGACAGAGCCAGTACAGAGCCCAGAGGAAAACAAGAAAGAAACCCTCAGCGAGGAAATGCATCAGCTTTTCTTCAAGGAAGAACTTATGAAAGCATAGAATATTGGATTGGGTGCCAGCGGCCTTGATGTGAATTCGGGATGGAACTGCGTGCCAATATAGAATGGATGATCTGCGATCTCAGCAATCTCCATCAACTTCCTGTTCGGCGACCGACCGGAGAATATCAAACCCCGGTCATTCAACGCCTTAATATACTTGGGGTTGACCTCATACCGATGACGGTGTCTCTCTTCAACTACATCCTTGCCATAGATCTTGCGCGCGAGGCTCTTCGGTTCCAACTGGCAAGGCCAATTACCCAGCCTCATGGTTCCGCCCAGATTCTTTATCTTCTTCTGCTCAGGCAGCAGATCAATAACTGGATAAGAGGTGCTATCATCGAATTCGGTTGAATTAGCGCCTTTCATACCACAGACATTCCGGGCATATTCAATGATCATGCACTGGAGACCAAGGCAGATGCCTAAAAAAGGTTTCTTGTTTTCCCGCGCGTACTTCACTATTTTTATCTTACCTTCGACACCGCGCATTCCAAAGCCGCCCGGTATTAGTATTCCATCTGCATACGCCAGGGTATTAGCGAGCTGTATCTCATCCTCTAACCGGTCAGTATCGATCCATTTGATCTTGAGCCTTGCATCGTTCGCCACGGCCGCGTGGTACAGAGATTCCATGATACTCTTGTAGGAATCCCTCAATTCCACGTACTTGCCGCAGACCGCGATCTCAACGCTCTTGGACGGAGATTTTGCCCGCTCAACAAAGAGACGCCATTCTTCAAGATCCGGCTCGCCAACCTGGAGCCCCAGGTAGTCAATTATTAATCTATCCATTTTTTGCTTATGGAAAACAAGGGGTATCTCATATATACATTCAACATCCACTGCATCGATTACAGCCTCGGGTGGAACATTGCAGAACAAGGATATCTTCTTCCGTTCCTCCTCAGTAAGCCAAGAGTCACTCCGGCAGACCAGTATATCGGGCTGGATGCCGATCGCTCTCAATTCGCGCACCGAATGCTGGGTGGGTTTTGTCTTAAACTCACGGGCGGCTTTAATGTAAGGAACGAGTGTCAGATGGACATACATAGTATTGTTGCGACCTCGATCCAACCTCATCTGTCTGACAGCTTCGAGGAACGGCTGCCCTTCAATATCGCCAACCGTACCACCTATTTCCGTGATCACCACATCCACCTTATCTGCATTTGCCAGCTTCATTACGCGCGCCTTAATTTCGTCAGTGATATGGGGTACAACCTGCACAGTTTTCCCCAGATATTCCCCGCGCCGCTCTTTTGTGATGACCGAATAATAGATCTGCCCTGTCGTGATGTTATTGTCACGTGTCAGAGGACTATTAAGAAAGCGTTCATAATGACCTAGATCTAGATCGCACTCTGCTCCGTCTTCGGTCACATAAACTTCGCCATGCTGGTATGGATTCATCGTGCCTGGATCGACGTTGATGTAGGGATCGATCTTCTGCACCGTAACTTTCAAGCCGTATGATTTGAGGAGCAGGCCAATTGCCGCGGTTGCCACACCTTTGCCTAATGATGAAACAACACCCCCGGTAACAAATATATATTTCGTTTCCATGTATTAGAGTATAGTTATAAACAAGCTGCTGTCAAGAAAACAGAAATGCGTTATTGGCGTTTTTTGTATTCCTTGCATTCTGATCCATCGATCGCAGCCAAAGAGCACTTCCCAATTGACCGAGTCTGAGAAATGACAGTAAAGGCTTCTACCAACGTATTGACTTTACATTCATGGCGTGCGTATCAAATCTATTTACCTTACGAGCTGATCAATATCGCTACTTCTGCGAATTCATTGGCCCTACTTCAGTTCCGTCCCTTTCTTTATTCCGTAGTTCTTGATCTTTAGCCTTAGCGTATTGCGGTGTATGTCAAGCCGCTTTGCAGCCTCTGACAAATTCCAATTGCTCTGAACGAGAACTGACTCGATATGATCCTTTTCAATATCAGCCAGGGATCCTGTCCCCGACCCGGACAAAGTAGTACTCCCCTCCAGCGGGATATCACTCTCATCAACGATATCACCGCGGCTCAGTACGATCGCCCGCTCCATAACGTTCTCAAGCTCACGCACATTACCCGGCCAATCATAGCGCATTAATTTGCTCAACGCGTTCTTCGAGATATTTTTTCGATGATAGCCGCATTTTTTGGAGAACTTTTCCATGAAATGTTCAGCAAGAGGTTTGATATCTTCTTTTCGATCCCGCAACGCAGGAAGCATTAGAGTGATGACGTTCAACCGGTAAAACAGGTCTTCACGGAAAGCCCCGAGTTTGATCTTCTGCTTCAGATCCTGATTAGTCGCCGCGATAAGACGCACATCCACTTTTATCGGCGTATTGCCCCCAAGTCTCTCAAATGTAAATTCCTGAAGCACGCGCAGAAGCTTCACTTGCGTGCTGATCGGAATATCACCGACCTCATCAAGAAAGAGCGTGCCTGCATGGGCGAGTTCAAACCTGCCGATCTTTCTTCTGGCTGCGCCGGAAAAAGCTCCCCGTTCGTAGCCGAAGAGTTCGCTCTCCAGCAGTGTTTCGGGCAGGGCTGCACATGAAACAGCAACGAACCGGTTTTTCTTGCGCGGACTGGCATTATGGATGAGGCGCGCGGCCATATCCTTACCCGTCCCTGATTCACCTGTGATAAGGATATTCGTGTCGGAACGTGCGACCCGTGATATCAGGCTTAGCACCTCCTGCATCCTGGGACTCCCGGCGATAAAAGAATCCCATGTGAACTCTCCCTCAACCTCGGCACGCAGCATTTCCAACTCCTGATGCATGGTCTGGTCATTACGCACCTGCGTGATGATCAATTCCAGCTCATCCAGGTTCACAGGTTTGTTCAAGTAGTTGTATGCACCGGACTTCATTGCCTGGACCGCGGACTCCACTGTACCATAGCCGGTAAGTACAACGAAATAGGTTTCAGGATCTATCTCTTTCATGCGCATAATGGTTTCGATGCCATCGATCTCGGGCATCTTAAGATCGAGTATCACGAGATCAAACCCAGTTGCCCGGTTCTTCTCAATAGCATCCATACCTGAGGATGCCGTGGTTACCGTATAGCCCATTTTCTTGAGAAAGCCCGCGAGCAGCTCTCGCTGCGACGCCTCATCGTCGACGACCAGGATGTGCATCCAGCTACACCATTTCCTTTCCACGCATTTCTTTTATCAGATGCCAGCTGCCCATGACTATTGCGCCGAATCCGAAGAGCAGCGTAGCGATACGCACGAGAAAATTGAGTATTGGAATGAACCCGACAATGAAGAGTATTATGATACCGATGATAAAAGACCAGTAGAGCGACTTCTCCCCTTCTTTCTTGAACAATTTCATCACCAACTCACCGAGCACAAGCGCTACGAAGATTGATGAAAGATACCATAATATTGAATAAGCATAGACGCCGAGCACGGCAAGGGGGTATCCAATAAGGATTGAGCACAATATGACGATCGCTACTGGTATGGCAATAATTGCCAGGAAACCCCACCCAAGAGAAAGCCACGTCTTGGTTATCAGTGTATCCATGATTCTCCGGACGAATCTCCGGAAGATCGCGATCAGAAGAATCCCGACGATGATCTTGGCGATGAACATGATGATCTTTATCAAGGTGAAGATGAACGCAAACATCGGCGCCAGCGCTGCAAAAAATGCACCTGCCTCGTCCGCCTTGGGCTTCGATATTCTCTGCTCTCCGGTAATAGCGGCGCCTTCTTCTATGATGGGATCGTTTGCCGCAGTCAGAATTAGGTCACCCATAATCTCGGCACTGGATTTTATTGTCGCTTGATCGACGTCCATCTTGACACGGCCGCTCTTTCCTGCTAGCACGAACTTGCCTACGCTGCCCCTTACTGTTCCGTCAACGCTGCCGTCGATCGACAAATTACCACCATATACGCGCAGGTCCTTGCCGATCCGGCCATTCCCGCAAACACAGATCTTACCACCGGTCAATACTGCATTCCTTTTCACGGGACTCAATATCTCAATGCTGCCTGCGGCGGCCAATACGGTTCCGACACTGCGGGCGTCAATAACGACCGTCGCACCACCGGTGAATATTGTGCCAGCAACATCGCCCGTTATCTTGATGGTCTGCCCAAATGCATACACATCACCCATGACCTTGCCTTCGACGTCAATGCTCTGCCCGAGAAGGATAACATCATCATCGATCATTTCATCTGCTGCAATATTGACCGATTCTCCGGTTCTTGAAATCAAAGCATAGACCGGGGTCGTGAGAACAAGACATACTAGACATGTGACAATGCTCAAGTACTTCATAACACCTCCTTTGAAAGATCGTTCTATGTTGAACGGTTACCTGTCTCGTCGGTACATATTAGCCTTCGTATTATACGCCCTCCAAGGCATAAATCAACAACATACTGGGCCGACACTCAAAAGACATGGTCTGGTTAAAAGTGTCAGTCGAATTTAATTTTGAGTTCTTTCAGTTGTTCGCGAGCAACTTCGTCCGGGATACCCTCGAGTAAACCCTGTCCCATCGTCGTTTTAGGGAAGGCGATCACATCCCTGAGCGACTTCAAACCGCCCAGGATCATAACGATCCGGTCAATACCCGGTGCAATACCGCCATGCGGTGGCGCGCCAAACTCGAGTGCGTCAAGCAGCATGGTATATTTATTCGGGTCCATGCCGGCAATGGCAAAGAGCCTTTCCTGAAGCTGGCGGTTGTGATTCCTGATGCTACCCGAAGCGAGTTCATTACCATTGCATACCAGGTCATACAACCTGCCCCTCACTTTCAGGGGATCCTGGTCAAGAAAGATCAAGTCTTCTTGCTTGGGTTGGGTGAAAATATGATGGCTGGCTGTAAGGTTACCGGTCTTAGCGTCACGCTCGAAGATCGGAAAATCCGTCACCCACAGGAAACGAAACCCTGGTCCGTGCAGAGCCGCTCCGGCGGCGATCTCATTGCGCACCTGACCCAGAAAAGACAATATTGTACGATCGCCAGCTACGATGATCAGCAGATTACCTTTCTTTAGAGCCAGGGTTCTGATCACTTGCTCATCGATCAGCTTGCTGATAGTACCTGTGCACTTGTCATCTATTTTCGCCCAGAAGATCGGGCCACCGCAACTATCTTTAGACTGATCGTTCAATATCTCGAGCTTCTTGCGGGAGATCATGCTACCGTTTTCCACAACGAGTCCCCTGATCTCCTCTTTGCCGCTGAATGGCGGAAATGATGCACCCGCGAATATTTCTTTAAGGTCGAGAATCTCCATACCAAACCTAAGATCTGGCTTGTCGGTTCCGTAGCGCGACATCGCTTCCGCATAAGAAAATCGTGGAAAGGGTGTGTCCAGATCAAGATCCAGCACGCGCTTGCAGATATGAACGAACATGCCTTCGGTCAGCTCAAACACATCATCCTCGTCGACAAATGACATTTCGACGTCGATCTGGGTATGCTCTGGCTGCCGGTCATGCCTCGGATCTTCATCGCGCATGCACCGCGCTATCTGATAGTAGCGTTCATAGCCAGCGACCATCAGCAACTGCTTGTACATCTGAGGTGATTGGGCCAGAGCATAAAACTTGCCCGGGTAAAGTCGCGAAGGGACAAGGTAGTCACGCGCACCCTCGGGCATGCTGCGCGTCAGGATCGGAGTCTCGATTTCAATGAAATCATTTTTATTCAGGTATTCACGCATCGCCGTAATGACTCTATGTCGGAAGATTATATTCTTCTGCATGGGAGCACGCCGCAGGTCAAGATAGCGGTATCGGAGGCGTAGCTCTTCGCCCGCCTTCACATCATTCTCGACGACAAAGGGAGGGACTTTTGCTTTAGCCAGAATATGCAACTTATGCACATGCAACTCTACATCGCCAGTCGTCATTCTCGGATTCTTCTGATCATCCGGGCGTTCTTTGACCTCGCCTGTTGCGTGAATACAATCCTGCAAACCGAGGTTCTTCACCTCGCCCAACTCAGGATCAATGACCAATTGCAGTATGCCGCTGCGATCCCGGAGGTCAACGAAGACCATGCCTCCCAGATTCCTTATCCGGTCGACCCAGCCGAAGACCTCTACCCGACTGCCAGCTTTATCTTTCTGAATTTGCTTATTGAAAAGTTGCTTGATACTCTACCTCGAGGTTTTTTCTCCCTCAATCACGATCTCTGAAAAATCAGCGAATTGCAGGAACAAGTCATGGATATAGCTGACGAGCGCCAGACGGTTCTCCCTCAATTTCTTATCCTCGCACATAACAAGCACGTCATCGAAGAACTTATCGATAACCGGCCTCATCTCAAGTAGTAGTCTGAGCACATCCGGATAAGCTTTCTGCGCAACCAATGTTAGGATTTTCGTGCTGATCTGTTTCCCCTTTTGCAGCAATGCTTTTTCCGCTCCTTCCGTCACAAGTTCGTTATCAACTGCCAATTTCTTTTCAACACCCTTCAGTATATTCCTCACCCGTTTCTGTCCGATCGCCAGCTTGATAAATTCAGGACTGTCCCTGAAACCTTTAAGAGCCTCGCAACGTCTGCTTGTATCAGCGATGTCAGCATCCCACGCGGTATGGGCAAGCACGGCATTAACCTCATCATAGCGATATCCTTTGTCCTGGAGATAGCGTGCGACCCTCTCCTCGAAGAAGCCAGTCAAGATGCGGGCATCAAAGTCCTTGCCGTACAAAGAGAGCATGCGGTCAATAGCGTGGAAGAGCGAAATGTTCAATCCGCGCGCATCGAGCAGGTTCACGACCGCATAACCATTCCTCCTTACGGCCAGCGGATCATAGGAACTGCTCGGGCGGTTACCACTTAAGAATGCACCGACAACATTATCGAGCTTATCGGTTATCGAAAGTAGAGCACCCTCAGCACTTTTCGGCAGCTCATCGCCTATGAATCTCGGCAAATAGTGCTCAGCAATGGCTCTTGCCACACGTTCACTCTCACCGCTGGACTGGGCATAGTAACCACCCATGATCCCCTGCAAGGATGTGAATTCTTTTTCCCTTACCATCTCAGAGAGGAGATCAGCCTTGCACAAACGCGCCGCCTGTTTCAACGCCGCGATATCGAATTCTGGTACCGGCTTGAACTCTTCGGCGAATTTTGCCAGACGCGCGGCTTTATCAAAGAGAGTGCCCAGGTTCTCCAACCACATCATGCCTTTGGTTTCTTCGAGCATTTTCTGGAGCCCGGTATTCATATCGTTCTGATAGAAAAAGAGCGCGTCCTGGAGGCGCGAATCCATGACCCTGCCATAGCCTTTCTGCACATTTTGAAGGGCTTTCTTCTTGGCACTGAAGACATAGATATACTTATTGGTGCCCTGCATCCAGATGACGTTGCCGTGCGCCCGCAGGACCGACATCAGAACTTCCTCGGGAAGGCTCTTATATTTCTCGTCGAACTCACCCGTGACAACCTCAGGGTACTCAGTTGTGCAGTTTATCTCCTCGATCATCTCATTGTTGTACACTGGTTTACCTTCGGCCTTTGCAGCAGCCTGTTTTATACGCGTCAGGATTGTCTTCTTTCGTTCATGCGGATCCACGATCACACCACCGTGCCTCAGGAAATTCATATACTCACGTGGTTTATCGAGACGTATCGGCTTGAAGGAAAAGTGCTGATTGGGCCAGGAATATCGATTCGCCTGGACATCTCCATACGAAAAGCGCAACGGTTTCCTATCCAGAAGCGCCACGATCCACCGGATTGGTCTTGGGAATCTCACGTTGTCCTCATTCCAGACCATTGTTTTCGGAAATTCCAAGCTCTTGATAATGGCCGGAACATTCTCGTGTAGAATATCTTCAGTGGCTGCTCCGGCGATCTCTTTTCTGCCGCACACGTAATCGCCCTTCTGTGTGCGTTTACTCACAACTTCATTACTCTTCAGATTATTTGCCTTCATGAAACCCAGCAGTTTATCGGTCGGTTTGCCCTTTGCGTCATACGCGAATTTCTTGGGCGGCCCCTGTATTTCGATTATCTGCGCTTTTTGTCGACGACTCAGACCAAGCACGATCGCCCCGATCCTACGGGGTGTATAGATCGTCCTGACAGAGCGATGAAATATCTTTTTGTTCTTGAGCAATTCCTCGATCTTGAGTGTTAGGTCATCCGCGGCTGGCTTCAGAAAATGCGGTGGGAATTCCTCAAAGCCGATCTCCAGAAGGAAATCGATCATAGCAAAAGTTCGCTTACTCACTCTCTCCCCTCAAATAAAGCTCAGCTGCCTTGTTTGCCAGAGCCCTGACCCGTCCGATATATTTTGCTCGCTCGGAGATGCTTATTACCCCGCGTGCTTCCAAAAGGTTGAACAAATGAGAGCACTTGACGGCGTGGTCATATCCCGGATAGACCAGACCTTCTTCGAACAATCTCACCGCTTCTTTCTCGTAGCTGTTGAACAGGGTAGTAAGCATTTCCGGAGGTGCTGATTCGAAATTATACCTGGAGTATTCTATCTCGTTCTGTCGGTACACATCACCCCATGTCAGCGTATTATTCCACATGAGGTCAAAGACCGATGGCACATCCTGCAGGATCATGGTTATTCGTTCAAGACCATAGGTTATTTCTACCGGGATCATCTCCAGATCGATACCTCCTGCCTGCTGGAAATATGTGAATTGCGTTATCTCGAGACCATCGAGCCACACTTCCCAACCCAGGCCCCATGCACCAAGAGTCGGCGATTCCCAGTCGTCCTCCACGAATCTGATCTCGTGTTCTTTCAGCTTCAGACCCAGGAATTCCAGAGATTGAAGATACGTCTTCTGAATATCTTTAGGAGACGGTTTCTTGATGACCTGGCACTGATAGAATTGCTGAAAACGCAGTGGATTCTTTGCATACCGTCCGTCGCGTGGTCTCTTGGAAATCTCAAGGTAGCACACATGCCAGGGCTTGGGGCCCAGGATCCTCAGGAATGTAGCAGGATTGAACGTACCTGCTCCGACCTCTGAGTTGTACGGCTCGAAGATAAGACAGCCTTCATCTTGCCAGAACTTCTTAAGGTTCAGGATCACATTCTCAAAGGTATGAACTTTCTTCACAGGCCGAGTTCTCCACTGATACCCTGCATCCCCTCAAGGCAAATGCGAATGAATTCATCGAGCTCCAGGCCCAGGTTCTTTGCCGTCTCGATCTGTTCCCTGTTGGCTCCCGCCGCAAAACGCTTTTCTTTGAACCTGCGGAGTATGAAATCGACGTCCAGTGCGCTCAGTTTCTTTTCCGGATGCATGAGGGCACTGGCGACGATCAATCCGGTCAACGGGTCGGTGGCGAACAATGCCCAATCCAGTTTGGATTGAGCCGGCAGGTGTCCTGAATGGACCTTAACGGCCCTCACCAGCTGGTCTTCAAACCCCATATTTGCCAGGAGTTCAGCACCTTCAAGTCCGTGCCTGACTGGATCTGCGCCCGTCGTTTCATAATCAACATCGTGGAGCAATCCAGTCTGAGCCCATAAATCCTCGTTCTCACCAAGCCTATGGGCAAGTGTTCGCAAGCAGGCCTCAACGGCAAGGGAGTGCTTGAAGAGATTTTTGTTCTGCAATTTGTCAGAAAGCAGTCTCAACGCGTCCTCTCTTGTCATAGATAAATATTATGTACAGATTGCTAAAAAAGTCAAGAAAAAAAAGAGAATTTCATGAAACCATGGTCAAATTCCTGCAGAAAGCCTCTATTTTACGTCATTTTATGCATCATGGTCTAGTATCCCATGCCAATTGCGATTGCTGGCCCGGTGAACAAGGTTACCGGCATGACCGCTACCCGCAGGGGTGCTTTACGCCCTTTCTCCTGCAAAAATCGGGCTCCATATTGACTTTGCGCCAAAAATCGGGTATAATTAGGGTCGAAAGGAGGACTCAGTATGCGGCGTGTTATCATCATGGGTGCAGCAGGACGGGATTTTCATAATTTTAATCTATTCTTTAGAAATAATCGAGATTTCAAGGTCATTTGCTTCACCGCCACACAGATACCTAATATCGCAGACCGGCTCTATCCAAAAGAACTGGCGGGTAAAAGATACCCGCGCGGCATACCGATCATGCCTGAAAAACATATATCTAGCCTGATCAAGAAACACAAGGTCGATATAGTCGTATTTGCTTATTCAGATGTCTCACACAACTATGTCATGAATAAAGCCTCTCAGTCAATGGCGGCAGGCGCTGATTTCTGGCTGCTCGGCCCCAAGAGCTCGATGCTTAGATCAAAACGTAAGCTTGTTTCAATATGCGCCGCGCGAACCGGATCAGGGAAAAGCCAGACGACCCGCCGGGTTTGTGAGATCCTTCACAAGCACGGACTCAAGACATCGGTTATACGCCACCCCATGCCTTACGGTGACCTCAAGGAGCAGATCGTACAGAAATTCTCCACGCTTGAGGACCTGGAAAAACACAAGTGCACGATTGAAGAACGGGAGGAATATGAGCCACATATCCTGCGGGGTAACACGGTTTTCGCTGGCGTCGATTACGGATTGATCCTGAAACAAGCCGAGAAAATATCTGATGTTATTGTCTGGGATGGCGGTAATAACGACCTCTCATTCTACGAATCCGACCTCCATGTTGTTGTTGTCGATCCATTCCGTGTCGGAGATGAGAGTACTTACCATCCAGGAGAGACCAATGTCAGGATGGCGGATGTTGTCTTGATAAACAAGGTCGATACCGCACCACGCTCAAGCATTGACAGACTCAAGGAAACCATTAAAAATCTGAATGCAGACGCGATCATCATGGAAGCAGCTTCGCCCACTTCGGTCGATAGACCAGAACTGATCAGAGCTAAGAGAGTTGTGGTGATCGAAGACGGTCCTACCCTGACCCATGGTGGCATGTCATTCGGGGCCGGCATAGTGGCGGCTAAGAAATACCAGGCCAAAGCGATCGTCGATCCGAGAAAGTATGCGGTCGGCTCGATCAAAGAGGCGTACATAAAATATCCGCAGATCGGAGATTTGATCCCGGCGCTGGGTTATGACAATAAACAGATAAGGGAACTCGAGTCCAGCATCAATAATACACCAGCAGATTCAATCGTCATGGCAACACCTGTGGATCTAAGGAAATTCACCAAACTCAACAAACCCGCTGCCAAGATAGAGTATGAGCTGGAAGAAAGATTCGGTCCCGGTCTTGAATCTGTACTGAAAAAATACCTTAAGATTAAATAACATTATTTAGACAGCACCCTGTCTGAGATTAGTGATCGAAAGGAGTAAAGATGAAAAAGAGATTTGTCTATGATTTCGGGGGTAAGAAAGCCCAAGGGAACGCAAAGATGAAAAACCTGCTGGGTGGCAAAGGCGCCAATCTTGCGGAAATGACCAATCTCGGTATACCTGTTCCGCCTGGCTTCACAATCACAACCGAAGTATGCAACAGCTATTACACGCACGAGAGAACCTTACCCAAGGCCCTGGAGCGAGCAGCCAAGAAATCCTTGCGCAGGGTCGAGGCGCTGCTTAAACGGAATTTCGGCGATACCCATAACCCCTTACTTGTCTCGGTAAGGTCTGGTGCACGGCGCTCCATGCCAGGGATGATGGAAACAGTACTCAATATCGGTTTGACCGAAAAGACGATCCCGGGGTTGATCGAACAGAGCGGTGATGAACGGTTCGTCTATGACGCATACCGGCGCCTTATCATGATGTATTCTGACGTCGTCATGGAAAAGGCTGCTGGCGTCGAACCGAAGAATGAAGCATCGGCCATACGCAGGCAACTCGAAAAAATAATGGACCGCATGAAGGAAGAGAAGGGCTACAAGAACGATCTGGACCTTAAGGCATCCGACCTGAAAGAACTATGCAAGAGATTCAAATCGAGGATCAAGCAGGTGCTTGATAATGATTTTCCTGACGACCCTTATGCACAACTGTGGGGTGGTATCAGCGCCGTATTCGCATCCTGGAAGGGTAAGCGCGCCGTGAGCTACCGCCGCATAGAGGGTATTCCTGATGAATGGGGAACGGCAGTGAATGTCCAGGCAATGGTATTCGGCAACATGGGCAAGAATTCAGCTACGGGTGTTGGTTTCACACGGAATCCAGGAAACGGTGAAAATAAATTCTACGGTGAGTATCTTGTGAACGCACAAGGTGAGGACGTGGTTGCCGGAATACGCACGCCCGCTCCTGTCAATGAGTATTCCAAATCAGAACACAATAAGGATATGGTTACTCTTGAGAAAACCATGCCGGCAATCTACAAGAAACTCTACGGTTATCAGAAACGGCTCGAAAAACATTATCGGGATATGCAGGATATCGAGTTCACCATTGAGAACGGCCGACTCTATATGCTACAGACCAGGGTCGGTAAGCGGAACGGACCGGCGGCGGTAAAAATGGCAACGGACATGCTCAAGGAAAAATTGATCACAAAAGCCGAAGCCGTGATGCGTGTCACACCTCAGCAGCTCGATGAACTTCTCCATCCAATGGTGGATCCGAAGGCAGAAATGGCCAAAAAGCCGATCGCCAGAGGACTGCCGGCTGGACCAGGTGGCGCTGCGGGACAGATCGTTTTTTCGTCAAACGACGCGGTCGAGTGGGCAAAAACAGGGAAACATGTTATTCTCGTGCGCGAAGAAACAAATCCAGAGGACGTCGAAGGAATGCGTGCAGCCCAGGCCATCCTGACGGCCCGCGGCGGGATGACTTCGCACGCCGCGCTCGTTGCCCGAGGGTGGGGCAAATGCTGTATTGTCGGTTGTGGGGATCTGCGCATCAATTATGAGAAAAAGGAAGTCGATGTCGCCGGAAAGATCCTAAAAGAAGGTGACTACATCACACTCAACGGCACCAAGGGCAATGTGTACGAAGGTAGACTACCGATGATGGATGCTGCCGAGGAGAACGTCATGCTGAATCAATTCCTCAAGGTCTGTGATACCCAGCGCAAACTTGGTGTCCGCGCCAATGCTGATACGCCTGAGGATGCACAGCGTGCCCGGAATTTCGGTGCTCAAGGCATCGGTTTGATGCGCACCGAGCACATGTTCTACGGCAAGGGCTCTGAGGAACCACTATTCAGACTGCGCAAGATGATCGTCAGCAAAACGCCCGAGGAACGAAGCAAAGCACTGGAAGAGTTGTACCCGTATGTCAAAAAAGACATAAAAGGCGTGCTCGAAGCTATGAATGGATTACCTGTTGTTATGCGCCTGCTCGATCCTCCGCTTCATGAATTTGTGCCGCGTGAAAAGAGCCAGCTCGAAAAGCTCGCACAGGACCTGAATATCTCGCTCGATGAATTGACCCAGCGTGCCGACAACCTACACGAATCCAATCCGATGATGGGTCATCGCGGCGTGAGGCTTGGAGTGACCTACCCGGAGATAACTGCAATGCAGGTGCGTGCCATATTTGAAGCGGCTGCTGAGTTGATCAAAGCAGGAAAGGACCCCTATCCTGAAATCATGGTGCCGGTTGTTGCCGAAGCGAATGAATTGAAGAGCCAAAAAGAGATCGTGTCCATGATCTACCGAGAAATTCTCGTCAAGTACAAACTCAAGAGGATAAGACACATGTATGGAACAATGATCGAAATCCCCAGAGCATGCATCGTGGCCGATAAGATCGCATTGACCGTCGAATTTTTCTCATATGGTACAAATGACCTGACCCAGATGGGCTTTGGATTCTCGCGTGATGACATTGGTGGATTCTTGCCAGATTACATAAAGAAAGGCATACTGCCCGAGGATCCATTTCAGAGCATCGATCAATCCGGGATTGGTGAGTTGATCACGATCGGTATTGAACGCGGCCGCAGGGTAAACCCGAAACTGGAGATCGGGATCTGTGGTGAGCACGGCGGTGATCCGCGATCGATAGATTTCTGCCACCGCGCGGGCATGAACTACGTATCATGTTCCCCGTACCGCGTGCCGATCGCGCGTCTTGCTGCAGCTCAGGCAAACCTCGTTCACAGAGACAAGAAACGGAGCACCAGGAAAAAGAAGTAGAAAAAGGCGAGCCGGTTCAAGGCATCGGCGATAACGATATAGATTGTGCCGCTGTGATCAAGGCAGATCCGATCATCTAGTGACCGCCTTCAAGAACGTGTTATCTTACCACTATGCTTTTAGGCTTTCCGACGCAGCAATGTGAAATCCGCTGTTGTTCTACGTCAAAGCCCGGTTTCTAATAGATTAAGGGAAATCCTTCCTGAAAATCACTCCAACGAAGCGGTGGATGCAGCCGCACAGTGCTGTGCGTATCCTGTTCAGCCGGTCAATTTTGCCCGTAATTCTTTCAGAAGCTCTATCGCCTCGTCAAAGTGACCGGTATCGATCAATTTGCAGACCTTGGTCTTATATTCGATCCTTATTGCCCCATCACCCGAACTACCAAGGCTCTCGATATCGAATTCATGCATACCTTCAGTCCGGAATTCTCGTACCGGTCGTGTCTCTACTGGCTCGGTGTCGGTTATCTCAGTTTCATCCTCAAGCGGTTGAACTGGATCTAGTTCTCTGACTTCAATATCATTCGGTCTCTGCTCGGCTTCGTCTTTCTTCTCGTCACCTTTCAGTATAATGTCAAAAACCGACCTTATTTTCTTGTCTTTCTTGAGCTTTTCGATAATATCCATCCAGCACCCTTTGTTCTAACTCCTTATCTTCCCTTCCTTGTACAACTGAACAGCCTCCCTTGCCTCCTTATTGGCAGGGTCGATCTCCAGTGCCCGGTTGTACGCGTTTATTGCATCGTCGTATCTTTCAAGTTCGATCAGCGCCTTTCCTAAATTAATGTAAGCCAACGCATTATGCATGTTTTTCTTGACTGACTCTTCAAAAGACAACACTGCCTCATCCAGCTTCTTCGTCTTTAAGAACAGCAATCCAAGGTTGTTGTGCAATTCCGAATACTCAGGTTCAAGTTTTAAAGCGGCCAGATATGTGCTCTTGGAATCCTCGTAACGACCCAACTCGGCAAGTATCAGCCCTTTCAGATTGAGGTACTCGGCAGTCTTATCTATTTCTATGGCTTTGTCTATTTCATTCAGGGCGAGCTCAAAATTACCGCGGTAGTAATAGAGGGTTGCCCGGTCGAAGTGATCGAGCGCTGTCTTCTTCCTGCCGAGCTCCTGCTCCTGCTCAAACCTCTTTCCCTCCTGTTCCAGGAAGGAACGCATGCTCTCGAGGATATCTTTTGTGTGGACAGCAAGTGTTGTCTGACGCTCGAATGACTCCTTGAATTCTCCGGTTATCTGTTTGGTCATGTCTCCAAGCTGATTCTTCACATCCGTAAATCGCTCGGTAAGTGCCGTTACATCGCCAAGGGTCTTCTCGTATTGCGCAGCAATGGCAGCCATTTGGTTGTGGGTCTCTGTTGTCATTCCGGAAAGGATACTGGTCATTGATTCGCCGATCTCGGCCACGCCCTTGCGCATTCCTTCAGCCAGACCGGCGATCTTGCTCAATGATTCCACGTAATTGCTGTTGAGACTGCTCATCATTGCCAGCATTGACTCCAAGCTGCCTGATGTTTTACTGAACAGCTCCCTGACCTGCACGAGTTCGCCTTGCAGGTTGTTGAGCGAAACGACCTGACCTGTCTTTAGACTGGTAACCTCGTTCTTCACACCCTCAATGTACTTGCTCAATTCCTCCTTCAGCCTGTCCGTTGTGGCCGAAGCCTCGAAGCGCACTTCGTTTATGATATTCTTCAACAAATCATCGATGCTGCTTATCCTCTCGACCAGGGACTGATTGCGTGCACCATCAGCCTGTGAAACCTCGGCAAACATAGTACGGAATTCATCGAACTTTGCGCCCAGTCCGGTCATGGCGTCTGCATTTTGAGTTTTCAATTCAGACATCTCATTCCTGAAACGCTCGCCCACGTTGTTTATACTGGCCAGCAGATCATCTGCCAAACGCATATTTGAGCTGGTTATATCTCCGAACTTCTCTTGCAGTGTGACCAAGGCCGATTTCAAACTTTCCGTCTGCTTCTCACCGGCGTGACTCAAAGCAGTCAATCCACTGCCGACACTCTCGCTGGCATCGAGCAGGCCTTTCTTTAATTCTTCGAACTTGTTGGTAAATGCCTCTTGAAGTTTGTCAAAACCAAGTATCATTACTTCGATCTGCTTTTTCTGCACATCAAGACGACTTACTATTCCTTCCTGCATTTTTCCCAATGATTGCGAGACACCTTCAACCAAGGATTCTGCACGTTGGAATATTTCTTCCTTGATCTCCTTGACACCTTTCTTGTAGTCGTCAATGAGCACGCCCGTTTTCATGTTGGAAGAAAGTAACGAACACAGTTTTGTGGCACTGTCGTAGACCATGCACTCGTTCTTCAAGCATCCGAGCAGTTCTATCTCTTCGTCGACCTTCTTGTCATCATCATCGTAAATGTCTCTTCTCTTCATCAGAAAGGGGCATTTCATCAAGTCCTCCCTTCAACAAAAAACTTGCCCTTCGTTGACCTCTTGGCCTGCGCGAGCTTCTCGCAACTACTGATCCGCTGTTCGGCACCTTCAATGCCAGACTGCCTCAGTGCTAAGGCTGCCGCGCCAAAAGAACCCATTGCCTCATAGACGTCCGCGTATGTTTCTGCTGTCTCCTTATCCAGAGGCAATGTTTTCACAATTTCTAAAGCGTCGATCGGGCGCTTCTTCTTAAGATACAGCTGCGCTTTCAGTAATGCCTGTCTCTTCGCAACGGTAGTATCCATCGGTTCAAAATTCATTTCTCGCTCGGCTTCCTTCAACTTACCCACCGTCAAATACAATTGCGCTCTCTCCAATCGGATCTCGCTGCTGTCGCCCTGCAGCATACCGATCCGTTCCTTATAGTAATCATCACGCGCTTTCTTGATCAAACGATAGATGGTCTTTCGGTCTTTGCTCTTTCCCAGGAGTTCAGAAAAAAGATGGATCGCCTTTTCAGTTGCTCCAGACTCATGTAATAACTGACCGTGCTTCAGTACTATGTCTTCACGTTCAGGCATGAGATGCCTTGCTTTCTCGATAGCTTTAATGGCCATATCATGATCATGCTGCGAGGCACAGATCTTGCTCTGCAATATATATGCCTCTCCGATACCAGCGTCCTTTTTTAGCGCGTTCTCTATTCGTACTGCTATTGCATCGGCTTGCGAAATATCCTTTGAAAACAACTCTTCAAAAACACCGATCGACTCCTTCACATAGCCACTACCAGTATATAGATCTCCCAAATACAACAACATAGCCGCGGTCTTTTTGTCATACAAGCCTATCTTTTTGATGACGTTAACCGTTTCGGTCGGGGTCATTTCGACCAATTTCTTATAAACCTCGATCGCCTTATCGTAATGTCCCTCCTCGTAGAAGATCTTTGCGAGGAAATAGTATGAAGGGACATTCTGATGATCACCCTGCAGGATACGGCTGATATAGCCCTTGATCCAGCTGCTCTCATTCCTATCAAGGTCATAGATCTCCTCGAGCAAATTCAATGTATCTTCCCAGTTACGATGATCGAAATGCACATCCACCAAAGCTTTCCGTGAATCAATGTCCTGCGGATAGTCCGCGCATATTTTTCTCATTTCGGCGATCACTGGTTCCCGGTAAGATTTATCGTGCTTCAGCGTCTCGACAAAGAAAGCCACGGCTGACGACCTGAGGTCGGCCAGATAGTATATTTTGGCCAAAGAAAAACAGAGCAGCGCACCCGACATTTTCCGTTGCAGGCGCTCGAGGAGGGGTATGACCTTGCGTACGAGCGACACATCAAGTTCTACTGCCTGTACAAGATCACCAATGGCATCCTCGTTCTTCTGCAGACTCAACTCAATGATCCCTAATGCAAACAGTACCCTTGGGTGCGCGACAACCCTTTTGCCAAGTGATCTCAGCTCAGCAAGAACATGCCCTGCACGCGCCGGCAGGATCTTTGCCGTCATTAAATACTCATCCACTGCCTCTTCGATGCGACCCGCTTTGCTCAAAGCCCTTCCCCGTGCGAAGTGCGCAGGCACGTTGCTTTTATCAACCTTCAGGATCTTGTCCAGATATTCTATCACCTCGGTAGAATAATCCTCCTCGCCTTCCAGTGATATCATGAGCGGTCTGACTGCTTCACTGAGCTTGCCGATCTCAACGAGAGATTGTCCGAGCTTGAGATTGAAATATTGAGCGTCTTTTTCAAAAACCTCGATAGCGCGGCGCGATTCCTCGATCGCCTTGTCCCATAATTCACGACTGAAGAATGTCTCTACGAGCAATGTCCTGGCTTCGCGGTCCTTAGGAAATGCCTTAATGGCATCATAGAATTCATTGATGATCTCAAAGAATGCCTGCGGGTCGACCATCTGAGCGGTTTTGAAAAACTGCGTGGCGATCTCCATTTCACCTTCACTGATGAAAGCCCGAGCCGCGGTCAGCAACAAGGGAACTGCCTCCGGGCGCTCTTTGATCACCTCAATGAGAGCCCTCTTCGTAACTTCTTTCTTTTCCACCACCTTAAAGCACTGTTCGAAGCTGTTGACCGATTTCTTGAAGGCACCTGTGTACGCGTATGCCCTGGCCAGAGCAAGTTCGGTCACGTAAGGATCTTCCTTCCTATGTTTCTTGTAGAGCGGTTCTATTCTGCTGAACTCATCGGGGTTCTTGCTCATAATGAGATCGAAGGACGGAAAAAGATGCATGATCTTTTCGGGTTCCACCTTCAAGAAATCCATCAACACCTGAAGGGCTTCTTCGGTCCTGCCGAGCATTACCAGATTGCTGGCGCGCAGATTAATGTAATCAACGTCTTCCGGATTCGCTTCACTGATCTCCCTGGCAGCCTCGCTAACGGATGCATACTCACCCTTGTCCATCAATCTCTGAAAAATGAGAAGTGCACTCTCGCGATCGCCCTTGCGGGCATAGCACTGCCCCAGCAGGAACAATGCTTTCTTGTTATCAAAGTCCTTGTTAAGAATTGTATTAAGGTTCAGGATGTATTCATTCAACAATCCAGGATCGAGACGGTATACTGATTCGATGATCTCGACCGCAGCTTCGATATCATCATTCTTAAGATAGAGGTTCACCAGGCCCTGGATAACGAACGGGTCGTTCTGCTTCATTTCAAAGGCGACCTTGTAGCGTTTCAGCACCTCGCCGTATTGTTCCTTATCAATGTCGATTATCTTATCCAGCTCATTCACAGCCAGACCAATACGCTTTGCGCGCAGATACGCATCCGCAAGAGTGAACAGAATATTCAGGTCTTTCGGGTTAACAACTTCCAACTTCCTCAGGTCTTTGATCACCGAATCTATGCTCTTGGTGTCTTTTTCAAGCATCTGCTGCAGTTGTTCGATTGAGGTTTCCAGGTCGCCCTGGGTTATGTAGAGGTCGGTCAGTGTTTGCGTGTAGGCAGGCTGAAGCTCGGGTGGGGGTTTCACGGCTGAGAGTAGGTCGATGAGCATTTCCGAATGATCCGGGAATTTCTCGAAAATCCGTTGTGTTTGGGTCAGGGCGTCCTCATAGGCATTGTTCGAAAATTGCACTTTTAGCAGCAGCATTGCTGCGTGCGGGTCATTGTAGCGCTCCCGTCCCAATATACGTGCCCATTCGAGCAGGTGCTTCTTGAATACATCGATACCCATTACCGACTCAACCGCATCCGCGGCGTCTTCGCCAAGGAAGAACTTCAGAGAGGCGAGGACGATGATGTTATCGAAATCCTGCTTGAGCATGACATTCTTGCCCTCAAAATTCTGCCGCATCTTGTCATACTTTTTTATGAGCAGGTTTATTTCGTGCTCTTTCAGAGCCAGAAGCACCTTGCTGATCTCATCGTACTTATGTCGTGCAACATAAAGTTGAATGAGAAACTCACCGGCGTCGATCGAAGTGTGGCGGTAGTACAACTCGGATAGCTGTGCTACTATTTCATCAGTCCTGGCCGGCACTATGCTGTGAAGCCGGCGCAGCAGATCCACGGCACGCCCGCGTTCATCAGAATCGTAGTAGAGACGAGCCAGTTCATGAAAAAGGTCAAAGGACGCATTATCTTCGGTCAGGTTATCCTCGAGCACCTTTATCGCATCTTCTCGTTTGTCCTCTCTGAGGTATTCTTGCGCCCGCTGTAAAGCCTTCTGGGGGTCCTTTACGTTGAATATATCAAACACCCTTCACCCTCTTCTGTAATTCATCCTTTTTGATAGCGAGGGCGGTGACTATCGAATGTACCGGCTCACTCCCCGAAGCAAGAAGGATCCCGGTAACGAGATAGTCAAGCCAAGCGGCTATCTCTGAACCAGCGACCAGGCCCAGTTCCTTCATAATACCGAAGCGAAAGATAAAGCTGACAAGCAGCCCCAAAACCGTGCTTACGAGCCAGGCGTAGGGTCTGCGGGCACGGGCAGGCACGAGATGCAGTATCTTATCAGTCACCCGCTCAATTATCAGCGACAACCCGAGGACCCCTAGCAATACTTTTGCCATAATTCCTTTCTTAATTAGATTTAAGTCTTACATGATCAGAAAGTCTTGGCGATCGAGAAAATACTCTTCAATTGCTCGTCTGTCTTTCGCAGTCGTGCGGAAAGGGTCTTTGTGAATACCCACAGGAGTTTGTAGGCGATATCGGTCTGTTGTTCAAGCAATTTACGGAAATCATCCTTGCCGATACACAACAGCATTGTATCGTCATTCGCGATCGCCGAGGCGGAACGTGGCGCATCATCGATCAGCGCCATTTCACCAAAATACTCACCTTCACGTAGTATGGTCAGCGCTTCCTCACCCACGCCGGGAACAAGGGTGGATATCCGGACACTTCCGGCGACGATGAGGTAAAACGCATCACCGATATCACCTTCCTTGAAGACAAATTCATTCTTCTTGACTTTCTTCTCCCTGGATATCGAAAGCACCCTCTCCATTTCCTTATGGGTCAGTTCGCGAAAGAGATATACCTGACTCAGTGCATCTTTTTCTCTCACCTCGCCTCCGCCGCAAGTCTACACCTCTCACCCCTTTTCATCGTAATCGGCGCTCTCTCAACCTGTATCAGGCCGATCGAAGCATTGGCGAAAACGCTGATGATCTGGATCTTGCCAATGTTGAAGTCAGGCATGATTTTGCCGTCCACGTTCCTTTCCTGATAGACCTCAAAGACATCGCCGACGGCAACACCCGACTCCTCACCCTGATCAATATACGCGAAGACATGAGGTGGTGTCATTTTCTGTCTGCTCTTTATTTCCACGATGTAGCCTTCGATGTCCCTGGTCGTCGGAATTAATTCCACTTTCTCCGGTGCTAATACTGGCTCGTAGGGCGTGACAAAATCACCCTTCTTGATTATATCATACGAACTGATGACGCCGCACCGTGCCCCTTCTTCACCAACGGCTTCCACCGAAGCCTTACCGAGCACGATGATCTCCTTTCCAAGTTTCCTGCCGGTCTCAGGGTGCGTAATGACGTTCCCGGGACGGAAGATAGTGAGTTTGTCGTCGACTGCAACATCTGTGGCACGATCTATATATATCTTCTTATAGGAAGTGATATTCTCTTGGTCTTTTGGTTCAGTGCCGACGATCGCACCCCAATAGGGCATATCCTCATCAACGATGAAACCAGCACGATGAATGATATCCTCGCTGAATATCCGTTCAACCGGCTTGATAACTGAAATAACCTCAGTGGTAGGCTCCGCTACCGAGGGTACCATTGTCACCTCTTCTTCTGGCACATAGACCGGCATCTCCTCTTCTACCGGCACTTCGGCGAGCGCCTCCTCAGGCGATGGTGGTATGACAAAATTCTGATCCGGATATATCCAGTGCGGGTCTGCGATATTCGTCAGATTGGCACGCCAAATGTAAGGCCAGAGAAAAGAATTCTGATAGTAGAACCCTGCGATATCCCATAATGTATCACCTTCTTTGACCGTGTGCGTCGTCTCTTGCGCGAAAACCGAGACGAATACAAGCAGTATTACTAATTTTTTCATGCCTTCCTCCTTACTTCGGTAAATGAATATTATGCACTAACTTTTCAACACAAATGTACCTCGTACTCATCATGTACAAACGCCTCCTGAATAATCAGCAGCCACCATTCCTCCATCTTCCTAATAGTGTCCTGATCTTTACGACGCTATCCTCCATCTTAAAGACACGCGCCACCCTGGGGCCAATACCCGAAGTGATCTCATAGACGATCGTGTTAGCCTTGTTCGCGCACTCTTCAACCGAGATTTCGGTATCGCCATCCCGCCCGAAGAGCGTGACAACATCACCGATCTCTGCCTCAGGCACATCCGTAACATCCACCATAATTAGGTCCATACAAACCGTGCCGATTATAGGCGCGCGAAAGGAGCGGATAAGCACATCACCCTTGTTTGATAGCAAACGGGGATATCCGTCTCCATAGCCGACGCTTATCGTAGCGATCCTGCTCTTTCTTTTGGTTCTGAACGTATGCCCATAACTGACTGGTGTTTCGGCATCTACGGTCCGTAAATTCACGACGCGAGACTTGAGCGCCATCACCGGTTTGAAATCACCCGCATAGGCAACATTGGGTGAGGACCGTAAGCCATACAAAGCAATCCCCGGCCGGACAAGATTATGGTGCGAGGCAGGCCAATTGAAGATACCCGATGAATTCGCAAGATGTACGGATCCGATATCGAGGTGTGTCGGCCTGATTCCATCAATGATCTTCTTGAATTTATCTATCTGTCCCTTTGTGAATGAGCCATTGGCATCGGCGAGGGGGAAATGTGAAAATATACCATCGATCTTAACGCGTGGTGATGAGGCTATTGTGGTTATTGCATCGATTGCCCCTTCCAGCGCAAAGCCGGTTCTGGTCATGCCGGTGTCGATCTCAACATGAACAAGGTATGGCTTGTCCAGGCTTTTCAATTTTTCGTCCAGGATCTTGAAAAACCCTAACTCAGATATCGTAGGTATGATATCATATTCCAGGATGGTATCGATCTGGCTGTACAAGATCGGGCTTAATACCAGGATCTTTGATGTAATACCTGCTTCCCGTAATTCAATGCCCTCTTCAATGCCAGCGACGCCGAACATGTAAATGCCTTCTGATTCCAGCACGTCCGCAACCTCGATCGCGCCGTGACCGTAGGCATCAGCCTTTATGGCCGCCATTATTCTTGCTGAACCCACTGCTTTTCTTACGATTCTGTAGTTGTTCAGTAAGCGGTCAAGCGAAATTTCTGCCCAAACACGCCCTTCTGATGCGCTCATTAACATAAATATATATATATATCTAAAAAAATCAAGAGGAAAATTGAAAATCCACGCAACCAGCTACGCTCAATGTGTGTCCAGTGCTGGTTCTGATGGATCTTTATGCAGTGGTTTTGTGGATGTAAAGTGAAATTACATTTCGATAACGGCGTCGCGCTCTGGTCCAACCGAAACAAAGCTTACTTTGACACCCGTATGATCTTCGATCGTGCTGATGTAATCCCTGGCAGGTGCAGGCAAATCACCGCGTGACCGAGCACTGGAGATATCGTCTTTGAAACCTGGCACTTCCATGTATTCTGGTTCCAGCTGCTCACTCCTGAAGGGATCAAACTCATTGTATCCCTTATAGCCCTTTGCGATCCTGATCGTGTCTAAGCCGGACAGTATATCCAGTTTTGTCAGGACCATTTCACGAACCCCGTTTATCCGCGCTGCATAACGGACAAGCGCAGCATCGAAGGCACCACACCGTCTCGGTCGTCCAGTCGTAGAGCCGAATTCGGCCCCGGAATCTCTGAGCATTGTTCCCAGCGGTCCGCTATCCTCAGTAGGAAATGGCCCCTGGCCGACCCTCGTCGTATAAGCCTTGGCCACCCCAAGCACCTTTTCAACACTGCACGGCGGGATCCCAAGCCCAACACCAACGCTGCCCGTAATGGTATGCGACGCGGTTACATAAGGGTAAGTACCAAAATCAATATCCAATAATGCACCCTGCGCACCCTCGAATAGAATGTGCTTGCCGGCCGATATCGCTTCATTCAAGAATTTGGTTTCATCGATGACCATGGATTTCATTTTCTCTGCATGATGCATATACAGCTCCAGGATCTTATTATCCGACAGCGGTTCTGCATTATAGACGTCCATCAACATCAGATTTTTCCTCGAAATATTGAGCCGCAATCTCTTTTCGAATTTTTCCGCGTTGTAAAGATCGCCAACTCTCAATCCGGTCCGGCCGTATTTGTCCTCATAGGCAACGCCGATACCTTTTTTCGTGGTTCCGATCGCTTGTTTGGTGGCCTCCCTTATCTCATCGATCATAACGTGATAAGGCATTATGAGATGGCAAAAAATAGACACCTTTATGCGTTTTCCAATATCAGGATCGAATTTCTTGAGGTTCTCAACCTCCTCAAAGAAGATCCTCGGATCCAGCACACAACCGGCACCGATGATCGCAGTCACGTTTTTATTAAGAACACCGCAGGGGATTTGATGGAAAATCACTTTTTCATGCTTATACTGCACAGTGTGCCCAGCATTAGATCCGCCCTGGTAACGGGCATTGATGTCAAAATCCTTGGCAAGATAGTCAACGATCTTACCCTTCCCCTCATCACCCCATTGCAAGCCAACGACAGCAAGTTTCATAACGAGCTAATTCTATCCAATAAAGGGCAAAAGTCAATAACAGTAGAGCCCTTGACATATAATATTCCCAGGAATATTATTGGATGCAGCGGATGGCAACTGATGCACACGGATGGGAACGTTGCTGTAATAATCCGTTTGAATCCGCTCAAATCTGGATGAATCATTACACGACCACTCGGTCGTGTAGATTGGAGGTAGCAGTGCAAGAATTCAAAGAGAAAATCGAGAAATTAGCTCAAAAAATTGACAAAAACAATCGCTGGCGCCAGCGTGAGTGCGTCAATCTCATTCCCTCTGAAACTACACCCAGTCCGCTTGTGAAGTTGTGCGAAATATCAGACCCGGCAGGACGTTATGCCGAACACCGCACCATGAAAGGTCAAGAAGTCTATTTCTACCAGGGTATCGATTTCATCCGCGAAGTCGAAGAAGAACTGAGCAAAGAAATGGCTTCATACTTTGGATGTTCACGCGTTGAACTCCGCACGATCAGCGGGCAGATGGCGAACGAGGTCGTTTTCAAGGCGCTGGTCAAGTTCATTAACCGGGATCGCAAGGAAGGCGAACCATTCCGCAAAATGAAACTCGTAATGAACAATGAACTGAATAAAGGTGGACATCTCAGTTCGCAACCCATGGGTGCATTATTCAATTACGTTGAGGAGGATCCGGCAACCGGCCAAGAAAGAGTCATAAATTTCCCGGTGACAAAGGATTGCCTGTACAAAACCGACACCTGTGAACTCGAAAAGCTGCTCGAAAAACACAAACCCGAACTCATCGTATTCGGGAAGAGTATGTTCCTCCATAAGGAACCTGTCGAGTTCGTGCATAATATCGTGAAGAACTGGAACCCGAAACCGGTCGTCATGTATGATATGGCACATGTGTTAGGACTCTACGGCATACTACAGGAACCATTCAAGGAGGGTGCGGATGTTGTGACCGGCAGCACCCACAAGACTTTTTTCGGACCCCAGCGCGGTGTCGTTGCATCAAATATCAGCAAGGAAAGCCCGTTATCCAAGCTGTGGATCGATATAAAAGGTCGTGCCTTTCCTGGATCGACAAGCAACCATCACCTTGGTACGCTGCTCGCCTTGCTCATGGCAACCTACGAAATGAACACGTTCAAGAACGATTACCAGAACCAGATACGCAAGAACGCAAAAGCATTTGCCAGGGCACTGAAGGATACAGGTATCCACGTCGAAGGTGATGAAAGGGATGGCTTCACCGAAACCCACCAAGTGGTAATAAGGGTGAGCAAGTACGGCAGAGGAAATGAGCTTGCTCAACGGCTCGAAAACAACAACATAATCACAAATTATCAAGCATTACCTGATGATGAGAGTTTCCTCAATGCAAGCGGCATAAGAACGGGCGTCCAGGAGATGACGAGATTCGGCATGCAGGAAAAGGATTTTGAGGCACTTGCTGGCTATGTTTCCGATGTGATAATCAAGAATGCGGACGTCCGAGAAAAGATCGCCGGTTTCAGATCAGGGTTCTTGAAAATGCGCTATTGCCTTAGCCCCGAAGATGGTATCCCGATCATGGCGCGGATCTTTTCCAGTATTTTCCCCGACCGACATTTCATCGAGTCAGTCATGGCAAATGCCAGGGACTTAGTGTAGCCCTAGAAGACGATCAACCTCTAACCAGAAGGAAATCACCAGGGCCGGCTAACATGATCTCTAAAACCACGAGCCAGATGCGAACTGATGCCACGGAATTATTCCTTCACGGGATCGAGGCGGTTGATGCCTACACAGCAACCAAAAGAAATCTGAAGATCGACGGGGGAACACTCATCGCCAGCGATGCTCTGGGATGTTCCCTACAGCTCGATCTTGCGCAATTCAAACGTACACTGCTGGTAGGCTTCGGCAAGGCATCAGCGGCCATGGCACGTGCTAGCGAGGATATCCTACAAGGCCGCATTCAGGATGGTGTGGTCATTGTGAAAAAGATCCATGGCCGTACTCCAAAGAAGATCGCAGTCATCGAGGCTGGCCATCCACTCCCCGACGCGCGCAGCATCGAAGGTGCAAAACGCATCGCGGAATTAGCAAGCAGCGCCAATGAAGATGATCTTGTGATCTGTTTGATATCGGGCGGCGGCTCCGCGCTCTGTACATTGCCCCCTGATGGTATTGCGCTGGCCGACCTGCAGCAACTTACTCTGCACCTCATGAACTCCGGCGCAAGCATAAAGGAAATCAATACGGTACGTAAACACCTATCACAAATAAAGGGCGGTCAACTTGCGAGGCTCACCCACCCTGCAACAATGCTTTCTTTGATCATCTCCGATGTGGTTGGCGATCCCCCAGACGTTATCGCCTCTGGCCCTACTGCACCTGATCCGACAACTTTTAGAGATGCCCAGGAAGTGCTGGAGAAGTATCAGCTGCAGCATAACATCCCGGTTGCCATACGCGAACATCTCAAACAGGGATTCGCAGGCAGGCAACAAGAGACGCCAAAAGAGAGTGATCGAGCATTCCGCAAAACCAGCAATCTTATCATCGCGAACAACCTCACAGCACTGCGCTCGATCGCAGAAAAGGCTGCAAAAAAAGGGTATACCCCGTTCATTCTCTCATCCATGATCCAGGGTGATACAAGGCATGCGGCACAGGTTTTCGCAAATATCGTACGGGAGTTAATTACACGTCCTGCCACGGGAACGCCGCTATGTATCATTACCGGTGGCGAGACGACGGTCAGGGTGAGCGGGCCGGGAAAAGGAGGTCGAAACACGGATTTCTGCTTGGCCCTTGCGTCAAAGATCCAAGGTTTCGAGAATGTCGTCATACTGAGCGCGGGAACCGACGGCATAGATGGTTTGACCGATGCCGCAGGCGCGATCGTCGACGGGGTGACATCAAGGCAAGCAGTCGAGCAGGGGCTCGATATTGAACTTGCGCTGCGAGAGAATGATTCATACACATTGCTGAAGAAGCTGGACCGGTTACTGGTGACAGGACCAACCGAAACTAATGTCATGGATATTCAAATGGTAATGGTCGGATAGCTGCGGGTTGACTTAATGAAGCGTACCGAAAACATTCAAAAAGCGCTGCTTGTAAATCCATGGGTTTATGACTTCAAGGCGTTCGATTTCTGGAACAAACCAGTCGGCCTACTTATCGTCGCCAATATACTGAGATGCTCTGGCATCAAAGTCACCCTGCTGGACTGCATGGACCGTAATAGTCCGTACTACAAAACAGCCGCAAAGACCGATGCCTTCGGGCGCGGTAAGTATGCCAATGAGATAGTCGGGAAGCCCGACATCTTTGCAGCGGTGCCGCGTTTCTATAAACGCTATGGCATGCCTGAAGCTTTGTTCATTAATACCCTGAAGCAAATGCCCCAACCTGACATTGTATTCGTCACCTCAAGCATGACCTATTGGTATCCAGGCGTCTTCAACGCGATCCGCATTCTGAAAGAGATTTTCCCGAAAATACCCGTTGTCCTGGGCGGTATCTACGCAACTCTCTGCACAGATCATGCCCGGGAAAAATCTGGTGCTGACGTGGTGTTGGAAGGTCCAGCGGAAACACGGCTGCCAAAATTGCTCGCCGAATTCGGCATCAATAACCTTCCTCTTTGTGATCCCTATGGAATGGTGCCTGATTTTTCAGTATATGGCAATTTGCCCTATGGCGTTGTCCTGACTTCACGCGGCTGCCCGTTTAACTGCACATACTGTGCCATAAAGATCCTATGTCCGGAATTCAAAACACTTTCTCCAGCTGCTGTACTCGAACAAATATCCGCTCTCTCAGGGATGACTGATAATATCGCACTCTTTGATGATGCCTTGCTTTTCAATAAGGACCTACCTGAACTGCTCGACATGATCGGCAAGAAAAATTTCGGACTTCAATTCCATGCCTCGAACGGGCTGCACTGCCGTTTCTTGGATGAGAACATCGCCAGCATGATGTACCGTGCAGATTTTAAAACGATGTATCTCAGTCTTGAGACCATCAACCCTGAAGTTCAGCAAAGTACTGGTGGCAAGGTCAGCACGGATGAATTCGTCAATTCGGTCAGCATTCTGAAAAAAGCCGGTTTTGCCTCTGATGCTCTCCACGCATATATACTTTACGGCATGCCGGGGCAGAGTCATGAGGAAGTAATCGCATCGATCCGGCTCTGCCAGCACCTCTCAATACATCCTCACCTTTGTGAATTTTCACCCATACCACACACCCAAGAGTACGAAAATACCGGGTTCAATGAGAAGACCGACCCGCTGTACCATAACAACCTTTTCTACACCTGGTATTATCCAGAACCGAAGATCGAGTTGTATCGCCGGATCAAACGCCTCCTGACCTGATCGGCCATACCGCGGGCACTCGATATCGCACAGGAATGAGGAGTTTGATACACCTCACCCGAGTAAGTTTTTGGTTAGCTCAATGCTTTTGGATAGAATATATTGCTGTACTTCGCTATTGGTGTGATACCCCGATGTTTTCGTGGTTGTCTGCCGGATGACGATCACATCAACTTCATCCGTCTTTTTGGTTTCCAGGGTGATATTGTCCAACTTGACATTCAATGCTTTGTATTTTGTGAGAAGCCCGAATTCATGCCTGGCTATGATCACCGTATAAAAATACGGATACGTCGTCGACTTCACAACATTGAGCGAGATCTGACCCTGCAAGCCAACAAAAGTTTCTGGTGCATCCTTGAGTCTAAGTAAGATCCGCACATCGTTAGGGAAAGAACCTTCGGCAGTCTGCCCGGTTTCCAGATATGGTGCCGACACGATCGCGGGATCATTCTTGACAACGGGCGATCTCATTATTTCTCTCACGATCTCTGTCTTGATATCGAGTGCTCGAGGCATCCATGCGCTCTTACGGCCGCTCATCGCCAGACCAAAGAAGAGCACGAACGCATTGACGAGTGTCGCGGTCATCGCAAAAGACAGGGGTATCTCTTCGATCAGTGGAAACAGAAAGCCGATCAAGAAGAGAAACACAACTATGAAAGCAATGAAGCATCCCAGGTTCCGACTTCGGAATTTTTTTACCCGGCGGCAATGCTCAAGCACTTCATCGATCCTGTCCGGCGTCACCTCATTCCACACAAGATCAGCCGACTGCGGTTTCTTGATCGATATCCCTCTTATTAGATTCAGGAGAAGACAGAGTACAACAAAGGGCATGCCGGCTAGTATGCTCTTCGTGCTCAATTGGATCAGAAACCCGGCAAGGATCAGTATCGCCGATGCAACACCACGCCACCGCGCGCTGATCTTATCGAGGAGCAGATACACCCTAGGCTCGTTCACTTATTTCCTCTTTGCCGCAAGCCCGCCAGTATAGCGGGCAAGCACCCTTACAGCTAGCAAACTGCACACATCCACTACATTCCTTTGGAGCATAGTGTGCGTTCTTGTAATAATTCATCATCTCTGATTGCCAGATATCGCAAAAGTGTTGCTTGAATAACGAACCTACAGGTTCACGCCACGAGGAACACGGGATGATGTTGCCCATCGGGTCAACGCTCAATAACCCGGTGATCGCCGCGCAGGACTTATTGCCCAGACCATGGGCGATCGGGTTGAACTTGCACATCGGCAGCGGCGAATACCACATGAATTTGATCCCCTTGCATGCCGCATGACGCTTCAGATCCAGAATGCGTTCACCGATATCTGAATATGAGATCCAAATTTCTTTCCTGCTCTGAGCGGCCCCGCAGGGTATCAACAAATTCATGGACAACCTGCTCAGCCCCAGGTCCTTGACAAGATCAAGGATCTCTCGTAACCAGGCTATATTATTCCCTGATATTGTCGTGTTTGTATGCACCGGGATGCCTGCCTCTCGGAGCAATTCAATACCTCTGATCGTTGCCCCAAAAGACCCATCCGAACCAGTTATGCGGTCATGTATTTGCGAGTTTGGTCCTTCGACACTAACCTGGGCGCTCGACAAACCTGCTTCCCTCAAATTCCTGACAACCTCACCATCGAGGAGTGTGCCGTTGGTGATAAGGTTCGTCCATAAACCAATGTGCGAAGCATAGGATACCAGTTCACCTAGGTCTATGCGTAGCAGCGGCTCGCCTCCAGTGAAGCTAACCGATGGCACCTTCGCTTCATGATAGATCTTGAATAGAACACGCTTCAGATCGTTCGTGTTAAGCTCACCATAATTCCGATCGCCGACATAACAGAAGTCACAATGAAGATTGCATCGATACGTCACCGCGATCTCGGAAAGCACAGGATAATCGTTGAACTCACCGTTGAATTGATAGTATTCGATTGCCTTACGCTCCTCCTGTTCTCTCAAGCAACCGCTGACGACCGCCCGCAGATCACAAAAGAAATAATGTATATCCCTGCGCTGCGCAATATTGTCACCGATCTGACGCAGAAGTTCACCTATATCATGCCCTTTCAAGAGAAATTCCAGAATCCTCAGTCCAGACTCGTTCAGCTTATATGCTTGGTTGGGAATGAGGATGAGCAGATGGTCCTGTTCACGCACAGAGACGTATGGCTTGATCTTCCTGACGAATTCATCAACCCACTGCAAATCATATACTATATCCTCCTGCTGCGCAACACCACTTTTCTTATCGTTTAGATGTTCAGGAGTATGTGACTTTAGGTATTCCCGAATCTCTATCATCAATGTGCTCCGCCGCTCACGCACGCCGAGTGGCAGGCAGAATGACAAGCCGAGTGGCAGGCAGAATGGCAGGCCGAGTGGCAGGCAGAATGGCAGGCATCGTGGCAAGCAGTATGCACATAGCAGGCGCTGTGGCATGCATCTGAATGGATGAACGCCGAGTAGCTCTTTACCGGTTCGCCATAAACAGCAAATCCTTTTTCCATATCTCGATAGTAACGTTGTCGTGCAAATTCCCTATTCCTCAGGTAATCGTAATATTCATCTTTCGTGTATTCGTCATCGATCGGCTTCTCGGCGGAAGGTTCACCTATCTTTTCGGCATAATACGCCTTGGTTGCCGACAAGTCACAATCCCAAGCTTTGGCCGATACATTCTCAACGACCTGTGACATCAGGGCCTTTAACCCTGCTTCATCCATAGAACCGTCTGATCTGATCGCATCGAGGAACGCCGTCTCGTAGTAGCGCAGTCCAGTTGGTCTCTGCAGGACTTCAGTCTTGAGGGGTTCCCGCGACGTGATCCGTATGTTACCACCTTCCTCAAGCTTGGATGCAAGTATCGTAAGGATCCTGTTGACCGGATAATCCAGCAAGAATGCCGCTTCGATCAAATCAAGTTTTGCCACCTTGCCTGATTTTCTAAAGGTGGCGATCTGGATCTTTGGTGGCACCCAATCAGTTCTCAACCATTGCAGGCTGGCGACCTCGCTGTACGCACCCTTTATGCGCCGTGCCTTGCGGTTTGAATAGAACAGATATGGAACAATGTATAAGATCATGTAGATGATCTCATAAGGAAACGTAAAACCCTTTTCTCTCTCGGTCGGCAGTTCTATCTTGCCAAATCGCTCTGTGCTGAAATAGACAGATGGTACATACTGCTGGATCATTATCTTTTCTTGGGGTGCGGTTTGATCCTTGTGTATGCGCACTGCGAAATAGTATGAACCACCGTATTCCTGCCCGAAGTATGATAGTAGATATTCTTCATTCATGAACCGCTCGGTTCGAAAACCACAATCATCCGGACTCACGGTTTCGCCAGATACAGCGATCGGATAGAACACATATACTGTATAATGTTCAAGCGGTTCATCCCATTGCGGTGGCGCCCAGTGAAGCACTACAAACTCACCGTACTCGCTCTGCGTCGTCGCCAGATTCCCGCTCTTTGCCAGGTCACCGCCATAATGTATGATATATGTGATCTCTCCCGGACCAAAGGCACTGCCTCCTGCGAGCAGTATGTCATATTTGTCGCCAAGGTCCTTGATATTCAGCGCATAGCGTTTACCATATTCGTCGATTGCATAGGATTTTTCGTGATCGAAGTAGGGCTCAACCGAGATGCCTTGGAGGTAAAACCCGTGCATTGCACCAGAAAGGACCTCATATCTGATCTTATATACGAAATCAGCACGTCCATCCTTCCACAGGGAAACATCGACCTCGACCCACTGTAGATCGGCCGTAAGGGATAAAACAGCCAGGAGCAATACGCCTATCATTCTAAGCTTTCTATCTCATTGATAAGCACAACAGCACTATATGCGGCTACTCCTTCGAAGCTTCGACCCTGGCTCGCAAGAGATCAGCCTGGGCGGCAATGAATGCCGCATAGGCCTCTTTTGCACCGGACCAGGTTTCTTCATCAGGGAAAGATGAGACAATGCCCTGCCATACAATCTTATAGACTTTTTCAAGCGTCTCCTTGGCCGCGCCTTTCCCGGTGTACTCAAATTGGGCAACTACAGGTACCGGTTGAAAAACTGGGCTCGGTCCGGCTACGACCTCGGTCTGCGCACCCAAAAACACTGTTCCCATATTTTCAATAACATCAAGATGGATCTTGATGGCATTCAATACTGAAGCGATCGAGAAATCAGCCGTCGAGAATTTCATGATCAAAATACCGTCCTTTATTTCACCATAAGGTAAGGTCATCTTTCCTCCTTTACTTTCATTGTATACAGATTACTTTGCGTGTCAATTTATGCGAGAACAGCTAATCTCCTGCAGAGCAAAGGATCAAGCACGCAAGACTCTGCCACTTTGTCACTCTGTAACTTTTTCATGACGACAGTATTCGTCAAAAAAAGGGGCAGGATGAACCTGCCCCTCTGTTGTGTAATGAGGAGTTGCTAGAAGCTGATGTAGGTGAACAGATAGCCACCGAGCATTGCATCGTCGTACTCAGCACCGTAGTAGTCAACCTGCCAGTCACCAGGTAGCCAATAACCGCCGGTCGCACCAACCGTGATCGTCTTCTTATATGTATAGGTCGTCAGCAGTGCGAATTCCATGCCCATGTCTTTGTTCGTACCATCCGGCACCCAATTCCTGTCGTACTTGTAGAAATCACCTCTCAGCATGAACGGGCCCTGCTGGAAACCGATGTTGCCATTAATAACAACCAGGTTTGTGGCATAGAAATCAAAGACAGAAGACGATGGTGGGGCAATGAGATTGAACGCACCGAACGTCTTTTGCAGATGCGCGGGGCCAAATCCGACCCACCACTTGTAGAAATCGTTCGTATAGGGACCCCAGATAGGTGTTTCGTAAAATTCGTTCTCTGCCGTGCCCTCATCATCCCCTGTGAACACATAGTATCCGCCACCCAGAGCAATGGGTAACATTGCAGGAGCATAGGAAATCTTGCCCATGTAGTGCATTCCTTTGTAGTCAGTCGTTGCCACATCCACAACCTCAGACTGGCCCATCATCATGGCGAATTCACCATTGATGCTCAAACCGGCGATCGGTCCAAAATCCAGCCGGCCACCAAGCCACATGGGATCATCCTTGTTCTCGTACGTATTTATGGTCACAGTTGTATCGCCTAACGTGTCGATCACGATCACAGTGTCAACACTAGAATAGCTCGTGGTCCGCCAGAATCCATACGGCGAAAGTTTGATGAAACCTTCCAGGAACTTGGCCGTGAAATAAGCACCGAACAGATCGAGGTCATCTTCAACCGGATCGTTGTCAGTCCTGGCGCACCAGCAGCCGCCATTCTCGACCAGACGGTACCAAGAAATATCATAGTCAATGATATCGGTCCTGCCGTAGATTTTGGCACCCATCACTCCATCCTCGCCGCCGTCATAGACCTGGCCTGGATAGAGTACGTGCATTTTACCGGCGCGGATGGACAATGGGCTGTCAAACAATTCGGCGAAATCAATGTATGCCTCACGTATTGCGACTTCTTGACCTGGTGTCCCACCTTGGTTACCTTCGCCGGTCAACGGATGCTTGCCAAATGTACCCCAACCGCCCAGGGTCACCTGGCTAGAAACACCGGCACCAAAATCGACGTGAATACCGACGTCTGCGTGCATATAGAAATACTGATCGCCATAGTCATTCATGTCACTATTGAAATCGCCATTCTGCCAGAAGAAGCTGTAGATATAGAATGTTCCGTTGTTTGTGATCTCTGGCTTCAGTGCGAAAGCCAAGGAGCATAGACATATTGATAACATCACATACAGGACTTTACTACGCATCTTTCCTCCTTTGTGTTGAAGGTTTTGTTGGTGTCATTGCACCACTTTCATCCCGCGTGAGCGGATATGGCTGGTTGCAAGAGGAGCATCATGTCTCTGTTCCTCTTCATTTGCTACCTTCTCGTTTGATCACAGTACCTCTACGTATCTCTATGTACCACCTCCTTCAATATATTTTTTTTAAAAGCCCTCGAAATGTAGTTTTTGGGATCGTGATACAAAACACGGTATCTGCTTTTCGCATTGCCACTGCCGATACGACGATTTTTCCTCCCATCCATTTTTTCGAATTATACAAAACAGATATCAGAAGTCAATGGTCTTACAGTGACCCAATCTTTCCCTTACTTCCGCAGCTCGTGATTCTGGTTTACCTTTTATCAACGTGAGCCGAAAGGTTATTGAATACACATGCTACTGGTTAATACTATGCTGATAGCCTTATTGAAGGTGCTGATGTATGGCAAGCAGGTCCACTAATAATGAAAACCCGGTCTCCTTCTTGCCTGCACCGGGACCAATGATCGTCACTTTACCCAACACGTCAGTAGCAAAGGTCAAAGCATTGGTCACGCCGCTGACATGATAGAGAAAATCATCGGTGCCGACAACTTCTGGAGAAACCTTCGCTTTTACAGTTCCGGCTTCCTCCCAGGCTTTGCCCACGAGCTTATAGCGCTTGCCTTCTTCCTTCGCCTTCTCAATATCCGCAACTGTTATCTCAGTGATCCCCTGAGTTGGTACATCTTTCGGCTTCAGATCCGCACCCATGACAACGTTGGCAAGGATCACAATTTTGGCCTGTGCGTCCCAGCCCTTTACGTCGGCATCCGGCTTTGTCTCAGCATAACCGAGGCGCTGCGCCTCCTTCAACACTGCATCGTAGCTCTGGCCTTCTGCCATTTTGGTCAGGATATAATTAGTAGTTCCGTTCATGATACCCTTCACCTCGTGGACATGGGCACCCGCGAGAGTATCCAATGGCAGATTTATTGCCGGCGTTCCGCTCAGCACCGTGCCCTCGAACCTCAACGCGACTCCGTTCTTTTGCGCAAGCTCGGCCAGCTCACGGTAGAAGAGAGCGATCGGCCCCTTGTTCGTTGTGATGACATGTTTCTTTGCCTGAAGGGCCTTTCTTATGTGGGTGATACCGGGTTCCCCGTTTTCAATATTCGTCGGGCTAACTTCCACGATCAGGTTTGCGTTGCTCTCGGCTATTGTCTTTATGCTATCCCAACCTTTGATACCTTTGTCGTATTTGTTCAGGTCACCATCCTTTTCTACTAGTTCCAGAATCCGCTCCAGATCAAGCCCTGCCTCTTGATATACACACCCTTTGACCGGATCGGCTACAGCGGTCACGGTATACTCGAGCCCAAACTTGTTTTTCAGGAATACCTTTTTCTCATTCAGAAGCGCAGCAAGACCTTGTCCCACAACTCCAAAACCAATGAATGCCAATTTGTAACTCATAGTTCCTCCTTGCTAAGATCGTTGCCGTACTTTGTTACAAATTTCTTGAGACTTATTCGACGGCCACTTCTCTTATCCCATGATTACTCGCGCGGGTGATAATTGTCTCACTTTCGATATTCTCGCTGGCAAAAGCCTGATGCATTATCTCCCCGATTTCCTCCTTGCGCTTAGCATCACAAATCGCAAAGACGGACAGTCCACCGCCGCTAACATTACATCCATAGGCGCCCCCATCAAGAAGCTTCTTCTTGATCCTTTGATAACCAGGGATCGAGCGGGACCGAACGGGTTCGCTGATGTAATCTTTGCTGATGACATTACCCAATTCCTCGATATCCCGGGCCATTATTGCATGCACCACACGCGCACACAATGACAGCTGTTCCTTGACTGTATCCAGGGACATTGCATTGGGGATCAACATCCGTGTTGTGCGCTGCGTCTTCCTCATTACCCCGATGACAACCGGGATCTCGGGCACGTCTATCTTTACGACTTCGATCGGCTTGTACTGTTTCACGATTATAAACCCACCCAGCAAAGCACCGGCAACATTATCGGCGTGCGCGACACTGCCTGACGCTATCTCGCCGTGACTTGCGATCTCGATCATTTTGTCAGTGCTGAGCCTTAGATCGAACAACTTGTTCATGCCATATACGGACGCCGACGCGCAGGCCCCTGAAGAACCCATACCCGCTCCTACCGTGATCGCCTTTCGCGGCTCGATGAGCAAGCCCTTATCGGTGTTTATGGTTTTCAGAAGGTCTATAATAGCTAAACCGGCACAATTCTTCTGTGGGTCAGATGGCATTTGCTCCATACAGCCATCCGTCTTTATTGTGATCGATTTCTCATCCACGAGCCGCATATGCAACTCAACGTACGGCTCTTCAAGTGCGAGCGCGAATATATCGAACCCCGGGCCTAGATTGGCGATCGTGCCGGGCGCCCTTAGGATTATTGACTTCAAATCAGATCCGCGTCCTTTAACACCTTCTGTAATTTCTCTTTTTTCGACTCACTGAGCCCGGTAAGCGGCAGTCGCAACTTCCCGCCGGGCAAACCCATCAGCGTGAGCGTTTCCTTTACCGCAATTGGATTGCTCTCGGCCCGGAGTTGTTCAAACAGGGCATAGTACTTGTGGTGTAATTCTTTTGCCTTGTCTTTTTCTCCTTTTGAATAGTGATCATAAATGCTTTTCATCACACCAGGTACTATATTGCCGGCAATGGCAAAATTGCCGTGACCACCAATACACAATACAGGATAGAACGTGGTATCCTTACCTGTGAATACACCAAAGTCCTCGTCCCTGGTAAGATGTAAGATCTTGGCAATATGATCCAGAGCTTTGACCCCTTCTTTTATGCCTGCGATATTAGGATGACGCGCCAATCTTGCTGTCCCCTCCGGCGAAAGGTTCACGACTACCCTGCCGGGTGAGTTGTGGATAAGTATCGGAACGGGCGAAGAATCAGCGACTGCTTCATAGAATTGTATTATTCCATCTTCTTTGGGTAGTACGAGATAGGGAACAAAGACCGAAACGTATTCACACCCGATGCTCTTGAAAAGAGCTATTCTCTCCATAGTTGCAGTCAGGCTGCTCGTGCAAGTATCGGGAATGATCGTGCATTTGCCATTTACTTCCTCAACGATTATCTCCATTACCCGCGTGATCTCTTTCTCTGACAAGAGGCTATTCTCTCCGGTTACGCCAAGCGGTGCGATCCCGTGGACGCCGCTGTTGACCTGCCTCTTGACGAGCACTCTCAATCCTGACTCGTCCAAACTGAAATCGTCCCTGAACGGAGTGACCAGCAATGTATACGAGCCTTTCAACATATCCTCTTCCTCCTCATTTGAACTTCCCGCATAATAATAACATGCATTGTACTGTCAATAGCAGACGCCGCTCTTTTATCCCGTCCTCGACCGTTCCTCACAGATTAAAACAGACAACTTTGGGTTCGGTCTGCTCTAACAAAGAGAACTTGATACCTTCACGACCTAATCCACTGTTCTTGACGCCACCAAAAGGCATCTGGTCCAATCGATAATCGGTCGAATCATTTACGATCACGCTGCCGAAATCGAGCTCATAGACTGCCTTGAATGCCTTGTTCACATCCTGAGTAAATATTGCAGCATGTAAACCGTAGTTCACACTATTGGCACGTTTGATCGCATCATCCAGATCAGCGTATTTATACATCAACACCACGGGGCCGAAAACCTCTTCGACTGCCAGTTTTGCGGTTTCTGGCACATTGACCATTACTGTAGGGTCATAAAAATTCCCGTTCCTCTTGCCACCCGTCAGTATCTTGCCACCGTGCTTGACCGCATCACTCACCCATTCTTCGACCCTTTTCGCTTCTCTCTCGTTGATCATTGCACCCATGTCAGTGTCATCCTTCAGTTGATCTCCAACCTTCATTTTCTTGGTTCTTTCAACAAAGGAGGCTACGTATTCGTCGAAAACCTTCTCATGAATGAACATGCGTTGCACACCGATGCAGTTCTGCCCCACCGCCCAAAAAGCTCCGGACACGGACAGATCCACAGCCTTGTCCATGATCGCATCTTCGCAGACAATAACCGGGCAATTACTGCCGAGCTCCATTGAGATCTTTTTCAAACCCGATATCTTCAGGATCTCCACACCCGCTTCAACACCACCGGTCAATGTGATCATGCGCACCGCAGGATGCGAAACAAGCACGTCACCGATTTCTGAACCGCGGCCCGTAATGATGTTCAAAACTTTCGGCGGCAATCCTGCAGCCATGAACGCTTCACCCAGCTTCAGTGCCGAGAGAGGTGTATCCGTCGCTGGTTTCAATACGACTGAATTACCCGCGGCGATAGCCGGACCAAGTTTATGCGCTACAAGATTAAGCGGATCATTGAACGGTGTTATCGCAACGATGACACCTATGGGAAAACGGTAGTAATATCCGACCCGGTTCTCGCCACCGGGAAAGCTGTCAAATGGAATTGTCTCACCCAGAGTCCGGCGCGCCTCTTCCGCCGAGATACTGATCGTATTAATGCAGCGAGCGGTTTCTTTTCGTGCTTCTCTTATCGTTTTACTACCCTCGCTCGCGATCATCTTCGCGAAATCATCAAAATGCTTTTTCAGGTAGTCGACAACGCCCCATAATATTTCCATTCTCTTATGTACCGGCATTTTCTTGCTGATCTGGAATCCTTCGACGGCCGACTCAATGGCTTTGAGCACATCTTCCTTGGTGCCCGCTGGTACATGGTCGATCACTTTTCCGTCAAACGGTCTGTACACAGGTATCTTTTCCTTCTTATCTACCCATTCGCCGCCGATTAGCATCTTCATATAATCCTCCTTGGCTTAGTGGCAATGCGGATGCAATTAAAAGTTATTACATAGTGAGTTTAAGTCGCCTAAATAGCCAGTAATTCTATAGTATATCTATTGCCGCTTTGAAGTCAAGCTGGCGCGGGATGTTTTCTTAAGATTTAAGTCTCATGAAAACGGCACAAAAACGCCAAAAGTCTTCAAACTTGCTGTGATGGGTCATCCATTTGATCTTCTGATCCTCGCCGCCCGCCTTTGCCCACCGGGCAGAGCGACACACAAATCCCGCATAACCGGACACCCTGCCCGACATTAGATTCGCCGAGCTCCCGGCACTTTTCCCGGCAACGGAATGCATCCAGGATATATTCCCTCTTCGTAGTTATATCCCAATTCTTGCCGGACAATGCTTTTGCCGGGCACTTCCGCACGCACAGATCGCAACTGCCGCATTCACCCTTCAACACTGGTTCCTGAGAGCCACCGAATGGATGATCAAAGAGGACGCTCACCAACCGCACCCTCGGTCCAAACTTGCGGGTAATGAGCAGCGCACTCTTGCCGATCCATCCCAGGCCTGCCCGAGTGGCCACCATTTTATGCGACAGATCAAGTTTCAGCGTTCGGTTGTAGCTTTCGGTTCGATCGGCATCGGTGAGCGTAGGCGCGACGGCTAAAGCATCAATGTTCTTTTCTTTAAGATCCTGACTCACTCTGTTCGCGAGCTCTGACAATTCACGATTTGCAGTGTTATAGAGATCATGGTATGCGCTGTTTGGCCCGCTCTCAATGGAATCGACTATCACATCATCCAATCTTTGTCCGATAACGATGCCGGAGGTGTATTTGGAATACTGCCCGGCCATCAAGCCTCTAAGGTCAGCATACCCAACGACATATTCTCGGTTATCGCGAAGATTGCCGCGCACAATTTCGTCGATCAGCATTGTCTCTGGAGACATCTCTTAGAAATCCTCAAGATGGGTTCTTGAAACCTGCAGCTGCCGCAGTATCAGTAGGCAGGTTAATATAATCAATGCAATGATCAATGTTACCGGTTTGCGCCAGTGGATCAACAAAAGGAAAAGCACGGCAAAGCCCACAACAGAACCGAGATTTATCCTTGACCCGAACCACCCCTTGAATTTCAAATATCTGGCAAAGAATCCGGCACAAACAGCCACCGCGAGCGCGATACCAAATTCACCTGGAGCCAGTACTACAAGAACGCCCATTGCGGTCATCATACCTTCGCCGCCGTCAAAATGCATATAAACCGGCCAGCAATGACCGATAACGGCGAGAATGCCTACCAGAGACATAGCCCACAAGGGAAATCCAAGTAGACGGGCAATTACCACAGGCAACAAACTTTTGCCAAAATCCAATATGACCACCACTGCCCCAGCACGTTTACCCGCATTGGTGATCACATTCGCTGCCCCCGGGTTGCGTGAACCGACCTTGCGGATATCGAAACCCTTCAACCACCTGGTGACGAGATAGGCAAAAGGTATGGCGCCAAGCAAGTAGGAAAAAACGCATAGAAAGATAATCATATTGATCTGTTACTTGATATCTAATTGCTGCACATTATAACCCCAAAGGCGGTATCAAGTCAACAATAACTGGAAGCCTTGACTCAGGTCTTTTCTCCAATACTATTCATAATGATGGAGAAAACATGGAACATAAGATAACCGGGAAACAACCCAATTCAAAATTATGTTTGGTGTGCGGCATGAAGAACCCGTTTGGTTTGAAGGCTTTCTTCTACGAAACCGATAAGAAAGAACTCATCGCTGTATTCAAGACTTGTGAAGAGCATCAGAGTTATCCCGGCCGGCTGCACGGTGGCATTGCAGCAGCGATATTGGATGAAACTATCGGCCGCGCAATACTCATGTATCATGAAAAGGAAATATGGGGCGTTACGGTTGAGCTCAAAATACGTTTCAAAAAACCGATGCCTCTTGATCAAGAGCTCAAGGTGGTAGGCCGCATCACCAACGAAAGCAACCGGCTGTTTGAAGGCACTGGCGAGCTAATACTCGAAAACGGTGAGATCGCAGCTACTTGTCAGGGTAAATACGTGAAATTACCACTGGACGATATCGCTGATTTCGACCGCGATGAAAACGAGTGGCGCGTGGTCCCTTCAGAAATAGACCCCATCCCGGGGACAGGCATAAACTTATAAGAAATAGATACAGAATGCAGGATACTGGATACAAGATAAATCAGGTCTAAACCAATCTTCGATGATGCCAGGAAAACAGACGTCTGTCCTCAGCTATCGCATTTGCGAACGCGAAAATCAATTGACAAACCACCAATATTTCGTATAATAGCATAATTCCTCGGTAGCTCAATGGTAGAGCATCCGGCTGTAATAAAAGGTGGAATGATAAAATGGCTGACAAGAGGCGCTATAGCGACAGGAGAAATTACCTAATAAAAGCTGTCCAACGCAGGCGAAAAAGAATTCGTGAGAAAGCTATCGCTTGCAAGGGCGGACGATGCGAGATCTGTGGGTATGCCAGATGTTCTGAGGCTCTTGAGTTTCATCACATAGATGATGCAAAAAAGATTTCGGTATATCTCAGAAAGGCTATACGCGCAGCTGGCAGAAGGTGAAAAGCGAGCTCGATAAATGCTTCTTGCTGTGCGCCAATTGTCACCGCGAAGTCCATGCCGGTTTGTTGCAGCTTCCATGAGAAATCATGGTTGAAAAATCGGGTGAACTCAGGGAAACCTAAGTTCCTTTCATGTAGCATTATTAGTATCTCAAATTGGAATATGGCAACCCTGAGCCAAGTCCCGCGTATGTTATATACGCGGGAAAGGTGCAGAGACTATTCCTATGAGGAAGTACTTACCGCACACAGCGGTTGGGAAGCGCCCGATTCCGTCTTACTGAAGGGCACTTCAGTAACGGAAATGAGATAGTCCATTCTCCAGTGAAAACTGGAGGTCAATGTAACCGGAGGGTTGCAAGTTCGAGTCTTGCCCGAGGAGCTAACCATCGCAAAATTGCTGGTGACAGTTATGTGATGATAGGCTCATGCTAATGCGTTGAGCCTATCTTTCCCTACCTCCCAACGCGGGACCTGAGTTCATTAACCTCTTCCTGCAACACGTTCCTTTTCGCTTCACCTGGCGAACCAGCTATCACCGGTAGATCTCTCAGTAAACCGCCAACATAGTCAAGTAAAGCAATAGCTTCATCAACATGGGTATTTGTGACTATTTTTTTACGTGCCTGGGCGATCATGACTTCAAGATCGCTGACGGAAAAAGGAATGAGCATGCGTGGATATATGCTCAATTCATAAAGATATGGTTGCCCTTCCTTATTATCTACAATTCCATCGTCGTAGACTGCATAAAGTCCAACGATCCTTGCATCCAGGGGGGTCTTCAATATTGCATCAAAAAATGCGCCTTCTCTATCGACTGTTTTCGAGCCCCATAGCGTACCGGAAAAGCTGTAGTGCAGGGTCAATCTTTCAATCTGATTCTCAGGGACCACCCTCACCAACAGATCCGGAGAATCCTTCAGAAAATACACATCTAGACCGCAAATGAGCACTATCGCTAATAAACAATTCATTTTAACTCCTTATGCATGACATATGCATCATCACCATCTATATAGTATTTCTTTCTCGTATATAGAATATCGTAACCGTACTTCTTGTACATGCTGATCGCCGGAACATTGTTTGTCCGCACCTCGAGGTATGCGAATGTACTCCCTCTTTCTCTGGCCACATTTTCCATCTCTTTGAGCAGAATATACCCGATACCGCGCCTTTGATACTCACCAGCGACAGCAATATTGGTAATGTGCAGCTCAACATCAATGCACGCACCCACTGCATAGGCTATTATCTGCTCATCAACGACCGCGACAAAAGCAACCGTATTATTGGATTCCAGGTCCCTTTCAAAAAAGACACGCGGCCAGGGGTTAGGGAAGACACTATGTTCAATGGCACAAACTGCATCCAGATCTTCAAACCGCATTGCTCTTATCATACTCTCTTTCGGCATCGGTTTTTTTAATATAGCAGGGTTCAAGCGCTGTTATATCATCAAAATCACCTTTCTTGATACGCGGCCAGGCAACGGCAACGACCGTTGACGCGCTCGGCCGATATTGTTCACCCCTGGCGATATCCAGCTTTGCTCTATTGATTTCACCTGCCTCAAGCAGATCGGTCCCCGGACCTACAACCACGGTGCGAACTTTGATCATACTTGCTAGTTCAGCAGGTGTCGTTAACATATAATCACCCGTCCGTACGCCGTTTTCATAAAATGCAGCATAGATCTCGCCACGATAGGCATTGATAACTGCCACCAGCGGCGATACCTGGCAGGAGTGTTTCACGCCGATCACATCCAGAGTATTAACGGCGACCACAGGTGTCCCATTTACTACGGAAAACCCTTTGGCCAGGCTCAAACCAACGCGCAACGACGTAAACATTCCTGGCCCAATACTCACTGCGATGGCATCGATTTGCTCACCCTTCATTGAGGCCAACAAGCGCTTGGCTTCTTCGAAGATCAATCCATCCTTATGACCTTCGAATTCACGTTTTCTGCTAAATTCGCAGACCACCTTATCATCATTGTTCAAGCATAATGAAAAAACTGGTGACGACGTCTCAATTCCTAAGATCTTCAATCTCTATCTTCCTCTGCTCATGGTTCACAACGGATAGCCTCACATTTATGCCGGTGCTCGTCACCTCGAGCCGGTCCGCCCATTCGATGAGCGTAACCCCATCATCCACCATATATTCTTCGATTGGCAAAGCGCCCGCCTCGCTGACACTGAGACGGTAAAGGTCAATATGCGCAACTTTCATCGAACCGCGATACTCGGTGGCGATCACAAAGCTGGGACTGGTAACATCATCCTGCACACCTAGTCCCGCGCAAACACCCTTCACAAAAACTGTTTTCCCGCTACCTAATTCACCATACAGGAATACGATATCACCAGGGCTCAGTTCCTGCGCAAATTCCCGGGCGATCCGGTCTGTTTCCTCGGGAGACTTACTGGTCATTTCACGCTTCTTCTGTTCAGGCATTTCGGTAAAATATCTCCAGGGCGCCATACAGACAAAGGTCTTCATTATATTCATCAATTTCACCAACGTAGCGCGCGAGAAGCCTACCTGCACCACCAGTTGCCACACAATAGAAATCATGCTTAGTTTGCTTCTTGACCGCCTGGATCAACCCTCGGATCATCATGATCGTTCCGTTGAAAATGCCTGATCGCATGCACTCACCTGTACTCTTTCCGATCAAATTCACAGGCGCTACCACTTTTACCTTGGGCAGCTGGGCTGTTTTCTGATGCATGACTTCCGAAAGCATATACATCCCAGGGCAGATGATCCCGCCAAGATGATTGCCATTACGTGTTATCACGTCAATGGTGGTTGCTGAACCAGCGTCAACCACTATGACATCCCGATCATAAAGTGATAAAGCCCCAATCGCCGCTGATATCCTGTCGGCTCCTAACGTTGCCGGGCTGCGGTAGCTATATTTGATCCCGCATTCCAACCTTGAGCTAATGATCATGGGCTTGATATTGTACATTCGACTAAGTCCTATTACCTGCTTTGTCAAATGAGGAACTACCGAAATAACCACAACACCATCTGGTTTATTCTGTTTAATTAGATTGCCTATCTTCACACGTGAGATTTTCCTGCGCGTAGGGCTGATCATCCTACGGATCAATTTACGGTTCCTGTACAGCCCAATATGAATATTGCTGTTGCCGATATCAAAAACAACTACCATTCTAACCGTCTCACGTCACCATAGAATAATTTCCTGATGATACCATTCTCATCTCTGAGCAACAAAGCCCAATCATCATCGATATCGTAAACCGTACCCGAGATTTTCCCTTTTGTCGTCACAACCTCAACCGCCTCGCCTAAGCCGGAGATGTAGTTCAGGACCTCCTTAACTTTCAGACCTTTCTCCTGCAGTTCCTCGTAGAGGCTGTTGAACTCTACGAGCAAACGGTCCAGGACTTCGCTAATATCGAATTCCCTGCCCGCCTCGACGCTGAGCGATGTCGCGTTGAGTGTGCGTTGCCCAAAACGCTCGATATTGACATTCAAGCCGATACCGCAGATCATGGCATGCTGGTAACGTTCGCAAACGATTCCACTTACTTTGCGGCTATCAAGAAAGACATCATTAGGCCAATGGATGAGCAATTTTGAGAATCCAAGATCTTCTAATGTCCTAATGACACTGAGTGAGGCAAGCAGGGGGACTGATGTCAAACGCTCTTTTGGAAACAGAAGCAGCGAAACGTAGAGCCCTCCGGGAGGTGAGTACCAGGTTCTTCCTTGTCTACCCCTGCCCCTTTGCTGGGACAGGGAAGTGACCGCCAGCTCTCGCCCCTCAGGGACGAATCTCTTTGCGGTATCCTGTGTGGAGGCAACCCTCCGAAATCTAATGACCTTGTCGATCATTAATTATTCATAAAAAATACGCAACGCTGCGTTTTCGAATGGTTGACGTCCTGGTATGATGGACACTAATGTGTCATCAAACCAATGTTCCGCTGCAATGACCACGACGAGTCTATAGTCAATATCATCGCTGATGACAATGGGCGTGAAGGCCTCCGCTACAAACGAAAAAGCAGTATCAATAAGGAGCACGGACGAAGTCTGCTGTATATGCGTTAGCGAATCAACGGTTACCCGAACATTCGCATAGGTTTTCGGTTCAATACCTTCATATCCGTTGGTGATCGAAACAAAATCATCTTCTTCTAGTTCGACCTGCACATATTCAATGCCTTCCCAGACAGTAACGTAATCGCCAGCATCGGGGAGCTCGATGCTCAAAACCCTCATTCTAAGATCACCTGCCACTCCGTCTTTTAACGATTCATCGTTCATACCAAACTCGACCGACGCATTACTTCCACAGCCAGCTATAACGATTATCGTTATTATCGTAAAAAGAATCTTCATGTATCCTCCTT
>Ga0209536_100000298_pt1 | contig 78261 bp, 61 predicted proteins | sample DeeMarSeWOR28_12_FD_187461 | JGI IMG/M metagenome (GOLD analysis project Ga0209536, IMG submission 187461) | Marine sediment microbial communities from White Oak River estuary, North Carolina - WOR-2-8_12 (SPAdes) (version 2) | ecosystem: Environmental > Aquatic > Marine > Intertidal zone >...
AGGATAAAGCTCGAATTCTAATACAATTTGCTAAAATTAGAATGGATCATAAGTTTCTCAAGGATTTTGATTATGCTAAGGAAATGAAGATGCTGAAAGATGCTCAAAAATTAGCAGAATCATCAAATGCAAAAAGTGTCCAAGCAGATGCTATTGATCTATATGGAAATTGTATTTATCGGTCGCGGTGTTGACGAAAAAGAAATAGAAATATAACGATCAGCATTATCGACAACGGTCAGGGTATAAGATCTGAAAATTTTACGAATGTATTTAAACCATATTTTACAACAAAAGAAAAAGGCAGCGGGCTGGGTTTATTCATTGTACGTGAAATCGTCCGCGCCCATAAAGGAAGAGTACATTGCACGTCTTCTGAGTCAAAGGGTACTCGCTTTACGGTGAGTATGCCAGCGATTGGTGAGTCTCAAGTAGAAGTAAAAAGTCAAAGGGAAAAAGTAAAAAAAAAGTAAAATAGATATCAGAAATTCTTCAGTAGGTATATAATAGTTTTTACCTTTTACCTTTTTACTTCTACTAAGATTTAAGGAATTATATTGTATTCATCAACTTATGGAGCGCCGAATGGAAAAATTAAAAGTACTATTGGTCGATGATGAAAAAGATGCTTTGGATGCGATGCAAATGGGTTTAGAAGTTGAAAAATCTTATGAAATTATGACATCTCTTACACGTAATGATGCAATTAATATTATAAAAACATCTTCCATTGATATCGTTGTCACAGATCTAAAACTGAAGGATGGATCCGGTTTAGATATTGTCAATTATATTCAGGAAAAGTATCCGGAAATCTCAATTATTGTGGTGACAGCCTTTGGATCTGTTGAAACTGCTATCGACGCCATTAAAGGTGGGGCTTATGATTATCTGCAAAAACCCATCCGGCTTAGCGAGTTAAAGCGAGCCATCGCTCGCCTTGCTGAGATGATCCATCTAAAAAATGAGAATGAAAAATTGAAACAACAATTAGGCAATCGTCATCAACAACCGCAATTGATTGGAAGCAGTGCAAAATTCAGAGAAATTCTTGACTTGATACAACAGGTGGCCCCGGCACAAAGCACCATATTAATTACCGGTGAAAGTGGTACAGGAAAAGAGATGGTCGCCTCGGCAATACATTATTCGAGCACTAGAAACAATAAATCGTTCACTACCATAAATTGTGGGGCAATCCCAGAAAATCTAATAGAGGCGGAATTATTCGGTTATGAAAAAGGAGCATTTACGGGAGCACAAAAGCAAAAAAAAGGGAAAATTGAACTTGCTCACCATGGTACACTTTTTTTAGACGAAATTGGAGATTTGCCCAAAAATATGCAGGTTAAACTCCTGCGTGTGTTGCAGAATGGAGAACTTGAGCACCTGGGAGGGACAACAACAATAAAAGTGGATGTGAGAATACTTGCTGCGACCAATGCAGATCTTGAAAAAATGGTCAAAGACGGTACCTTTCGTGAAGATTTATACTACAGGCTTAACGTGATCACGATACACATGCCTCCACTGAGAGAACGTGAAGAAGATATCGTTTATCTTACACAACATTTTATTGAAAAATACAACCTGATTAATCAAAAAAATGTTGAAGGCCTGGATCCAAATGTCCTGGTAGAAATGAAACGATATCCATGGAAAGGCAACATCCGCGAACTTGAAAATATGATTGAACGGGCTGTCGTGTTGTCAAAAGAAAAAATGCTCAAACTCCATCATTTCCCTCTGTTAATCTCTGCTCCTTTTGGAAATTCCAATGAAATTAAGATGGAGGCCGGATTATCTCTGGCTGAAGTTGAAAAAGAGGCGATTAAAAAAACACTGCGCTATCATCGTTATGATAAAAACAAAACTGCGATGAGTTTGCAAATCGGTCTTGCCACCTTATATCGAAAGATGAAAGAATACGGTTTAGAGATAAAAGAATAAACCTGTGATCCCTTCTGTAATTTCTCAATTCAAGAATCTGACAGTCATTACATTTTGATAATTTATCAATATGATAATCAATTGAACCGTCAGAATATATTATTTCTCGATTTGAAAAAATGAACTCCGTATTTATATATTTACTATAATATATAATCCTCTTATTAACAACAACTTACATTAAGCATATTAAATTGGCATTATAATTGTAAATCCATCATTTGTTAAACTTTTCCTCAGGAGGTAAATATGTTGCGCATTTATGTTATTTCAGTATTATCATTGTTTCTTCTTCTCATCAGCTGCGATAAAAAAGAGGTAACAGAAGATAAGATTCAGGAGGAATCCATATCTGATACGACTGCTGTTGATACAACCGATTTTGAAGAAGAAGATTGGGAATAAGATATATTTTTTCGATAGGATATCATAATGAAAAGTGAAAGATTAGATTTTTATCGCACAATCCTTTTGGAAAGAAGAGAATTCGCTCTGGAGACGATTGAGCGATTAAGAGCATATTCTCCAATTCAAGAGGAGGATCTGGAAATTTCAAAAACATACTCCGATGATTTTGCCGAACAGTGTACTGATTCTATCTGTAAAGAGGAGTCTTTTATGCTGCTTTCCAGAGAATTAAGATATTTAAATCGTATAGAAAATGCACTTAAATCCATAGAGCAGGGTATCTACGGTATGTGTAAATATTGTGGCCATGCGATAGCACACGAAAGGCTGATGGCTGTTCCAACGACCGATACATGTATCAAATGTAAAAAGTCCATTATGTCTCAAAGGCATTGAAATTAATTGTAATCATAAAATGACAAACAGATTAAAGAAAAAAATCATCTTACTGGTCAGCGGTTCAATTCGTAAAAACGAGTTGCTCCCCGGTAAAGATATATTGATACAATCATTAGAAGAAATTGGTTATGATTTAGAAATTATTGTCTTTTCACAATTTTTCGATCTGATTACGAAACTTAAATCTTCTGAACCAGATCTGGTCTTTAATCTGTTTGAAAACACCTCCGATGATATCTCCACACAAATGCATATTGTTGGCGTATTAGAAATTCTGAGGATACCTTATATAGGCCATAATCCTTTTGTTCTCGGATTGTCAAATATGAAAAACTTTGTAAAAAGACTTTTAGAGAATAAACGCATTCCGTCTATACCCTACCAGGTGTATCGTGAAGAGCCAAAATCAACATATCTAGATTTTCCTGTCATTTTAAGACCTGCTAACATGGATTGGCCGGCAGCAAGGCTCAAGGCAAAAAAAATCACAAATCTTAATGCGTTGAAATGGGAAGTATCAAATTGTCTTGGTCAATATCAACAACCTATTCTTGTTGAATCGTTCATCCCGGGAAGAATATTTCTGGTGGGCGTTTTCGGAAACAATGATTCGCGGATTTTACCGGTATGTGAAGCAGTATTGGGTGATAGGGGATATACATATCACTGCCCGGCTGAGATCGATTCAGAAATCGACTTCCATCTCAGGGATATAACCATGCATGTTTATAAATATCTCATGGGTAAAGATTATGCATTGGTCAGTTTTCTGATCGATAAAAAGAATGAAATTTATGTTGCGGATTATCATCCGAATCCTTCTTTATTATCAGGTTCGGTTTTTCAGTTGGCTTTTGAGATATCGGAATACAAATTCACTCATTTTTTGCAGATCATCATCAATGAAGCATTGAGGAAATAAGTATATGATTAAAATCAGAGAGGTAAAGGCCAAAGATCGTGGAAATATCTATGAACTGTTGCAGATCGATGACAAGTTCAAACCGGGAGAGGTAAATGAAATCCTGCATCGAATCGATCTTTATTTATTTGATGCAGATCAACAGCTTTATAAAGTGATCCTTGCTGAAGATAAACTAAAAGCACTTCTCGGATATGCGGTCTATGGACGTGATCCAAAAGCGGACGCAACTTACCAAATATATAATTTAACCCATTCTCCACTAGTCGACAACGGTGAGGTGATTCTACAATTACTGTTGTTTATTGAAAATGAGCTGCTTAAAAATAAGGGCAGGATCATCGTTAGCGAACTATCATCCAGTTTTAAGTACAGAAACTACGTGGAAATTTTCCTCAAGCAGAACTATAATTTATCTTCAGTAGTAAACAGCTTTTATGCGGAGGGTGAAGATAAATTAATTCTCTCAAAATACATTAACACCAGCAGTAATAATTAATGAATTAAATGGAAACATATCATTTAGGCCTGGCAACAGATTGCCCTTTGGATGATGACTTTTTTTCGCATATAGAGTTGGTAGCCCACAGAAAGGGACTGACGACATACAGGGTACATCCAATTAATTTAGATGAAACCCTCGTCCGTATACAATCAGGTCAGATAAAATTTATATTTTACTATGACAGGGCATCAGATTCATCGACTGAGTTTCTTGATCTGTATCATATCCTATGTAAAGATCAGGTGATTCATTTTATAAATCTCGAACAGCAGGGATTGGCTGCAGATAAATCATTCATGCATAGGCAATTTATCCTGTCAGAAGTTTCTGTACCAAAAACCATCATCTTACCTGAATATGAGAATCAGAGTTTATCTCATCCAGATACCCTTAATTTGGATTTTGTTGGCAGGCCTTTCGTCATCAAACCATCAATTCATACCGGTGCCGGAGATGGGGTCATGACGAATGCAACCGTGCTTAGTGAAATCGAACAAAAAAGAATTGAACTACCGAATGATAAGTATCTGATACAGGAAAAAGTAATTCCAAAGGAAGATGAATTTGGTCGCTACTGGTTTAGGGTTTTCTATATCTGTGGTACTATTATTCAAACCTGGTGGAATGATCAAACACATCGATATAGATCATTTTCAGTGGAAGATTATGATCTAATTGATCATGCAGAGATGAATAATATCATAAAAAAAATAAATAAGATCTGTGGATTAAATTTTTTTTCAACAGAATTTGCAATAACTGAAGAGAATACAATAGTCGCAATTGATTATGTAAATGAAATCTGTGATATGCGTTTGCAGTCAAAATTTTACGATGGTGTACCGGATGATGTCATCCGGCAGATCGCAGAAGAAATTGTCAATTATTTTATAAAGTGGGTAAGGATTGAATGAATCTCGAAGCAACTATTAATAACTGAAAGATGAACATGAATAATCTAATAAAAAATCCAAATGAATTGTTAGGGAAATTGTCTCCGGCCACAAATGATCTTCTGGGAATTGATAAAGATTCCGTTCAGAAGGATTTTATCAATCATCTAGAGTTCACTCAAGCGAAAGATAAATATTCGGCTACAAAACATGATTATTATAAATCTATCGCTTATACGATACGGGATAGATTGTTTGAACGTTGGATTGAAACCCAGCAAACTTACTATGATAAAAAAGCAAAACGGGTATACTTTATTTCTATGGAGTATATGTTAGGACGCCTTCTGGGTAGCTCCCTTCTAAATTTGGGGATAACCAAAGTTACCGATGAAGCTCTCTGGGAATTAGGATTGAATCTGGAGGAATTAGTCGAAGCAGAATGCGACGCAGGTTTAGGTAATGGCGGACTTGGGCGTCTCGCTGCCTGTTTTTTGGATTCGATGGCGACCTTGGAATTACCTGTTTCCGCCTATGGGATACGTTACGAATTTGGCATATTCTCACAAAAAATTATCAACGGTGAACAGGTAGAATTGCCTGATCACTGGCTTCGATACGGCAATCCCTGGGAAGTAGAACGTCCGGAATTTACCTATACGATTAAATTCTATGGTAAAGTTATAAAATCTCGAGAAGGCAATAATAAAGATATTTTTCTGTGGATAGATACGGATGATACGATTGCGGTAGCCTACGACATTCCTATACCCGGGTATCACGAAAATACTGTAAATACTTTAAGATTATGGTCAGCAAAATCGAGTGAAGAGTTTAACCTGGCCTATTTTAACCATGGTGATTATGATCAGGCAGTTAAGGATAAGATCGAATCAGAGACCATCTCTAAGGTATTATACCCACGCGACGATATCGTTCAGGGACGAGAATTAAGGTTAAAACAGGAATATTTTTTATCATCAGCCACGCTTCAGGATATCCTGCGCAGATTCAAGAAAGCTTATAGTGATTTTAATCTATTTCCTGAAAAAGTCGTCATTCAGCTCAATGATACCCATCCCGTTTTAAGTATCCCTGAATTAATGCGTCTTTTGATTGATCAGGAGAATCTGCCCTGGGAAAAAGCCTGGGATATTACCTCAAAATCCTTCGCTTACACCAATCATACAATCTTGCAGGAAGCATTAGAATCATGGCGGGTGTCTCTTTTGGAAAAACTTCTACCTCGTCACCTGCAAATTATTTATGAAATTAACAGAAGATTTTTACAAGAAATAAGAATAAACATAAAGGATGAAGAAAAGATCAGAAGATTATCAATCTTCCAGGAAGGAAATGAGAAAAGGATCCGCATGGCGAATCTAGCAATCATCGGAAGTTTTTCGGTTAACGGTGTTGCCAAACTCCACAGCAATATTCTAAGAGATGAAATGTTCAAGGACTTTAACGAGATCTGGCCACACAAATTAAACAATAAAACGAATGGAATAACGCAACGTCGCTGGTTAAAACTCTGCAATCCTCGCCTATCAGAATTGATAGATAATACAATTGGTAAAAAATGGATGACCGACCTGTATGGATTGAAGAAGTTAGAAAAACATATTTCAGATAACGGTTTTCAAACTGAATGGCAGAAAGTAAAAACGGCAAACAAAACAGAATTCGCCGAATATATTCGTGATCGGTATGATTTAAAAATAAGTTCAGATTCCATTTTCGATTGCCAGATAAAGAGAATCCATGAGTATAAACGGCAATTATTAAATATCATCCATGTCATCAGTGTATATAATCGATTAAAATCCGGTGAGAAATTTGATTTCTATCCGCGAACCGTAATATTTGCCGGCAAAGCTGCCCCTGCTTATTATCTAGCAAAGTTAATCATCAAACTGATCACGAATGTCGCTGAAATCATCAATCATGATCCGCTGATAAAGGATTACTTAAAAGTGGTTTTTTTACCAGATTATTCTGTCAGTATGGCTCAGAAAATTATCCCGGCCGCCGATCTCTCTGAACAGATCTCAACCGCCGGCATGGAAGCATCGGGTACAGGTAATATGAAGTTTGCGCTAAACGGGGCAATGACAGTGGGTACACTTGATGGGGCGAATATCGAAATCATGGAAGAGGTAGGAAGAGATAACATTTTTATATTTGGGATGAATGCACAGCAGGTATCAGAAACCCGTCAAGGATTGTACCGTCCCTCAGAATATTACTTTAAAAATGAAACATTAAAAACAGTTATCGATATGATTGAGAACGGGTATTTTTCAAAAAATGACCGGGAGATTTTCAAACCGATTATCAATTCCTTGTTAGGAAACGATTATTATATGGTGATGTCAGATTTTGAGTCCTATGTGAACATTCAGGATGATATAACCACCGCCTATCAGAATACAACCAGATGGGTAAAGATGTCGATAAAAAACGCATCAGGGATGGGAAAATTTTCCAGTGACAGGACGGTAAAAGAATATGCTGAAGAGATATGGAGGGTCAAATCCGTTCCCGTCAAATTAAAAAAAGAACGAATTAAATAATCCAGACAGTTGATTCATATGGAATTTTTTAAACGTATACATCCCGTCACACAGGCTCTCCTGGCAACGATTTTCACTTGGGGGATGACCGCACTTGGTGCTGCTGTTGTCCTTCTAGCACAGCCAATCCTTCCTTATGCACTCAGTTTTGCTGCAGGAGCAATGATTTGCGTGGTTATCGAAGAATTGATACCTGAATCTCAAAGAGGGGGGTATGTTGATTATGCTACTATTGGGACATTGTTAGGATTCGGAATAATGATGACTCTAGATGTAGGATTTGGATCTTAAGGATACCCGGTGCAAAAAATGAATAAATTGAATGAACTGAGTTATGCTCTTAGCGGTTGTAAACGTATGATGATTTTCACTCATGATTATCCGGATCCTGATAGTATTGCCAGTGCACTGGCGTTATCGTATTTGCTGAAACATAAATTTAATATTAAATCTAAAATTATTTATGGGGGACTGATCCTCAGAGCTGAAAACACAACGATGGTTCAACAATTAAATATCAAGATGGATCATATAAACTCCATTCGCTGGGGTAAAAAAAATAATGTCGCACTGGTAGACACACAAAAAAAATTTAGTAATCATAGTCTGCCTAAATTTATTAAACCGATGATTGTTTTTGATCACCATCATAGACAAGCCTTGAGTATATTTCCGTTCTCTGATATTCGTGAAAAGTATGGCGCAACCGCCACGATTCTATATGAATATTTAGAAGAGGCAAATGTTGAAATTGCACCAAAACTGGCTACTGCAATATCTTACGCGATCAGCAGTGAAACACAGGATTTGGGTCGTGATGCCTCTGCTGAGGATATTGAGGTTTATACAAAGGTATTTCCAATCGCAAATAAGAAAGTATTGTCTAAAATCAAAAATCCAAAATTATCACAAGACTTTTATTTAATATTAAACACAGCATTAGAAAAGGCTAAACAATACAGAAACACAATACATGTTCATCTTGGTGAGATCCCGTCACCGGAATTTATCTCTCAAATAGCGGATTTGCTTCTAAGGCATGAACGGGTGACGTGGTCTCTGGTGACCGGGCGTTTCGAAAAACATTTGTATGTATCCTTAAGGACCAGCAATGATAAAACAAATGTTGGTAGACTATTACAAAGAGTGATAGGCAGAAGAGGATTTGCCGGCGGCCATCGGATGATCGCTGGCGGAAGAATAAATATGGATAATCCGAATGAGCAAAAATGGATAGAATCAGAAGAATTAGTGATACAAAAATTTTTAAAAAAAATTAACTATAACGTAGAAATATCCTGGAAACCAATGATAGGTAATTAGTATTATGAAATAAAAATTTTGAAATTAAATCAAAAATAATTATGGAATATAAAGATTATTATTCAATTCTTGGTGTCAGCAAGAGTGCCACGACGGATGAAATCTGAAAGGCCTATCGAAAACTGGCGACTAAATATCATCCGGATAAGAATCCGGACGACAAAAACGCTGAAGCAAAATTTAAAGAAATTAATGAAGCAAAACAGGTTCTGTCTGATCCTGATAAACGCAAACTCTACGATAAATTCGGTGCCGATGGGAAACATTACAAAGATACCGGTGAGAAAGGGGATTTTGACTGGTCAAAATACGCCCGACAGGATGGAGATACAGGCCGTACTTATTATTATCAAAGCAGCGGCAATTTTGACGATGGCAGGGCGATTCATCAGGAATATCTTTTTTCACATTTAGCTTGTTATCTCATCACAATGAATGCCGATTCGATTTTACCAGCGGTGGCTAATGCTCAAATGTATTTCCTAAAAAGAAAGTAAGTGAAAATTTAATCTCAAAGGATGTGGATTAATGATCTGGTTATGGTTAGGATTCTTAGTATTCATCATTGCATTACTCGCTTTAGATCTGGGTGTTTTTCACCGCAAAGCGCATGTGATCAAAACAAAGGAAGCCTTTATCTGGACGGCATTTTGGGTTATGCTCGCTCTTTTGTTCAACGTGATGATATATTACATTTATGAAAATCATTGGTTTAGTATTGGTAAATCGATTGGTAATGTGTTAGATGGAAAAGAAGCCGCCTTAAAATTTTTTACCGGATATCTTTTAGAAAAATCCCTCAGCTTGGATAATATATTTGTGATTGCGATGATCTTTGCCTATTTCAATGTTCCACCTGTCTATCAACATCGTGTACTTTTCTGGGGAATTTTGGGGGCGATCATTCTTCGCGGAATCATGATCGGCCTGGGAGTTGCTCTTATTGAACGATTCACCTGGATGATCTATGTTTTTGGTATCTTGTTGATTCTAACTGCAGTTAAATTACTAATATCGAGACATGATAACATCGAACCGAAAAAAAATCCCCTGGTAAAACTGGCAAAAAGGCTGTTCCCAGTCAGTGATACATATAAAGAAGATCTCTTCTTTACCAGAATCAATGGTCGAATCGCAATCACACCACTGTTTCTGGTCCTGATTGTTGTAGAAAGCAGTGATGTTCTGTTTGCCATCGATTCCATTCCCGCTATTTTCGCTATAACTACTGATCCGTTTATTGTATTTACATCCAATATCTTTGCGATACTTGGATTGCGTTCCCTTTATTTTGCTTTAGCAGCCGTGATAGAAAAATTCCGCTACTTAAAAATGAGCCTGGTTTATATTCTGGCCTATGTGGGCGTAAAAATGATTCTATCTCATCATTATCACATTCCAATCATCGTTTCGCTTTCGGTTATTATAGGAATTCTACTTGTGGGAATAATGGCCTCTATTGTTGCGTCAAACCGTGATACAGCAAAATTGCAATCACCTTTTAAAGAAGACATTGATCTTAGTAGCAGGAAATAGAAATGAATACACAACAGTCTTTTTTCAGAGATCTTGATTCTCTTTTAGCAAAAATAATTAAAACGGATAATCAAGATATTGACCTAACCACAATACTAACTTACATAGAGAAAGAGCTTAATCATAAACTTCAAATTGAAGCAGATTGTCTTTATGAAAAAAGAGGAGCTGAATTTACTCGTATTTATTCATCCGGATCGATTCAATGGAATAACCCGGTCCCTTACGATTCTATTGCTGTTAAAAGAATTCGAGAACATGGAAGTTTTATCTATAACGATTTGGAATTAAGAAAACAATTTCTATTAAGCCAGGATGTTATGACCACTGTTCCGGCAGCAATCTCTTTAATCAACCATGATGACAGGCAGTGGATCATGGTTTTTGCTATGAAAAATGACTGGCGGAGAGAAGAAATTACCCTGTTCCTCAATGCAGTCAGAACAACAATTCATTACCGGCTATTCTCAGAGACATTGGGTAGTGAGTTTAAAAAAGCGGTACAGATTCAAAGGAGTCTTTTACCGCAAAAGGCACCAAAAATAAATGGGTATCAAATTTCCGGTCGTTCTGTTGCCGCAGACCTCGTCGGTGGCGATTTTTATGAATATTTTAAGTTTGATGAAGGAAATTTCGGTATGGCGATTGGTGATGTCAGCGGCCATGGATTGGCAGCGGCTTTATCAGTCAGAGATGCGGTTATTGGCTTGCATATGGGTCTGGCCAGTGAGCATAAAACTGTTCCAATTATCAAAAAACTAAATAGTGTTCTGTATAATAAGAAATACGAAAGTAATTATATTTCACTATTTTTAGGAGAAATAGAGACCGATGGGCATCTGTTCTATGTTAATGCCGGTCATCCCTGTCCATTTATTGTCACAGAGTCAGAAATCATCGATTTAAAACCATCAGGTATTGTACTGGGATATCTAGACAATATCGATTTACACCGATTACATTATCATCTGGAACCAAAATCGATCCTGGTACTGTACACAGACGGCTTAACCGAACGGGAAAATATCAACGGGGATCATTTTGACCTCAGACTGCTCAAGAATCTCGTCTTTGAGAATCAACATTGTAATTCTGCAGAGCTTGTAGACCTAATTTTTAAAGATGTTTATGCCTTTGGCGATAATACAAAATGGACAGATGATGCAACAATCGTAATCGTTAAGAGAGACGCCGATTAATAAGATACCAAAGACAACTTCCTTTCTCATTTTAATATTATATATCTATTGAAATCGCCCCATTTTTCAATTTGATAAACAAAATAATGCATGTGATTGGATTTTTCTCAATTTGAAAAACACATCTCTATCTCCACAATTTTAGCCAGGCATGAAAACATTACAAGTTATTAATTAATAATGTGTTATGGTCTGCAAACATTTCTGGCACGAGAATTGTCTAATTAATAATAACATATTTTTTACCCATTTGTTTAACCAATTTTAAAGGAGAGAGTTAAAATGAGGTTAATGAGATATGATCCGTTTCATGAAATAGAAGGAATCCGTGATCAGATGAATCAATGGTTAAGTGTTTTTGTACCTCGCCTCTTCCTGTGTCCCTTGGACCAGTGAACGTGGAGGTGAGGTACTTTTATGAAAAGGAGAAACTGAAAATGATATTAAAAAAAAGTAATAGAATGACAACCATCATACTGACGACAATTATGCTTACATTTTTCTTTTATCATTTTACTCTGGCCCAGGATGAAGAAAAACTCATTGGTGTGGTGAAGGCGACAGAGTGGGAAGACGATGAAGTTGTGTCTGCCGTGTTGGTGATTACCTCAGAAGTAGAGGATGAAGAAGGGGAGCTTTCTACTTATATTGATGAATTTACGATATTGGACAATAAGACAGGTAAAGAGCTATTTAGATTAAATGGCAGAACCGTTGAAGTATCTGCAGTATTTCTCGAGGAGGATGATGGTACGGTTTATTTGCAAGTAAATTCATATCTTGTTATTGATGCCAATGAGGAAGATCCGGGTGAGGAAGACTATGATGATGAGGAAACTGAGGAACCACCGATTAACTAATTAATTTTGAACGTGTTATTAGTCCATAATTAAAGATTTCCTGAGAGATACTATCCAAACTAATAACACGTTTTTTATTCTGGAGATTGTATCATGCTAAAAATAAAGAAGATTCTTTATCCAACAGATTTTTCCAGTTGTTCAAAACAGGCATTTGCCCATGCAGTCTTTATGGCAGAACAATATAAAGCAGAACTTCATATGTTGCATGTGATTACCATTCATACAGAAGATGCCTATGATCCCGGTTATGATTTTCCGAACCTTGAGGATTATAACATCCATTTGGAAAAACATGCGTTAGAGGAGAGTGATGAACTGATTAAAAATCATAAGGCAAATGATATAGAGATTATTAAGGTGCAGCAACGGGGGTATTCTCCTTCCGCCTTAATTTTACAGTATGCTCAAAACAACAATATCGATCTGATTGTTATGGGTACTCATGGACGACGTGGTTTGGGATACTTATTTTTAGGAAGTGTGGCTGAAGAGGTTACCCGCTTTGCCCGGCGACCTGTCTATACGATTCGTGAGCAAAAACCGACAATACCGGTTGAGAAAATAAATCGTATTTTGGTTCCGGTCGATCTTTCAAAGTTTTCAAAACAAGCCTTACATTATGCGAATGAACTTTGTAAAGATTACAATGCGGATTTGGATATTATACACGTTGTTGAAGACAGAATACATCCTGCTCTATATGCCACCGGTAAATCTTCTATTTTTGATTTTACACCGGAGATAAAAGAAAAATCAAACGGATTAATTAACAAGATGTTTGATGAGATTTCCGGAACTAAAGTCAAGTATAACATCAAGATAACGGAAGGTATCGCTGCACGGGAAATCTTAAAATATGCAGAAAAGAATGATGTCGGAATGATTGTCTTGACCACACATGGGACAAGTGGCTTAAACCAGTTTTTCTTAGGGGGGGTAGCTGAAAAAATCATTCGCAGAGCACTTTGTCCGGTATTTACAATTAAATCATTTGGGAAGCAACTTATCTAAAGGATCACCGAATGAAAACAATAAATCGCCAATATATTAAGGGCATTCTAATTACTCTGTTTTTTGTTTTTGACGGCATTGTGATTCATTCTTTTGCCCAGGATCAAATTGTCCTGCGGGGTGAAATTGAAATCTTTAAACTGTATGAAGAAGAAGAAATATTTGGTGTGATAAAAGTGGTAACTTCAACAAAGGATGAAGAAGGAAATCTTGTTACATCTATTGAAGAATATCCAATCGAAGATAATATCATGGGAAAGCGTCTTTACCAGCTGAATGGTAAATCAGTTGAAGCAACCGGTACACTTTTTGAAGACAATTACGGTCCCGTTTGGTTCAGTGTTACCTCTTTTAAACTTATCGAAGCAGCGGATGATAAAAATCAGAATAAGGATAATTGAGATAACTAGCTTTTAGGTAATATATCTTTACTCTTGAACTGGAGATTTATTGAGAATGGTTAAATTTGATAATATCTTATTTACAACAGATTTTTCCAGGTTTGCCAATCATGCGTTGCCCTTTGCATTTCAACTTGCAAAAATATATAATTCTGAATTAACGATGCTGCATGTCATTGTTTCAAAAAAAGATAGAAAGAACAAAGGTTCGGACAAGAAACAAGTGACTCAACTGAAGGACAAAGCGCTCACTGATCTGGAAAAATTAACCAAAAATTCACCGATTGATAGAGGCCGAATTAAACTGAGAACAGTTGTTGGTTCTTCCATAGAAGAAGAGATCTTAAAATTTATCAATAAAAACAGAATTAATCTTACTGTCTTAGGTACGTATGGGATTGGATGGAGCGGTCCCTTCTTTCTGGGCAGTGTTGCAGAGAGAATCACTAGACATGCTCCTTGTGCGGTACTTACTATCAGTGAAAAAACAAATGAAGAAATTGATAATATTCTGGTGCCCATTGACTTTTCGGAGTATTCAAAGAAAGCACTTGGGTTGGCCAAGGAAATCGCCGCTCAATTTGATGCCAGATTATCGCTTCTGCACGTTATAGAACCGGGTAATTATCCCTCATTTTATGACATACGTGATATTAACTTCAAAAAGATGGTGGAAAGAACAAAAAATAAGTCTCCAGACATGTTAAAGAAGTTACTGAGAGATACACCAGGGCCACAGGTTGAGGCAGATACCCATGTCGTTGTTGGTCAGGCTGCCTATCAAGTTGTAAAATTTATTAATGATTATGAGCCGGATCTTGTTGTCATATCAAGTCATGGTTTGTCTGATATTGACTATTTTCTAATGGGAAGTGTTGCTGATAAAGTCATAAAGCGGTCGAAATATCCCGTTTTGTCATTAAAATCATATTAAAGATCTTTGCCTTTTACTTTAAAGATATATGGATAATAATTGTTGCTCAAATTCAGGATATACTTTACAATCAAGTTTTGAATATCTATACATTGAGAGGGGTGCGTTTAGTGGAGACACCTGAGACCGGTTTTAATAATATCCTTGATAATGCGGATGGTAACTATTCACTCTTAGACGCAGATTTAGAAACACAAAAAAAAATAGCATGTGATTTGCACAGACCGGTCGAAGAGCGGCTTGAGGCCTTCGAAGATGTGATAGATTCCCAGGTTGGCGATTCAACTCTGAGCAGAGCGAGAAATATTGAACGATCGGTCGGGTTCAGACAACTGTATCTGAAATTTGAAGGGGGTAATCCAACAGGTACTCAAAAAGATCGTATCGCTTTTTCCCAGGCAATGGATGCGATTAGAAGAGGATTTGACACGATCACAATGGCCACCTGTGGAAACTATGGGGTGGCTATGGCCCTGGCAACATCTTTGGCCGGATTACAATGTCACATATTTATACCTGACAATTTCCAGACAAAACGTAAAGCAGAAATGTTTGAACTAGGGGCGAAAATCATGCCGGTTTCGGGAGACTACGAAAAAGCCGTTTTGGAATCCAAGGATTATGCTGAAAAAAAAGAGTATTATGATGCGAATCCTGGTGGAGCAAATACGGCCATTCAGTTACGCTCATACGGTGAAATTGCTTACGAAATTTATGATGAGCTTCGTGACGCACCGGCAGTTGTTGCGGTTCCCGTTTCAAACGGAACAACTTTAGCAGGCATCTACAAAGGCTTTTTAAGTCTTTATCGCCGTGGTAAAACCTCACGGATTCCTAAATTTGTCGCCGGTTCATCCTTCAATAAAAATCCAATCGTCAACGCCTATCTAAAGGGAAAAAGCAGCGCTGAAGACTTGGAACCGACCAAGATCAAGGAGACTGCTATTAATGAACCTTTAATTAACTGGCACTCCATAGACGGTGACCTGGCGTTAGCGGCGATCAGAAATACAAATGGATGGGCAAATAATGCCAGTGATAAAAATTTACTTCAATATTCCAAAAAAATCCGTGAACAAGAAGGTATGCATGTCCTCCCCGCTTCAACTGCCGGTTTAATTGCCTTAATTGAGCGGCATTTAAATCAAAATTTAACCAATGACCGATATGTCGCAATTTTAACCGGGAGAAAAGCATGACGTCAGAAAATTATGCCATTGTCTATTGCGAAGGTGCTTTTAATACACCGAATGGAAAAACCGCCCATGGATTGGTCAGAATATCCAAGAGATATAAGGTTTTTTGTGTCCTGGATTCCAGGTACGCCGGCCAGGATGCCGGGAAAGTTCTTGATGATGTAAATAAGAATATCCCGATTCTAGATTCTTTGGATCAGGCAATTGAACACGCTAAAATCAAAAACATAAAGCCAAATTATTTTGTCATCGGCGTTGCCCCGGATGGGGGCGCAATGACACCTCAGATAAAACAGACTATCAGGGAAGCCATCAGAAAAAATTTACACATTGAGAGCGGATTACATGATTTTGTGACTGAGGACAAAGACATTGTTTCCCTCGCTTCGTGGCATGAAGTGAACCTCTATGACGTTCGAAAACCGCCTGAGCGTAAAGATCTACATTTTTTTAGCGGGAAAATTGAAGAGGTAACGTCTTTGAAAGTTGCGGTATTGGGCACAGATTCAGCAATTGGTAAACGTACAACTGCCTGGATCCTCGTGAATTCATTAAAAGACATGGGGATTAAAACAGAACTGATCGGTACGGGACAGACGGCGCGGATGCAGGGGGCACGCTATGGTATTATGCTCGACTCTCTGATCAATGATTTTTTAACCGGCGAGATTGAACATGCTGTCTGGTCAGCCTGGAAACAGACAGATGCCGATGTACTTGTAATTGAGGGACAAGGTAGTCTCTTAAATCCTGCATATCCCGGTGGGTTTGAGATTTTAGCAGCGGCCAGGCCGGATTTGATTATTCTCCAACATGCTCCGGCAAGAAAGGAATATGATGGATTTCCCGGATATAAAATCCACCCACTAAAAAAACAAATTCAGGCTATTGAGGTGATATCGGATAAACCCGTCATTGCTATTACTGTGAATCATGAAAATTTAAAAAAGAGTGCAATTGCCACCGAGATCAAAAAAATTAAAGATACCGTCAATTTACCGGCATTCGATTTACTTTTGCAAAATGCGGATGAATTATGTCAGTTGATACTATCAAATATGAAAAGCATGAAAGCAAAACATTAATTAAAAGGAGATATCTTCTCTATGCCACAACCCTCGATTAAATCTATCGGTGATCTCGTTGTATGGAATATACTGAAGATAGGACCGGTCAGTTTGGAAAGAAAACGCCTGATCGTCCCCTATACACTTTATTATCAAAACAAGATTGAAAAGATGTCCTTCATCTGCAAATACGAAGAAAATATGTTCCAACCGGATGATCCCGGTGATCAGAATCTGGCTTCGATGATCGCTGCTCAGGTAGCGATGAATTACGGGCTTTTTTGCAAGGAACTCGTCTTCCACGGAATATATGATCATCAGGATAAACGATTTATCAGAGAGATGATTGAAAATACATCCCGTGAAATATATGTGAAGAAATTTCTTGAGCCCAATCCCTTTCTTTTAGAAAGTTTTAAGAATTTTCCGGCCCAAAAATTAAAAAAATATACAAATGCTGCAATAAAATTTGTATCGAACCCATCTGGAAGAAGGGCATCCTGGGAACTCTGGCCAGCGCAAGGGAATAAACATGCCATATTATCAAGTGGCGGAAAAGATAGTTTGTTAAGTTTTGGATTATTGAATGAGATCGGAAGGGATGTCCATCCGATTTTTATCAATGAATCCGGCCGCCATTGGTATACTGCTTTAAATGCCTATCGATATTTCAATAAGAATATGGCAAATACGGTTAGAGTATGGACGAATTCAGACCGTATTTTTAACTGGCTGTTAAGACACTTGCCATTTATTCGCAAAGATTTTTCAAATTTACGAGCTGATGAGTATCCTATCCGCTTATGGACAGTGGCTGTTTTTTTGTTCAACGCATTACCACTGTTAAAAAAAAGAGCAATCGGTCGTTTGATCATTGGTGATGAATATGATACATCAGTTCGAAAAGTGGATAAGGGGATAACCCACTACGATGGTCTATATGATCAAAGCCGATACTTTGATAATTATCTCTCCAGATATTTTATGTCCAAAGGATGGTCAATTGCTCAGTTCTCAATTTTACGCTCCCTGTCAGAGCTTTTGATTTTAAAGATCTTATCAGAAAGATATCCTGAGTTACAGAAACAACAGGTTTCCTGTCATGCAGCACATATTTCCGGGGATCGCGTACTTCCCTGCGGTAAATGTGAAAAATGCCGACGTATAATCGGTATGCTAACAGCCATTGATAAAAATCCATCAAATTGCGGCTATCAGAAAAAGCAGATACAAGACAGTTTAGAAAAACTACTCCAAAAAGGAATTCACCAGGAATCTGCCGGATATGAACAATTACTACATATGCTTATCGAGAAAGGAAAGATACATACAAATAAAACAATCCGGGAACGATCTGAAATATTGAAAGTTAGAATTGACCCGCAAAAGTCTCCTCTTGATACATTTCCTGTTGATTTAAGAGAACCTTTATATAATATTTTCCTTAAACATGCCCATGGTGTTGTACATAAATCTTTTAGTAAATGGCTGGAGATTGACCTCAATTCAGAATTACTCACACAGAAACCTTATCCCTTTGATCTAAGCACTAGTGCACCTTCAGATTTAAGAATCAATAATTCTGGTATGAATTCATTTATTTGGGGAAATCTGACCTGGCCGGAAGCGGAAAAGTATTTAGAAAAAATGGATATCGCTATCCTGCCGGTCGGTTCAATTGAGCAACATGGACCTCATTTACCTTTAAACACCGATTCTTTTGATGCGGAGTATTTAGCAAACCAGGTTGCTGCAGCCTGCAGTGAACCAAAACCTCTGGTGCTGCCATTGATTCCTTATGGTGTATCCTATCACCATGAAGGATTTAAGGGGACAATAAGTATCAATAATGATACCTTATCTAAAATAGTATATGAAATCGGGATGAGTCTGTCAAGAAACGGCATCAAAAAATTCCTGATCATAAACGGTCACGGCGGAAATGGACCCTCCTTAAATTTTGCAGCACAGATGATTAATCGTGATGCACGGATATTTGTCGCTGTCGACAGTGGAGAAACAAGTGATGTAGATATCTACCAGATGATCGAAACGCCCAATGATGTGCACGCCGGTGAATTTGAGACGAGTACGGCACTGGCAATCCGGCCACACCTGGTGAAAGGATCTGTTGCGAAAAAGTCTATACCTGAATTTTCCAGCCGGTATTTAAATTTCACATCGAAGAGGGGAATATCCTGGTATGCCTATACTAAAAGGATTTCGGAAAATGGTGTATTGGGAGATCCATCAAAAGCAACTGCTGAGAAGGGGAAAAAAATGTGGCAGATCATGATCGCTCATCTTGTAACCTTTGTGGAGGATCTGAAAAGGATGTCTCTTGAAGAAATACATCAACGGCGATATTAATTGATAGAATCATCATTCAACAAGAAAGTGGTATGTTTTGAAGATTACAAAAATAGAATGTTTTAGTATCGAGATGAACCTGAAAACACCCTATAGAATTGCTTATGAAACCGTAGAAAAAACCACGAACATTTTTTTAAAAATATATACAAGTATAGGTATTGTAGGTTTTGGCTGCGCCGCCCCCGATTTTGAGGTTACGTCAGAAACGCCGCAATCTGTCTTAAAATCCATTGAAGGACCAATTTCCAAGGAGCTGATCGGGCGTGATCCTCTCCGCTTCAGCCGACTGATGGAAAATCTAAAAAAACAAATTCCGCATCAGCCTTCTGCCCTGGCAGCGATTGATATGGCCCTTTATGACATACTCGGTAAAACATCTGATCTACCAATCTGGAAAATTTTAGGCGGCTATCGCCATCGGATTAAAACGAGTGTTACAATTGGAATTCTATCTGTTAAGGAAACAGTTGATGCGGCACAAGAATTTGTTCAACAAGGATTCAAATGCCTGAAAATCAAAGGGGGGATCAATGTTTCTGAAGATATCGAACGTATCAACAGGGTGAGAGAATCTGTCGGTACCGGAATTGGACTTCGATTTGATGCCAACCAGGGATATACCGTGGAAGACTCTCTAAAATTTGTCAATGAAACAAAATCTGTTAAACTGGAAGTTTTTGAACAGCCCACACCCAGGGGTAAACCGGATATGATAGGCAGGGTTACAAATATGGTACCTATCCCTGTGATGGCAGATGAAAGTCTGATGGATCTGCGTGATGCCTTTCGGCTTGCCCGTAATGACCTGGTAGATATGGTCAACATTAAATTAATGAAGGTTGGTGGTATTTCAGAGGCCCTTCATATTAATTCTGTAGCCAGATCGGCAAAATTGGAAGTAATGATTGGTTGTATGGATGAATCCGCTTTGTCAATTGCAGCCGGACTACAGTTTGCACTGGCCAAGCCAAATGTCATTTATGCTGATTTGGATGGGCATATGGACTTGATTGATGACCCGGCTCGTGGCTCTGTATCTATTCGTGATGGCTATCTCTTCCCAAATGAATCGCCGGGATTAGGATGCAGCAGAATTAATTTTTTATGATAAATAGCAGTTGACACAAATCCATTATGTAGAATTAAACTTGGAAAGGATTATCTATGTCATTCAGGACAATAGTATTTATTATTTTAGGCATTCTATTTCTTGTTTTTGTTTTTCAAAATATACAAACAGTAAGTGTTCAATTTCTTATATATGAGATTAATATGCCACGAGCACTCTTATTGATAATTACCTGGTTTGTTGGTTTATTGATAGGTATTTTTTTACCCTATGAATTTAAGAAAAATCGAAAAAGATCTGTATCTTAAAATGCATCAGAGAGCAATTTTTCAATGAAAATGAAAGGACATGGTTTTGGTACAGCACCTGTGTTTCTGGCTGCCATCAGCACGATACTTGGGGCAATTCTATTCCTGAGATTTGGATATGCCGTAGCAAATGTGGGATTATTTGGGTCGATTCTCATTATACTAATTGGTCACTCTATTACTATCCCGACAGCATTGGCAATCGCCGAGATTGCCACAAATCTTCGGGTAGAAGGAGGCGGAGAATACTATATTATCAGCCGCTCGTTTGGTTCAACTCTGGGAGGAACTATTGGGATCTCTCTATATTTTTCTCAGGCCATCTCCGTTGCCTTTTATATGATCGCCTTTGCAGAATCTGCAACACCATTATTTCCATGGCTTAATAACATTTCAGGATTTCAACCGGAAACCTGGATGGTCAGTCTGCCAGCCTCAATCATTTTGTTAATTGTAATCTTACGTAAAGGTGCAAACATTGGGGTTACTGCCTTATGGGCGGTTGTTACTATTTTGGGTATATCTTTATTCATGTTTTTTATTGGGTACGGGACGGAATCTGCTTCAAACAAGACTCTTTCAGATATCGTCTCTGATCCTGATGATTTTTTTCTGGTTTTTGCAATTATTTTTCCTGCTTTTACAGGTATGACTGCCGGTGTTGGGCTTTCCGGGGATTTAAAAAACCCACGCAAATCAATACCTTTAGGCACCCTTTCCGCAACGTTTCTTGGGATGATTGTCTATGTCGCTGTTGTTTTTAAACTTTACTACAACCTTTCACCAGATGAATTAGTCGCAGATCAATTTGCGATGAGTAAAATTGCTTTATGGGAACCGATTATTCCCATTGGACTTGCTGCTGCCACACTCTCCTCTGCAATCGGGTCAATTCTTATCGCACCACGCACGCTACAAGCGATTGCCGGAGATAGTATCTTTCCTATGAAATCCATTAATTCATTTCTGAGTAAAGGAAGCGGCGAGACAAATGAACCGGTCCATGCGACACTAATTACAGCAGTCATTGTGATAATTTTTGTTTCAATGGGAAGTGTCGATTTTGTTGCTCAAATCATTAGTATGTTTTTTATGATAACGTATGGTACACTCTGCCTTGTTAGTTTTTTAGAACATTTTGCGGGAAATCCGTCTTATCGGCCATCATTCAAATCCAGGTGGTATCTGTCATTGCTCGGGGCCATCGCTTGTTTTGTAATGATGTTTGAAATGGCTCCTCTATATGCTGTATTTTCAGTTATCGCTATTATCGGATTATATTTTAGCATTAAACGCAGTAAAAAGGGGGAAGATGATCTTTCTTCGATGATTAAAGGGGCCTTATTTCAACTCACTCGAAAATTACAAATCCTTCTCCAGCATAAACAGACGACGGTAACTCCTGCAGGTTGGCGTCCCTCAATGATTGCCATTTCTTCGAGCTCATTCAACCGTCTTGCCCCATTTGATTTACTTAGATGGATATCACAATACTATGGATTTGGAACATTTATTCATTATATAAAATCGATTTTAAATAATGAGACAAGTTCAGAAGCAGCATTAAAATTGGGAAAGCTCATCGAACAGGCAACAGCAAGTAAAGCAGGAATTTATGTCGATACAATTATTTCACCAAGTTTTAAAACGGCGATTGCCCAGATTATCCAGATTCCCGGTATATCAGGAATGGAGAATAATAGTATCCTTTTTGAATTTCATGAGGACGATCAAAAAGATATAACAGATATAATAGAGGGTTGCCAGTTCGCTTCTTATGTTGATTATAATATCTGTGTATTACGATCTTCTGAGCACCATTTTGGTTATAAACGAAAAATTCATATATGGATGACTCCCGGAGACTATAGAAATGCAAATTTGATGATACTTTTAGCCTATATCATCCTTGGACATCCCGATTGGAAAGAAGGAGAAATTGAATTGTTTACAGCCTTTCAGGAGAGAGACCTAAAAAAAGAAACCAACCGTTTAAATAGATTGATCGATCGGGGACGTATCCCGATTTCCTACCAAAATGTCCGCAAAATACCCTGGAATAAACGCTTAAAGTCTTTTGATAATCTTGTTTGTGAGCACTCTGAGAATTCTGATCTTGTCATCATGGGATTTTCTCTGGATAAAATAATCCAGGAAAATGGACAATATTTTAAATCATTTCAGAAGATTAAGGAAATTCTCTTTGTAAGAGCTGATCACAAAATCGCAATCAGTGAAGAAGAATATTCAAGTATGGAGGATTAAAATATGCTTGTTTCAGATTCCGAACTGTTAACAGGTTCGGTTAAAGAAAAAATAGAGGAATTGAAGGAGGTTGATATTCTGGTCGGTATACCCAGCTATAACAATTCAAGGACAATTCCCCATGTCGTGAAAGCGGTTCATGCCGGGCTGGCGAAATACTATCCAAATGCAAAATGTGTTTTGGTAAATTCAGACGGCGGATCAAAAGATGGTACGCCAGATCTGGTTAGCCAGACAGATGTCGGAAATCTTGATATGATACTTGTGGATCATCCGGTTTACCTGATCAGTAAAATCGTCACGCCATATCACGGAATCCCCGGAAAAGGAAGCGCATTCAGAACCATCTTCAAAATTGCCGAAAATCTGAATGCCAAAGCATGTTGTGTGGTTGATTCTGATCTGAGAAGTATCACTCCGGAATGGATTGAATTACTGTTAGACCCGATTATGGATAAAGGATTTGACTATGTGGCACCTCTTTATTCCCGCCACAAATTTGATGGAACGATAACAAACAGTATTGTTTATCCGATGACCCGTGCGATGTATGGAAAGCAGATCCGTCAGCCAATCGGCGGGGAATTTGGGTTTTCCGGTAAATTGGCTTCACATTATTTAACAAAAAATGTCTGGGAAAGTGATGTGGCCCGATATGGCATCGATATCTGGATGACGACAACCGCTATTGGTGACGGATATAAAGTCTGTCAATCCTATCTGGGAGCGAAAATACACGATGCTAAAGATCCCGGTTCTGATCTTTCGGCAATGTATACGCAGGTGGTCAGTTCTCTTTATGCTTATTTAGAATCATATCAGCATATTTGGAAAGATATTACAGGCAGCGAAAAGGTTCCGACTTTCGGATTTAGGTTCGATGTGGGCTTGGAACCGGTCAATGTCAATATAGAGCGGATGATCCATTCATATCAGCTTGGGATTGAATCATTGATACCCTTTTTAGAAAAAATATTGAATGATGATGAATTAAAGGAACTAAAAAATCTGGCTGGAAAAGATCAGTCTACTTTTCATTTGCCTGACGAATTATGGGTTAAAATTGTATTCCGTTATGCTATCGCCTATCATCGGAGAATCTGGGCGGTTGAGCAGCTGATGAAATCAATGATTCCGCTTTATATGGGTCGAACCGCGTCTTTTGTTATTGACAACTTTAATAGTTCTGCCGATGAAGTAGAAAAAAATATTGAATCCTTATGCCTGGCATTTGAGAAACAAAAACCTATGTTGATCAGGGACTGGGAAAATCACAAATAAATTAGAATAACTATATAGGAGATTAATATCATGCAAGAATTTTTAAATAATACCATTCTGATCCCTTTGCAGAATCTGCTCGAGCAGGTATATGCCTTTTTACCAAATATTTTTGCCATGATTTTGATACTCATCATCGGCTTTTTAATCGGAACGGTGGCAAGATGGCTCTTGAGACTGCTGTTCAAACTTATCCGTTTTGAGAAATTCAGCTTGCGAATCGGATTTTCCAATATTCTTGAGAAGTCGGGGATTCGATCGAAACCGACAGATTTTATTCTTAAAATTGTCTATTGGACTTTATTTCTAATCTTTGTGATGCTCGCCATTGATGCTCTGCAAGTTGAAGCATTGAATGCACTGGTCGCACAATTTTTCCTGTTTATTCCGAATATTATTGCCGGGATTATTCTGTTTTTTGCCGGTTATCTGTTAAGCATCCTCTTAGAAAGAACCGTTCTGATCGCCGCTGTCAATTATCAGATTCAATTTGCCAAATTTATCTCCCGAGGTGTACAAATCCTCGTCCTCTTATTTTTTCTGGCCATCGCTCTTGAGCAGATCGGAATTGGAGAGAGTATTGTAATTGCATCATTTAGCATTATTTTTGGCGGAATTGTACTTGCTCTTGCTTTGGCATTAGGACTAGGAGGCCGTGATCTGGGCAAACAATGGCTGGAAAAACACTTTAGTCAAGAAAAAACAGAGGGAAAAGATGAAAAAGACATGTGGTCACATGTGTAACCCTATTTTTCATCTACAGGATTGGAATTATGCTTGATAAAATGAATATTGACCTTTAGGGAGAGATATACTTATGGATGCAAACAACCCCTTATTTGATCTAAACGGGATGTTAAAACAGTTGGAAGAGATCATCTTTCATTTTTTGCCGAAATTTGCCCTGGCTATTGTTATTTTTTTAATCGGATATGTCATTGCCCGTATCATTCGGGCACTCATCAACAAGTTTATAAACCGCATGGAAAGACTCACATCAAATAGAGTCCTCCAGCAACGACTACAGCAAATGAGTACGGATCCTTCAGTAAGACTGATCTCAAACCTGCTATACTGGATCATCATCATATTTTTTCTAACAGCAGCCACCGAGGTTCTGGGATTACCGATCATTACAAACTGGTTAGGCGGACTGGTCACGTATCTGCCAAATATTCTGATCGCAACACTTCTTATTTTTACCGGCGTTATAGGTGGCAGAATATTAAAAGATCTGATTAGTACAGCGATCACAAAAGCAGGGGCTACTTTTGGTGAAATGTTTGGGCAATTTGCTTATTATATTGTCATCACGATTGCCATATTAATTGCGATCACCCAGATTGGTGTCGATTTAGCCATTCTAATTGGTATTATTGATATCGTTCTGGCAGCTATTTTATTCGGAGCAGCGATTGCTTTTGGCTTTGGCGCAAAAACCTCGATCAGTAATATTCTGGCCTGTTATTATCTGCAATCACGATATCAAATTGGTGAAAGGATAAGAATTGATAATCTGGAAGGACAAATATTGGAATTCACCTCTACCTCTATGGTTCTGGATGCTGATGAGGGGCAGATCACGATCCCGGCAAAAAAATTCAATGAGGAAAGTTCACTCTTAATTAAAAAGGTCAATACGGATGATAACTAAAATGGATAGTCTTCTCATCGAACAGTTCATCTTAAACCATCCCGATGATGTTGCAGGTATTATTGAAAATATGACAGGTGATGAGATTTTACACTTACTGGAGATTTTGACCGAGAACCTGAGTGGGAAGATTGTAACTTTTCTGAATATGAATACGGCCGTGCAGTGCCTGAAAGCAATGAAAATTGAAAAAGCTGCAAAAATCATTGATACACTAACGTTGAATCTTGCTCCTGCTCTTATGAGACGACTACCAAAAGGACCACAAGACTCAATATTAGCATCATTACCGAAGGATAAATCAGTATTAATAAAAAGAACACTGACTTATGCAGAGGATACTGTAGGTGCAATCATGGATCCGTCTGCTTTCACCATATATATCGATAATACAGTGGCGGATGTATTAAATATCCTGAAAAAGCAACATGGCGATGACATACACTATCTGTATATTGTAAGCAGAGAATATCAGCTTGCCGGGGTACTATCTATCAATGAACTTTTTCAACTCAATTCCGATCAGTATGTAAGCACAGTCATGACGACTGATGTTATCAAACTGCAGGCCGAAGTTAATATCAAATTGATTTTAAATCATTCTGGCTGGAATGACCACCATATTCTTCCTGTGGTTGACCAAAATAATATTCTTCAGGGAGTACTCCGCTTTAAGACTCTACGTCGCCTTGAGGGAGAAAACATTAAAAAACGCTCACCTCAGCCTATGATTTCCGCAAGTAGTGCTTTAGGCGAGCTGTACCGTCTGGGAATTTCCAGCCTTCTCCAGGGAGCATCTGAAATCTATAACGCATCTGCTAAAAATAAATAATATCAAGAAATAAAAACCGGGATTTCACCTATGACGACACAAGTTTCGCAAGTCAATAAACTCTTAATCAATGGTTTTTTCACTCTTTATCCGGAAGATGCAGCAAAATTGTTAAATACGTTCGCTGAATACGAGGTGATGACATATCTTCAAACTTTACCGGAAACTCTCAAAACAGAAATATTTGCACTTTTGAATCCGGATATGGCAGCGCAACTGATTGAAGAGATGGATCAAAATTTGTTCAAAGTCCTTTTCGAGAGGCTGGATCCGGGATTTTCTGCCCGATTGATTTCCCGCTTAGATGAAAAACTGATTTCAAAAAAGTTAACTCTCTTGTCACCCTCATTAGCAAAAGAAATAAGAGAATTGATGTCATACCCTCCGGAAACAGCGGGATATCTGATGGATCCCAAAGTGTATGTCTTTTATCCGGATCAAACAGTCGATGATGCACTGAAATCTATCCGTAAAATCAAGAACCGCAAGATCGTCGGTATTCATATTATCAATGAAAAAGGTTTTCTAATCGGTGTCATAAGTCTACAGGAACTGGCGATTGCCTCCCCCGAAGAACGTTTAGGTGATCTGATAAAGTCAACCCCCATTGCTGTCCACGCCCTCGCTCCCAAGGAAGAGATCGTCCAGATTATAGAAGAGCGGAAACTGGCTAATTTACCGGTGGTTGATCTGGATGGAATATTACTGGGAACCATTCGCTATGATGCCTTGGTTACGGCGGCGAAATTAGAAGCAAGCGAAGATCTACAGTCTATGTTTGGTGCAGGCAAGGATGAAAGAGCCTTATCGAAAGTATCTTTTGCTGTTCGTAAACGTCTTCCCTGGTTAGAGATAAATCTGGCCACTGCCTTCCTGGCGGCAGCGGTTGTTGGTTTATTCGAAGAGACGATTGCCAAAATCACCGTTCTCGCCGTCTTCTTGCCTGTTGTAGCTGGACAATCGGGAAACACCGGTTCGCAGTCGCTCGCAGTCACCATGCGAGGGCTGGCATTAAGAGAATTTCGTCCTAGACAGTGGTTTCGAGTGGCCAGAAAAGAGACAATGGTTGGATTTATTAACGGTTGCGCGGTAGCATTGACAACATCCTTTATTGTCTACCTATGGGAAGCATCATTGCCCCTGTCAGTCATAATCGGTTCATCCATGATTATCTCCATGGTTATTGCCGGTTTATCCGGAGCCGTCATTCCCATCATATTAAAGGTATTCGGGCAAGATCCGGCTCAATCCTCCTCCATAATATTAACAACTGTCACAGATATTGTTGGTTTTTTTAGCTTTTTAGGTCTGGCAACGATTCTTATCCAAACAATCGGCATCAGCTAAGCAAAAAAAAGATTTTATGATCTCATTTAATATCAAAGAGGATAAACAATGGATTTTTCGATAATTTTTGAAGATCTCAAAAGACTATTCGAGTTTACCATCTTTAAGATAAATCAAACCCCGGTAACACCATCATCCATTTTAATGTTTCTCTTGGTCATTTTTGGATTTTTCGTGGTTTCCAAAATTATCAATCGAATAATGTTTAAGCCTCTTCTTGGAAGATTCCAACTGGATGAAGGTATTCGGTATAATCTGATTCGTATAAATCATTATATAATTATGGTAATTGGAGCACTAGTCGCTTTTCAGTTTGTAGGGATTGATTTGAGTGGATTAGCGGTTATATTTGGTTTACTATCAGTCGGTATCGGATTTGGTTTACAAAATGTCACATCCAATTTCATCTCTGGTTTGATCTTACTGTTTGAAAGACCAATCAAAATTGGTGACCGAGTAACCGTTGGTGAGACTGAGGGAGATGTATTGGACATTAATATCCGATCCACGACGATTCGAACATTAAATAATATTACATTTATTGTCCCAAATTCTGAATTCGTCTCCTCCAGGGTAATCAACTGGTCTCATGGTGATACTCGAACCAGAATAGAGGTATCCGTTGGTGTATCTTACGCCTCCGATCTTGATCTCGTATTAAAAGTACTTAAAACAGTCGCCGATGAAAATCCAGCTGTATTGAATGATCCTGAATCAGATGTCATTTTTGTCGATTTTGGTGATTCAGCTTGGAATCTGAAACTGCGAGCGTGGATTAAAAATCCCAAAATGTACATAAAAATACGATCTGAATTAAACTGTTCAATTGTTCGTATGTTTCGTGAAAACAATATTGAAATTCCATACCCACAAAGAGATTTACATTTAAGAAGCCCTGAAAATATTGGGATTAAATCTCTGGCTTAAGCAAACTAGTATGATACAATAATATAAAAATCAATAAAACCGGAGAATTTATGACAATACTCGTCACCATTGTATTTATTACAATATTTGTATCAGCAAGTTGTTCCCTCTATGAGGCTATTTTATATTCTACGAGAAGAGGTACGCTTGAATCGGCAAAGACACAGCAAAAAAGAGGAAAACTGGCCCATATTTTTATCGATATGAAGAACAATATTTCGAAACCAATTGCTGCTATATTAATCCTGAATACGATTGCTAATACCGCCGGCGCAAGCATTGCCGGCATGTATGCAACAGAAGTTTTAGGTGCAGCTCTGGTTCCTGTTTTTTCAATAATATTTACTATTGCTATTCTTTTCCTATCCGAAATTATGCCCAAGACACTCGGTGCCGTTCATTGGAAAACACTTTGGCCCTGGATTGTGTATCCACTAAAATTGATACAGAACTTACTCTTACCACTCATTTATATCACCGAGAAAGTGACCAAATTACTGACAAGTAAGAGTAGACAAAAAGTGATAACTGAAGACGAGATTTTAGCATTGGTTCATTTGGGAGCAAAAGAGGGAGAGATTTCTCATGATGAGAGTAGAATGGTAAAAAATATTATTAATCTTGAAGAGAAATTTGTTGAAGAAATTATGACGCCTCGAAGAATGGTCTTTTCCCTTGATATTAATCTTTCAATTAAGTCAGCATTTACCGAATCACAAAAACATCCTCATAACCGGATCCTTGTTTATGAAAAGGATAAAGAAAATATAATTGGATATGTATTGGTCAAGGATATTTATACATATAATATACTTCAAAAGGGAAGCGAAAATTTAAAATCAATTCTCTTAAATATCACAAAAGTTGATGAAAAGACAAACTGTCTGAGATTATTAAACAATTTTTTAAAATCCAGAAAACATATTGCCGTTGTGAAAGATGAATTTGACGGATTGGCTGGGTTGGTAACACTGGAAGATTTGATTGAAACTGCATTGGGACACGAAATTGTGGATGAAACGGACAAAGTGGTTGATTTACAGGCCGCTGCCCGAAGAGAGAAAAAAAAATAAAAAAAGGGTTATATCATGGTAATAAGAAAATCTGATAAAACAGGATTATCTCCTGGTTCTATCGTTCACGTTGGGGAAAAAAAGGTTGATTATGTTAAAATTAATGTTATCGATTATGATCCGGAATCTCTTGAGACGAAAATTGTAAAGACAATTGAAGAAACATATCAATTGCGTGATACCGATTCGGTTTCCTGGATAGACATTATTGGATTACATGATGCAGAAATACTTGACAACATCGGTTCTCATTTTGGTATACATGTCCTGACTCTGGAAGATATTGTCAATACCGAGACACGACCGAAAATTGAAATATTCGATGATTATATCTTTATCGTGCTGAAGATGATTTTCTATAACGAGGAGTTGGAAACGACGGAAATGGAACAATTGAGTATTCTGCTTGGTCATCATTTTGTCATAACTTTCCAGGAGAGAGAGGGAGATATCCTTAATCCAATCAGAACACGATTACAATCTGTAAAAGGTCGTCTGCGAAAAAGGGGGGCAGATTATCTGACGTATGCATTACTGGATATTGTTGTGGATAATTATTACATCATACTCGAGAAACTGACTGAAAAACTGGAAGGACTCGAAGAGAGGGTTTTGTTGAATCCAGACAAAACGATTCCGATAAACATACAAGCTTTAATAAAGGAAATCCTCTTGTTAAGAAAAACACTGTGGCCCCTGCGCGAAGCAATTCATAATCTGAATAATCAAGAGACAGACCTGTTTGATGAGACAACCCATCCGTATTTGCAGGATTTATATGATCATACAATACAGGTCGTTGACACTTTGGAATCATTCCGGGAAAATGCATCCGGAATAATGGACTTATACCAATCAACGATCGGCAATAAAATGAACGGAATCATGAAAGTTCTGACGATCGTCGCTTCCATATTTATTCCTCTTACATTTGTTGCCGGGATCTATGGTATGAATTTTGAAAATATGCCGGAATTAAAATGGTCATATGGATATTTCATGGCCTGGGCAATTATGTTTATCATCGGCGTCTCGTTAATTATACTATTTAAAAAACGAAAGTGGCTCTAACAAACAGGTTTTAACAAGAAAAAGCGTGGAGGAGGATAGAAAACGAGATTATGATACAAAAAGACCAGGAATTCTGTCTGATACAACTTCAACATGAAAATCCAATAATAGCCACCGCTATTCATGATGGTCATTTGTTTAGCGAAAATCTGAAACAGATTTCAGCATTAAGTGAGTCGGAAAGATTACGAGAAGAAGATCCCTTTACCGGCAGATGGACAAATATTTCTGAAAACAGAATTATTGCCAATTTCTCCCGCTTTGAGGTTGATTTAAACCGTCCCAGGGAAAAATGTATTTATCTTGAGCCGGAGGATGCCTGGGGATTAAATCTGTGGCATAGCAAACCATCTCCTGAAGTAATTGTCGAAATAATGTCGAAATATGATGACTTTTATGAAAAGGTGAGACGGGAAATAACTTATTTACTAAAAAATATTTCCGGAATAGTGGTTCTCGATTTACACAGTTACAATCATCGTCGGGAAGGTCCTGACAAACCACCCGCAGATTCCGATATGAATCCTGAGATTAACGTCGGAACGGGTAATATGAATCGAGGGTATTGGGCACCGCTTGTCGATGGATTTATGAAAGACATGCAGAGCTATAATTATTTTGGAATGTCTTTGGATGTTAGGGAAAATATCAAATTTAGAGGCGGGCATTTTTCGAACTGGCTTCATGAAAACTTTTCTTCTCAGGTGTGTTGCATGTCCATTGAATTCAAAAAATTTTTTATGGATGAGTGGACCGGCGAACCGGATGAAAAACATATAACTGAAATTTATGCACTGCTTCAAAGCACGCTTCCCGGAATAATAAATGAATTAAAAAAACTGAGCGAATTAAGTCGATAACGAAATGTTGAAGTTAATAAAACAAGCAAAAAAATATCTCATAACGTCTGAATTTATCGAAGAAATTTCTGATCGGATTGCTAAAGATAAAAGAGTGCGTAGAAACTTACCCCTGAATGGTAGATTACATATTGACCGTAGTCTACCGTTCTTATGTGTCTACAGACGCCCTGTCAATAAGTCAGACCCGGGTACGGAAAAATTTGTAAAAGGCGAGGCATCTTATATCATTGCTTCCTCAAGCCAAAAGATGCGAAATTCCCTTTCTCTGCTCGTTGGGAATGTTGTAAGGGTTCTTTCTGAGGATTATGGCGCAGTCCTAATTATTGAGATCTGGTCAGGTTCAGATTTTCCAGAGACTGGAGCAAATGACAGTGATCTCCCTCCACGCCCCTCTTTTCAACTTCGAATGTCTTCAGCAAAGTTACCTACTGAGACAGTTGAATCTTTGGAGAAAGCATTAAGACGGATCACAATTTTAAAACAAAAGGCGATAGTTACGACAAAATTTGATACTAAGCCCTGGCCAACACATCTTTCTCCTATTTTGCCGGCGACTGAAATAAAAAAAAATAATGTCTATCTTCTTGGCCTGGAAATTAATCCGATATATCGAAATTCCAAGACTGAAGAGCTCTATCCATTTGTTCTTCGCAAACTTCATCAGGGAATTTCCCGTGCAATTAAATTAAGTCTTTTTTCATTTTCTCATCACAAGACAACGCACCGCCCACCGAATTATCAGGCTCTGGGGAGAAGAGCGGTTGTAAAAGCTGTTTGGGTCGTTGATAAAAATCTTGCTCAGATCAGTAATGTGTATGATTTTCTTTTGAATATAACCCCAATAAACATAGATCAGGCATGGAGTCAATTTAAAAAATATAAATTTGAACGAACACCTGTTTTTTATTACCGTCCAATTCCAGTTGATCCCTCTGTTTTAAAAAAACAATTATATCAGATACCTATTGATGACATTGAAGATCCGACATTAGCATTTTTGTTTCGTGAAAAACAGATTGAGATTGAAAGAGAACTTTCAATGCTGCGCGATCGGGGTACCGGGGATTTTTTTTATTCAAGTTTGCAACTCTTTGGTGGTGTAGATAAAGAACTGGCAGAATTAGCCTCTCAGATACTAACAAGAATTGCCCCTCACCGGCACGAATCTCATGGCCAATCTAAAATAAATGCCCTTTTATTTGCAAAATACGCTTTGGCAGAGATTGAGTTTTACAAGCAAACACTTCCTGATCTATCAGCCCGCGTTGAAATACGCGATGATATTTCCGGTTTAATGGTTTCAAGAGGAAATTTGCTTATTGGAAAACAATTGAGCGTACCATCATCTCGTGTTGAAGCGCTGATTCAACATGAAATGGGAACACATATTTTAACCTATTTTAATGGGAGATCGCAACCACTTCATCAACTGTACACCGGATTAGCGGGCTATGATGAACTTCAGGAGGGATTAGCAGTTTTGGCAGAATACCTGGTTGGAGGATTGAGTCTACCGCGTTTAAGACTTTTGGCAGCTCGCGTCCACGCAACCGATATCATGATAAAGGGTGCAACTTTTATTGAAACGTTTCGCAGCCTTTGCAATACGTATGGTTTTGCTCAGCGAACATCCTATATAATTACTGCCCGTATTTTCCGCAGTGGTGGCTTAACAAAAGATGCTGTATACCTCAGGGGATTAAAAAGGATATTAAAATATCTTAGCAATGGTGGAACAATCGATCCCCTCTATATTGGGAAAATTTCTGCATGGCACATCCCCATTATTAAAGAACTGGAATCACGGAAAATTCTTATTCCGGCACCACTGCGTCCACGTTATCTAGATAATTCAGAATCTAAATTGAGACTGGATTCTCTTAAGAAGGGTGTCTCGGTCTTGAATCTTATAAACTAGGAGGTCGTATGAAGTTAGGGTTTGTGGTTAATGATATCATGACAGAACAACCAGGATACACGACGACACGTTTGGGTATGTGGGCAATCAATCGCGGTCATGACGTTTGGGTGATGGGATTAGGTGATTTTGCATATGATCCGGATGAAAATATTCGCGCCCGCGGGAAAACGGTCCCCAAAAAACAGTATAAATCAAATGAAAATTATTTGTCAATTTTACAGGGAAAAAAGGCCATAAGTGAACGCATTACAGTCGATGATCTTGATGTCCTTATGTTGCGCAGTGATCCGGCTAATGAGACAGGTTCACGTTCCTGGGCGGCAACCGCCGGCATAAATTTCGGACGGATTGCGATGCGACATGGCGTAATCGTACTCAATGATCCCAATGGATTGGCAAAAGCCGTCAATAAAACCTATTTTCAGCTCTTCCCTGAAGAAGTGCGTCCTAAAACACTAATTTCCAGAGACTCTTCTGAGATTAAGAGTTTTGCCAAAGATCACGGTGGTCATATCGTTCTCAAACCGCTGCAGGGATCGGGGGGAGCAGGAGTCTTTTTATTGCGGCCGGAAGATAAGGCGAACATGAACCAAATTATAGAATCCTTATTACGTGATGGATATATTATTTGCCAGGAATATCTCTCTGCTGCCGAAAAAGGAGATACCCGGCTCTTCATGATGAATGGTGCCCCCCTTCGTTATAGGGGGAAATACGCTGCCTTCAGGCGTGTTAGAAGTGGAGATGATATGCGCAGCAATATTCATGCAGGTGGAAAACTTGCCCGCGCTGAAATAACAAAAGAACATCTCCAACTCGCTGAAATTGTCAGACCGAAATTAGTGCAGGATGGTATGTTTCTCGTAGGACTGGATATTGTCGGTGACAAATTAATGGAAATAAATGTTTTTAGTCCCGGAGGATTGGGGAGTGCTCAAAGGTTTGAAAAAGTCAATTTTAACCTTGCCGTAATCGATGCATTGGAAAGAAAAGTAGAGTACATGGGATACTACAGACGCAATTTTGATAATGATGAAATGGCCACCTTATAATGAAATCCTTTAATATAAAATTTTTCATATCTTTAATTACACTACTGGTTACGAATATTTGTTTTTCGCAAAATAGTGTCGAACCAAGCTTACCATTTTTGATACCTGATGAGAAGATTCTCCCTTTAAGGCAATTAGTTAATAAAAATTTGCAGAGAAAACTGGATAAAACTCTCAAAAACAACCCCACCTGGGCAAAATTAATTCAAAAGAAGAAAATGGCAGTGGGGCTCGTTGATTTGAGCGATCCGTATCATATTAAGTTTGCACGCGTAAATGGAAGCGAAATGATGTATGCGGCCAGTTTGCCCAAATTGGCAATCCTATTAGCGGCAGCGCAGGCATTGGAGGAGGGCAGTCTCAAGGAAAATCAAAAAATATATGATGATATGCATGAAATGATCAGTCAGTCAGATAATAAGGCCGCAACACGGTTGATTGATCTTTTAGGATTTACAAAAATAGAGTCAACGCTTACCGATCCGAAATATGAATTATATGATCCTGAATATGGAGGTGGTTTGTGGGTTGGAAAACGATATGCCAAGAAAGGTAAACGTTATCCTGACCCTTTGATGGGGTTGAGCCATGGAGCCAGTGTAACACAGGTCTGTAGGTTTTATTACCTTCTTGTTATGGGAAAACTGGTCAGTCCCCAACGTAGTGAACAAATGCTGGAAATGTTGGCAGATCCGGAGTTACATCATAAATTTGTGAAATCGCTCGATGAAATAGCACCACAGGCGAAATTATACCGAAAATCAGGAACCTGGCGCAAATGGCACTCAGATTCAATACTCGTCTGGGGCCCGGTCTGGAGGCGATATATTTTAGCTGCCCTTATTGAAGATAAAAACGGCGAATATATCCTAAGGGAACTCGTTCCAACTATTGAGAATATCTTAAAAACACAACCACCTCTCACACCATGATCAGAATTCAGGATTTTAAAGCAGAAATTTTTCCGCTTTTGGTGTCTTCGTTGAGAAAACTGTTCGATGTACGTGAAGGCGAAGAAATAAGAGCAGGCCTAATGGCCGTTTATATCTTTTTAACAATTTCAACTCTCCTCATTATAAAACCTGTCAGTTATTCTCTGTTTTTGTCTGAATTTGGTGCGGCTCAGTTACCTTTTGTTTTCATTTTAGTATCCCTCTCAGCAGTCGCCGTATCACTGCTGTACACGAAAATATTAACCAAAGAAAATCTAAATCAAATTATAGAAAAATCATTACGTCTTTGGATAATCTCTTTATTTATTTTCTGGATTCTACTTAATTTTGAATTGGAAAGAAACTGGACACTTTATATCTTCTTTATTTGGGTAGCGATATTCGCAGTTGTGTCAACATCCCAGTTTTGGATCCTGGCAAATATCGTATTTAATGCCCGCGAGGCAAAACGTTTATTCGGATTTATTGGTGGCGGTGCAATCGCCGGCGGGATATTTGGCGGATATTTAACCAAAATTCTTGCTCCATGGATTGGCAGTGAAAATCTCCTATTATTCTGTATTGCTTTTATCGTGTGCTGCATACCGATCACCCGGAAGGTTTGGAAAGAAAAGGCGGATCAGGATATATCAGTAAGTCTACTCACTCAAAAACAGATTGTTTCAGCAACAAATAGTCCGATCAAAATGATCTGGGGATCACCTCATCTTTTCTACCTAGCCAGTATTGTATTTATCAGCGTCTTAGTGGCGAAACTTGTGGAATATCAATTCGGTGCCGTGGCTTCCATGAAAATTGATCAAGAAGATCAACTAACCGCATTTTTCGGATTTTGGTTATCTAATGTCAATATTGCTTCTCTCTTGATTCAGCTCTTTCTGACCAGACGGGTTGTGGGAATATTTGGTGTTGGGACATCCCTGTTTTTCTTGCCAATCAGCATTTTTGTGGGTGCACTTGCTATCCTGATTTATCCCGCTCTGTGGTCTGCAATACTAATCAAATTAAGTGATGGCAGTCTAAAGCAGTCTATCAATAAAGCAGGGATTGAATTACTTGCTCTACCAATACCGGTTGACATTAAAAATCAGGCAAAATCATTTATTGATATATTTATTGACAGTTTTGCTACCGGAATAGGTGGTGCTCTATTAGTATTCGTAACATTAGTACTTAACTTTTCTGTCGCCCGGATAAGTTTTATTACAATTTTGTTGATCATCTTATGGATTTTTCTTGTTACCCGTATTAAAAGAGAATATATCAAATCAATAAGATTCAGAGTGGTTCAATCAAAATTAAAACCGGTGTCTACTCAATTTGACCTGAAGAAAGAATCAGTTATTGGGGGATTAATTAAAATATTAAAAGGAGAGGATGAGCAGAAAATACTTAGAATATTAAGAATGCTGAAAGAAATAAAAAATGATCGATTTATCCCTGTTCTATCTGAATTGATGTTTCACCCTTCAAACAAAATACGCCTTGAAGTACTGAGCAATCTCTATTTTTATAAAGTAGATCTTAGCCAACACGTCATAAAACTGATTGAGGATCCTGATCACAAGATTAAAATTGAGGCTTTCCATTATTTGTTTCAACATGTTCCTCCTCAAAATCGGATCGAATTAATGCAGAAATACTTGAATCATGATGATTATAAGTTATATAGCGCGGCACTGATTTGTGCTGCCAGGGAAAGCAAGGATAATATGTCTCTAAAAGAGGCCTTCAAGATCAGAGAGCGTGTTGAGAAAGATATCAAACGATTAAGATCGATTGAGAATAAAGAATTAACACTCTCAATAAAAATTACATGCGCTAAAGTTATCGGGGTAGCCAATATTCCTGAACTCTACCCTTATTTACACATATTACTGTCCGAAAATCATCCCCAATTGTTACAATCAGCCATAGAAAGTGCCGGGCAAAGTCAAAATCCGGAATTTATTCCGATTTTAATCCGGTTTTTAAAGAATAAAAAGATTTTAAAACATACCTATAGAGCACTTTCCTTCTTTGTTCCTCAGATTTTTGAGAAGCTAAATTACCACTTAAAAAATCCCTATGAGAATAAAAATATTCGTTTGAATATTCCAAAAGTGCTGGCTTTTTTAGGAACACAAAAAGCTGTCGATATCTTACTCGTTCACATCGAACATAGCAATCCTGAAATACGCCATGAAGTAATTATGGCCCTATATCATTTAAAACTTAACAATTCCGGTCTCGAATTTAATCAACAGAGAATCGTAAAAAGCATTTTATCTGAAGCAAGAGACTATGCACAGATTCTTGCGGTTTTATTTAAGCAGACAAGCAAATTAAAGCTGCTTACAGCCAAATCGGAAAAAGAAAATATCGATGCTGAGCTGGAAAATGCCCGAAACCATTTAATAGAAAACTTACAGCACCGTCTGGACAAAGATTTAGAGAGGATATTCCGATTACTTGGTTTAAGATATTCTCTGGAAGATATTTATAGTGTCTATCAGGGTATCAAGAGCAGTAAAAGTGATATTCAGGTTAACGCTATTGAATTTCTGGATAATGTTTTGGAAATCGATTTAAAAAGGGTAATAATTCCACTGGTTGAGACGGCGATGGTTGGTGGATTGGTGGATGATACACTAGAACGATTTAATCTGAAGGTGCCCTCTGAATTTGAATGTCTGGTGATGCTCCTAACCGATGAAGATCCATCCCTGCAGAAAGATGCCTTACATCTTATTGCCAAACTAAGAGATGATCGCTATCTCAGATATATTGGGCAATTAGTAAACAGCCCTGATAATAAGATAAAGAGGATGGCCGTAAGGGTTTTACAGGAAATGGACTTTACCATTTAATATCCTGATTGAACGTCCTGAGCAGATGACTGAAGCAGCAAAATTCCCACTTATTTTTTTAGAATTCGGTCGATAAATGTACCCAGTGATTGGTGTTCCACTGCAGAGTTTTTCTTCAAAATATTTGACATCAGTCCCACCAGATATATTCTACCCTCAGGTTGCTCAACAATGATTACCGAGTTCATAACATTTTCAACATTTCCCATGTATTTTTTGCACTCGAAATCTGGTTCTGGTTTACAACGGTAAAGACTTCCGGATTTAAAATAAACCGCGGCATCGTTTAAGGCCGGAGAAGAGGCGTATCGTATCCGTCTGGCGGTCATGTACATCAGTCGTTTTATTTCCAAACTGGACCAGGGATCTACAATCTTACCTCTCTCCAGGGCAATTAAATATTTCAGATAACCAATTGGCGTTGCAAAACTGCCGCCTCCGCCCGGGACAATCGTTTTACCGGTTTTTGTGAAAAAACTACCTAATTGCCAATCCCGTTGTTCTATGCCAATTTCTCTGATCGGATCATTAACGACTGACAAAGCGATATCTCTTAACTGTTCACGTTTCGTGTTTATAAAAAAGTCTATTTCCTCATTTATGCTTGGGGGATAATTACGACCGAAGGCAGACATGAGCATTAATTCTTTCCAGACGATACTGGCAGCAGAATTTGCGCTGGCTGAGAGCATATGGTCTATCCACTCATACAATGAAAATATATCCCCCTCCTTTACCGGTCTGGATACAAATGTATTATCAGCAGGATTGAATACCGGAACGGCATGATGATCGGTGTGAATCCATTTATCGGCAATGATCATTCGATTACGCAATAATTCAGACCTTTTTTCAAAGGAATCAGGAAACATTTTTTTTAATTCGCGAAAAATGCCGGCGACGATGAGTAATTTACCAACACTCCCCGGAGCCAGCTGACGATTGGATTGTCGCTGTGCAAAACGGACCGGTCTTCCAGGTGTTATATCCAGTAGAGCAATTGCATAACTTTCGTGTCGATCCGGAAATAAGGCATCTATTCGTTTTTGCAAATTAACATCCGCTTTAGGTAATATTTCAAGGCTATCCCCCCTGGTATTCAATAAGTTTAATTTTATTTCTGAGATGGATTTTCTGGCTCCGATTGGAGGTGAGGTACCTTTTATTTTACCTTCTAGAATCAGCTGTAATCTTTGCAAACGACGAATTCCGGTACTCGAATAACCATCGATCGGATAACTCATTATCGGATCAATAAAGGAGAATATAATAACGAAACTGATTCCCGCTACAAAAGATAATTGTCTCATTTGCAATTCTAACCTTTTATTAATTTTTACAAAGATCTCATTATGTTTATTTTTTCAGTGAGCGAAACTTTTGGCAGGTCCTTAATCTTCGGATTCAGAGATAGCAGGTAATCAGAAGAACGTGCTTTTTTGCTTTCTACATACGGCCTTACTTGAAACAGCCAGATCTTATCATTTAAAAATCCAAGCTCCACATCATAAGGACCACTGCTGTTAATACCCGATCGTCCATGCAATTTCATTTTTAACTCTTTTGAAAAAAGCCGGAGCTGTCTTAGATTTTCTGTGCTTAAGATTCTCTGATTAAAATGAGTAAATCGTTTAAGTATCCCACCGCCCTCCGGTAAATCAGTATAACCTCGTTCACGAGAAGGGGATATCAATCTGTCGGACCCCGACTTTCCCAGTATAAATGTCTCGGCTATTTGTCCTTCCACGGCACCACCGGCTCCACGGTTAAATGCAACAGTAAGATCATCCGTGTTTGATGAAGCAACACCGGCCGTTATTAAGACACCGGATTTATCTACCCTCACTGAGGGAATAATTAATATCGAAGGATAGACATCTTCTGCATTCAACAGATACTTCTGCCTCCAACGATAGCTTCGCTCTGCATAAGGGGAGGCCCATACATCACGGATACCCTGAAAGATTTTCTCTGGATCCCGAACATTGAAGACGGTGAGATTCAATCCAGCTCCGGTAAATTCTTTTAGATCCTCCATATTGGTGTCACTGCGGATAAATACAGGAAGATTTCCAATCTCCTTACCAAAAATTTGTCTGAACTTATCCGCTACTTTCTCCCGGAAACCAGGTAAAAAAGGAATTTGTATGATGGCCTCATTTAATTGCGCAAACCGTTTTAGTATCCAGGTTTCTATTTCATCATCTGATTTTTTCGTCTCCTTTAAACGAGCTGCTTCTTCAAAGGTGTCTTGTAAATAAGACCAATAGCTAGACCCTGAGCCGGGCATTGATTGGTCCATATGTTCTCGAAAGATGCCAAAGGGAATAACAAGTCCATCAACCACTTTATCCGGAAATAGGTTTTTCAATTGTCCCAGATTTGCCGCTTTGGGTCCGCATAATTTTCCTGAATCTGAACTTTTCAAATTCTTCAGGTTGAGCAGAGAAGTATTTTTAAGATCGATTTTGCTGGATGCTACATAGAGGCGTTCTTCACTTCTTTTTTTTTCTTCAATCAGATCCTTTTCTTCATCAGTCAGATCCTTTTCTAATTTTAACACAACCGTACCACCCGGAGAAACTGCATAAAACACTTTATTACCGGAATATGGAAGCAATTCTGAAAGATTTTGGTCAGAGATGACAGCATTGGGAATACCTAAATTCCTGGCTAAAAGCTGAACATGTGATACAAGATTACCTTCGGAAACAGTAACAATACCCGCAACGGGTTTCATATCTACAGGGGCTCGCTGTATGATATAGATTTTCTTAGCAGAAAATTCTACTTTTTCAGGATCACCGCTTACAACCGCCAGTTCTGCAAAAGCATAACCGGGATTTAATCCTCGAATTTGACCCTGGTGAACTATGCCCATAACTTGATGATTTACTCCTGATGCTATAGCCGATATCTCAGCCAGTTGACCTGCCAGCTCCCCTTGTGCTAACAGTAGCGAGGAACGAATCCGGTCATCTAAAAATCCTGAGGCCAGAGGTTCGAAGCGGGTAAATAGATTAATTACCGGATAATAGTTTGTTCTTACCATTGAGGTCCCCCATTCAACGAAACGACGCGCATAGTCAACGATTTCACTAAGTTTTGCATATTCGATCCGGTTCTCAAGATTTCGAGGATTTATTAGCGGCTCGATGTATTGCCATTCCCAAACCTCTACGAAACCGCAACCTGTAAGAGATTTGCTTAAAATATAATTTTTTTCCAGTAATTGTTTTACAGTTTGAGGTTGCAAACTGCCAATTGATTGAAATACCAGACTTTCGACATCATTCGAAAAATCTAAATAGATAAGTCTTTGGGCTGGTGTCTTGATCAGCAAAATCTGTTTGCGTACGTGATATAACAAATCTGCCAGATTTGCCATAAGTGTATACTGATCTTTTTCAGCAATGGAGGAGACATTAGCATCTATTTGATATTTATTCAATAAATTGTACAATTCTTGATAGATGGGGGATGAAACATCAATCAATTTCAGATAAGTTTTTAAAGTTGAAATATCAGAATTTTGATAAACATATTGCAGATCATCGATCAGAGTTTGTAATAAGGATTGAATCTCGGGTGAGAGCGATTTCTGATTTCTTAAATAATAATCTTTAACACGCTGAATATCCTCAAATCCCGGCTGCCCGTGTAGTTTAACCCTCAGATCAATGAAGGAGGCCTGAGAATCAGAGATTGTTTTCGACAGTCCACGGATAGCCATCCATTTATCGTTATTAGCCTGATGTGGAATATCTTTAACTATCTGACGCAATAAAAAAAATTGTTCGCGTATTACTTCATCTTTTGTCACAAGCCAGGTGAGAAATGCTTTTCCCCAATTCTCTTCATCCTCTGCCTGGACGGCACCCCGATAATACCTTGCCCGTCGCATGATCCAACCGTCATCACTGGCTTGTAAAAACTTTTCCATCTGATATTGCTGGAGTCTAAGATTTAAACTTGATTCATCAAAAAATTGTGTGAAGTCTGATCCTGCTAGAATCTGGCCTAAATATATTTTGGAATCATTTGCTAATTTCTGTACGGCATCCTTGGCCAGCGCATGCTGAATTCCACCAGGCTGGGGACATCTCTCCTTGGGGAGAAGAACAGTGCCATCCGGACAAAACCAACGTATCGCTTGATAAGGTCCTCTCTCATCTTTTTTAAATTCCTGTATCATTTTTTTTATAGCACCATAATCATGAACTTGAGAATAAACAGATACTATAAATCCACCAAGGAAGAAACTGATCATCAAGTAGTTCTTAATGCTGAGAACGGTGTATGATTTATCCTTCAACATACTCTGGTCCATTATTTATGTTAGGAATTTATATATTAACCGAAATGAGTTAGACACTTTTATCACTGATATTGTTCCAGTAATTCAGGATTTAATACCTCAAACTCTACACGCCGATTCAATGTACGCCCGTCTTCCGTGCGATTATCCGAAAGCGGTTTGGACCTTCCAAAACCTCGAACAGTCAAATTGTATGAATTGATATCCGAGAAACGACTCACTAAAAATGCCCGTACACTTTCCGCTCTCTGAACACTCAGATCAAAATTAAAATCATCATTACCTATAGCATCCGTATGTCCGTTGATTTGGACTTTTAAGTCAGGATATTTTTCCAGCATTTTTCCGATCTCCATAAGCACATTATGCGATTCAACCTTTATCGTCGCTTTTCCGGTGTCAAAATAAATTTTGTTCACACGAAGAATTCCTTTGGTTAAAAATTCCGCTTCCAACTGAGATATTGTAATCCCCCTGACATCAACCTTCGCCCCTTTTGGAGAAGCGGGTTCCTGGTCAATACCGTCCGGTACACCATCTCCGTCACCGTCTATAGAAATCCCTTTTACTGAAACAAGGGCCCCTGTAGGTGAATTTGGTTCGAGATCAATTCCATCCGGAACGCCATCCCCATCTGAGTCGATAGCCCGGCCCTCTTTATCTACTTTAGCACCTTTTGCTGTTTGAGCCTCCTTATCAATACCATCCGGTACACCATCCATATCAGAATCAATAGCTTTCCCGTATCGATCTACAACAGCTCCTGCGAATGTATTTGGTTCCTGATCCACGCCATCAGGTATTCCATCCGCATCCGAATCAAGGGCCATACCCTTACCATCCACCGGCCAGCCTTTGGGAGTTCTGGGCTGTTCGTCTCTGATGTTGGGAATCCCGTCCTCGTCATCGTCAGCAAGATAGGTGCGTTTGCTAAATGAAACTCCGAAGAAAACCCGCCAGTCTTCCGCCCGTTTAATTGTTCCATCAGTTCTATCTTCTGACAAACCAAGGTTAACGGCTAAGTTAAATCCCATACTCCAGGGCGTAATATAGCGAACACCCTGACTGAATACCAACCGGTCTTTTATTGGTTCAACTTTGTCGTCTAATTCAATTGCAGATGAAAGTTCACTGAATGCTAACCAGTTTTTTGTCAAATTATAATCTAAAGCGAGAGATAAAAGGAGTAAATCTTCGCTATATCGGCTTTCTTCTTTTAAACCCTGCCAGCGAATTCCCTGATTCAGGTGCAACCGCAAAGACTGGTTAAAATCAATTGATTCTAATAGAGCCAGTTCCAGACCATATGAATCTGTGTCAAAAGGATAACTTGGATGAACCATAAAGTTTGCGCCCATGGGTACATGGAATACCAGGCGACTTCCCAGATCAAAATTTTTACCTGTAAACGGAAACCGATATTTCGCGGCAAGCATACCTTTCCCGAATCCTTGCTTGAACTGATCATATTGACCACTGTCATCATAAAGACGGGCACGGCCAATAACGAATAAATTTCCCGTAAATTCCAACTCTTCAGAGAAATCGTATGTAAGATTCACAGCTCCAATTAAAAGTTCTTCACGGCCTGATTCTACTTGAATTTTTGTTGATGTATAAATGCCGGTTAATCCGGCACCGAAATACCCGGTGCCATACAAATTGGCCGTTTGTGTCTGAATAAATCCCCTCCCCCCTTCAATAGCGGGCGGGGGATCAACCTGTGCGAATATCTCGAAAAATCCTGCAAATGAAATAAAAAATAATAATAACAATTTCATGGCTGAATACCCCGATCAATATGGTTAACTTAATATTCTACTGTTGCTTAGATCTATGAACAATATTTATGCCATACTTAATGATATTTTATAAGTTATTAAATTATAAGTAATTAGAACTACTTCTAAATTGCGTTTTTTTAGGATTGGGTAAGATTTTTCTCAATATGAAATTTGGAGAAATTATCCTTATGACTTGGTTATCAATATGATAAAAATGAAAAATATCTTCTGAAAAACCTATCAAATTGATAAGAGAAAATTACCTTCGGTATATACCATGATGCAAACTTGAGAGATTCTTTTAGGAGGAAGATCCGACTAATAATCCATAAAGATAAGATTACTTCCGAATAGGATACTATGTATAGAATTATACCGATAGCAGGTATCAGTATAATATTTAATTGAAATAAGATTATTTTTTATTAATATTGATAAACACATTCAAAGGCAGAACAGGTAAAAAAAGTAATGGTATTCATCCTTAACAGTCTAAAACTAAAGGCGAAGTCACCTTTAAAAATTTAAAATAATATAGAATTTATATTCTTTATTATGAAAAAAGATTTAAAAAATAAATCTACTCAGTACGAGTTTATTGATAAATTCAACGAATTACGAACCATATTCGATAATCTTCCTGAGGGAGTTGTCGTTTTGTTGGACAGAGATATGAATATTGTTGCCGCGAATCAGACGATTTCCAATTTTTTGGGTTACAAACTTGAAGAAATTATCGGAGAAAAGTCTGATCAACTTTTTATTGATGATCTTACCGGAATTGCAGAAATAATCAAAGAAACAATCGAGAATAATCGTCCGGTAAAAAATTTCACACTCGAATGCATCACTAAAAATGGAACTGCGCTCAGTTTCCTGGTAAATACAGCATTAATACCTAAAGCAGGAGCATCTAAAGGGGCAATTGTCTTGATATTAAATGACATCTCAGAGGTAACACGTTTAAGACGCCGTGATTCGAGCCTTCTGGGATTTGGTGAGTTAGTGGGTAATTCGCAGAAGATGCAGGAATTGTATACAGTTATTGATACGATAAAAGATTATAATACGGCTGTCCTCATTACAGGAGAAACTGGTACAGGAAAAGAATTGGCTGCGCGGGCAATTCATTTTGCCAGTGATCGAAATACGGGACCATTCATTCCGGTTCAATGTTCAGCCTTACCCGAACAATTAATGGAAAGTGAACTTTTTGGACATATTAAAGGTGCCTTTACCGGGGCGACGAAAGATAAACAAGGCCGGTTTGTAATTGCGGATACCGGCACACTTTTTCTTGATGAAATTGGAACCTTATCAGAGACTGCCCAGATCAAGCTGCTTCGAATTCTCCAGGACAAGGTTGTAGAACCACTGGGAAGTGATAAGCAAATCCCGGTCGATGTCCGCATCATATCCGCAACCAATCGCGATCTTTCGGAATTGGTGGCGAAAGGGCTTTTTCGCTCAGACCTTTATTACCGTTTAAAGGTATTTCAAATTGAACTACCTCCTTTGAGAGACAGAATAACAGATATACCTCTCCTGGTAGATCACTTTATTACCAGACTCAACAGGTATTATAATAAAAAAATCTTGGGTGTATCACAGAAGGCTACTGAGAAAATGATGGCCTATTTTTGGCCTGGGAATGTCAGAGAATTAGAAAATACGCTTGAACATGCTTTTGTAATTGCCACAGGAAATCTTCTTGAGCTACGTCATTTTCCCTCAGATATCCGCTTATTTGAATCTAATCATACCGCAGTGAAACCACCTGAAATAAATTTAAGCCAGGAAGAAGAGAATATCCGGCGTGCATTAATAGCTTCTTTGGGTAATATGAATAAAGCTGCCGAATATCTAATGATGCATCGTACAACACTTTGGCGTAAAATGCGGGAATTTGGAATAAAGAAGGGTTTTGGTAAATAAAGATATCCAATAAACCGATGCGATAAATCATGTCACTAACTGTGATCATTTATTGTGGGCGAGTTCCTTCCTTGCCTTCCAGTGCATTATTATAGAAACGTTGCGTTGGATAGGCAAAATCGATATCAGGACATTCGGCAAATTCGACTAAAATATCTTCCCAAATTCCCTGTTCACTTGACCGGCGGGATCTTGGTTGAATTAAATAGCGAATCGTTAACATTACCCCGCAGTCTTTCACGGTTGTATATACAGTTGGTGTGAGGGTGGAATAAAAGATCATATATTTTTTACTAGCCTGCTTTAGTTTTTTTTCAGCTGAGGCACTTAAATGTTCTGCATGTCTGCTGCCAATTTTTTTAAGTATCTCCTTTGCTTTTTGCCAATTGCTTTCAAAAGTGACAAGAACAGATATTTCATTCCAAATATATTGAAATCCTTTACTATAATTTGCAATTGGCTCCGAAAGAACCATTAAATTAGGCATATGCATAATACGTCCCGTACTTTGGTCGGCATCGACCCAGTTACCAATTTCCAGAAGCGTAAATTTAAATATTCGAAGATCAATAACATCACCCATATACTCTCCAATTTGTATACGGTCCCCGACAGAAAACGGTCGGCGCCAGATCAGAAACATCCAACCGGCCAGACTGATAATTAAATCCTTTAAGGCAATCGCTATTCCCGCTGAGAGTAGTCCGAGATAGGTTGCTATAGATTGTACTCCCGCAAACCATACTCTACCGACGACGACGAAACCAATGATAACGGTAAAATAGGTTAAACCCTTTTGCCAGCGGTATCGGATTTGGGCATTCTCGGTTTTGTGACAGACAATTCTGTAGGATATATACCTGGTGAACCACAACACTAAAATAGTAAGTATTGATACGAAAATTTTATCCTGTACTTCTATATTTAATCCGGTAATATTCTGTATCCAAACATCAATTTTATCCATCATGTTCCTCTTAAATCGTTGAAGTTTTAGCTGCTAAGCTAAAGCACTTTCCTGTCCGGAATCTTTTATAAAAAGACAAGAAGATTTGGTTAATTCTGGTGCTTCCCTCATAAATGCAAAGGGAAGTTCATCTGCCAGACCGAATATATTAATATCCGCCCCCGGTACTGATGCCAAATTTTCCTTGAAACTACCAACAAGCACGTGAAATTCTGTTTCGGAGGGAAGCCGTGCCTTATCGCTTAGTCTCTCTAAAAAACTAAGAAGTCTTCTTTTATCTTCCTCGTTGGCCGTTGCAGTTATAAGATTTAACTGGCCACTCCAATTAAGTTGTAGTTGAAGTGCAATGAGCATTCCCAAATGCCAGTTAGGACTTTTATCCCTTATCCAGAAATTAACATCTTTTTGCATCCCAAAGGCCAGGCGTGGATGTTGTCGAAGTATAATGGATCCAATCTCATGTTTCGTAGCCTGTGATACGATTTGCTTAAGAATGCTATCATTTTTCTTATCAGTTCCAAGTGTCAGAAATAACGTATTTGGTCTGAAAGATCCACCCTTTAACGTCTGAATGACCAATCTTGCACCATGGACGAAATTTGGATCTTCAATCACTGTTGAATTCACGAGAATTCCCTGTTTGTCGAGAGGTGCCATCAACTCTTTCAGTTCGGTTTCCGTTTCTTCTTCACTTTTTTCTTTTACTGTGAAGGCAAAGATACTACCTGAAGGAAAGGTTATATTACGTATAAAGTGCAATGATCCTGACCATACTTTTGGATCATCAATGGGAAGTAATAAATCCGGTTTCCAGGTTACCTGATGTCGCGGAAATTTTGCTGCGATGCGCGATGCTTTTTCCGCTAAAACCAGGAACATTCCGCCCCGGATATCACCACCCTTGGCCTGCAGGCCCTGTCGGCCCAGCCAGATGTACAAGATTATGATAATAATAATGGCCAGGATACTAAACACCGGATTGATTAGAATCATGATGAATCCACATCCAATAGCCCCAAGTAGTGATACAAATCTGGGGATTTTAAAAGAAGGCCGAAAACTGATGATTTGCATGCTTTGTTGTATAAAAACCACCAGATTCAACATACCATAGGTAATCAGGAAAAACATGGTGATCAATGTTGCCAGGGCATCCAGATTTCCAAAAAACAATGCCAGAGCAATTAATACAGCCGTGAAAATTAAAGCATTTCTCGGTTCATTATTTTTTGTCTTCGCTGAAAAAATCTTATAATAAGGGATGGTTTTTTGCTCTGCCAGGGCTTGTAAAATTCGCGGTGCCCCAATTATACTGCCCAGAGCGGAAGAAAATGTGGCAGCAAGGATACCCATTAAAACCAATGGAGCCCATATAGCATAATCAACCATTGCCATTTGATTTTGCCTCAATTCTAACTGAGGAATAAAATTTGCTGCTGTATAGGCGATAGCGATATAGATAATTAAGGTCACACCAATGGCCATTAACGTACCATGGGGTATTGCTCTTCTCGGATCTTCAAGATCACCGGACATATTGGCACCGGCCATGATGCCGGTTACCGCCGGAAAAAATATGGCAAATACGAGCCAAAAATCTGCATCTTCAAACTGCCCGATCAACACCATCTCCTCGTTGGGTCTCGCCGGTGTAAGGAAAAATGAGATGATTGACAGGGCAATGATGGCCATAATAAAATATTGTATACGTATCGCAAAATGAGTACTGATATACGAAATCGTCAGCAAAGTAATCCAGACAGTAAGTGAGATCAATAAAGGCGGATGCCCGGGGAATATTCTTATCCAGCCCTCCGTAAAGCCGATGATATAAAGCGCAGCAGAGAGTGTTTGGGAAATATAAAATGGTATACCTACACTACCTCCCGCTTCCAAACCAAGAGATTTGGAAATGATTGAATATGCTCCTCCGGCTCCAATTTTTATATTTGTCGTGATGGAAGACATTGAAAGGGCCGTGCATATAGTAATGGATTTGGCGAGAAGAATGATAGCCAGGGTACCCAGAAATCCGGCATTTCCTACCACCCATCCTAACCTGAGGTACATAATAACACCCAGGATGGTTAAAACATCCGGTGTAAAGACACCTCCAAACGTCCCAAATTTTCTTTTACCTGAATGACTGAAATTAAACTTCTTTAATATTTGCATGAATGATCTCATAACAGTATTCGTTACTTTTTACTTTGATATTACTGAAATCTGTGACAATTTTTTATATATCAAGGCAGTCTGATTAACCAAGAACCATCCTTGGATTTCATGGAAAAAGGTGGTTGACTGCCACTTGTTCCGACTTTTAATTCTCCGCTTTTGAGAATTTTGTCCAGCACCTTCCCTTCCTGTGAAAATAAGAGGGTAGGAATAAAAAACAGAATAACAAATAATACCAGCTTTTTGCTGATTAATGATATTAGGATTTTTCCTTTTGTCCAGTTTATTTAGCTCATATACGTATTTTTAAAATCGCTTTTTAAATCTCAATTTTTCAAAATTCTTTGTACAATCTAAAATGTTTAGGCAAATTTAAAATTAATTAAGATATATACTTTAATGCAATTGTTGCAAAATAAAGAGTAAAGAAAAAGCCACACATGTCCGTAATAGTCGTCAGCACAGGGCTGGAGGCCAGAGCCGGGTCAATTTTAAGTGATCTCAGTATCATCGGAATTGTACTTCCCAAAGAAATAGATACAATTGTATTGGCTGCAAGTGCCCCTCCGATGACAATGCCAAGGTATAAATTATTTTGCCATAAAAAGGCGACCAAACCGAGCAAGATTCCCAAAATCATACCATTTAGCAGCCCGATTCCAATCTCCTTTTTCAGTACACGCAAAATTTCAGAGGGTTTAACTAACCCAATTGTCAGTTCACGGATACTCACAGCCACCGATTGATTACCTGAACAGCCACTCATGTCCGAAATTATGGGTAGAAATACAGCCAGGGCGATAACGGCCGATAAAGTATCCTGATAAAAAGCAATGACACTTGCGGCAATAACATTGAGGACAATATTGATACTCAGCCAGGATAGTCTTCGGAATGTTCTTTGTAGTAATGGCATCGACCGGAATTCCTCACCTTGGGTGATACCACTGAACTTCAGCAATGATATTTCAGCACGATGAGTGGACGCTTCCATTACACGTGTGCGTAAGACAACACCTAACAATCGTTTTTTATTATCAGTGACGGGCATACCAATATACGTATTATCTTCGATTATCTGAATTAAGTCGTCCAGTGAAGTATGTACATTAACTTGCTGTGGTTTTCTTATCATTAAAGTCTGGACGGGCGTATTTTTTTTCGCCAATAGCAGATCACGCATTTTCAATACACCACTCAATCGATTTGTGCCAGAAACAATGTAGGCATATTGAACCTCATAGTCCGTATACTTCTCTTGATTGGTCTGTAAATCATTTATGATTTCACCACAATTAGCCTGATCTGAATACGCCAGGTATTGTTTTATCATGATCCCGCCTGCAGTATCTGGCGGATACTCCATAATCTGACGAGTTACAGAAGCATCGTCCGCCGGCATGGCGTCTAGAATGGCTTCGGCTTCCTCAGATTTTATATCAGAAAGTATATCTGCCTGTTCATCAGCAGGCATCTGATCGATAATTGCCGCAGCTTCTTCAACAGATATTTTTTCAATAATATCTGCGGCCTGTTCATCTGGAATTGAATGTAAAAGTGAGGCCGCTTTGTCGGGATCAAGGAGGGTCAGTAATCTTTCGCGTGATTCTTCACTTAAATTGGCTATGGAACGGGCTGTCTCCGCCGGACTCGTTTGATCAAAGAGTTTAATGATGCTTTCAGCTCTATTTGCGGCAATATATTTTTCAAGTGTTTCCCAAATGGGAATGTCAAGTTTTTTTGACATAAGGACAACTCCCTGAGCTCTTTTCAACTAATTAAACTTTTAACTTTTTCTGGGCTAAAAGGAGATTTGCAAATTAAACAGATTTCCATTCGTTTTATTCATTCTGGTATAGATAATTTTTTCATTTAGGTACGTCGGATTTGAAGTATGAGAGTGACTCTGCGGAAACCAAATTTTCCTTCAACACCTGGCTCATGACCAGCTCTGTCATTTCGCTGGCAAAAGCAAACTCGTAACGAATATCAAAAACGTATGCTTTAAGTCGAACTTTTAATAATGATCTTCCTTCCGTTATCTCATTCTTTATTATGACTGCTATTGGTTTTTTCAAATAGGCATATCGAGAAACAGCCGCCGCCAAAAAACAAATTTTCTTTAAACGTATCATGTCAATATCCGCCGGAAGATAAAATTCAGATACAACCTGGCAATTAAACTCGCCTGAATTGGAATTTGATACTGATTGATTTACGATTTCGCCATTTGGAATTGAGACAACAGAATCATCGGCTGTTACAATTCGCACCGTTCTTAGTCCAATCTGCATAACTTCTCCATAATGATTACCTATGGCTATTTTATCCCCCACCTGAAATGGGCGATCAAACAGAATCATAATGCCGCCAAAAATATTTTTTAGGATATCCTGGGATGCAAATCCAATAGCAATTCCGGCCGAAGCTGTCACAGCAATCAAGGTTTCAATAGGTGGCGCTAAAATCACGGCAATAATAAAGTAGATGACGATTGTCCACCCTGTAATTCTGATAATGGGAACAACTCTCTTGACCAGTAATCGAAACGGCCCCCAGCGTTCACCCATCAGTTCAATAAACTTAGTGACATACCGCATGACGATGAAAACAATAATCAGAATGAATAGACTTAAAAATATTTTGGAGAAAGACACTCTCCATTCTTTCGATTTTAACTCAGCAGCACCGGGTACGATTGTTGCCGCCGATGTATCTGATTTTAATTCGGAAACCGTTGAATCAGTTTTTGATATCAGATGATTTGTTTTTCCTGTTTGGGCCACCACGGGCTGATTGATTACGATCAGTAATAAATATACGAACACCGTCCAAATGTTGAATGTTGTGTATCTCATCAAGCACCTCTTATTCAGATAATGTTTCTCATTTTTAACGCCCTCACCACCGGACGATAGAGATAAGGATGAATCATAAAAACTTCTTCATTTCTGAGCAATAAACCCTTTTTATATAGTTTCTCAATGTGAATGCTGCTATCAGAGATTTCCTGATTAAATATAAGGGCATGTTTTTCCTCATCCAGATATTCATGTTGTATAAATGCAGCCAGAGATATTATTTCATCTGTTGGTAACTGATGCAGAAACTGACTCTCAGATTTCATATCAAGACTGATCTTAATCTCAGATTCTTCAAATTTTACAATCGCACTCAACCAAAAATAAATTGCTACTCTGATATTTCCTTCTGCCGATTCCGATAAGCGTTTAAAAAAATAGTCTTCTAAAAATTGTTGCTGTCGTAAGGGATTTGTTATTTTCTTATATTGACGTGTATTTATAATTCTATCGGTCGGCAGATAATGTATTCCATATCCACTGATCTGATGACGTGACAATATCATCTCTTTGAGTTCATCTGTAGACAAGTCTTCAAGATGAATAATGCGTTTATAAAATGAAGATATTTTCGTGACTGTTTCGAGATACTCCCAGGCATACCTGCCACAGCTGACAATCCAGAACATATTACGCCTGGTTTTTGAGATGAGTAACAAAAGATCGTCGAGGGCATGAAAACCTTCAATTGTTCTTAAAAACAGGTTATGAATATTTTCAATAATACATATTTTATGTTCTTTTTCGCTGTTTATTACCCTAATTAATTCATCCATTGATTGAACATTATGATAATTAAGAGAGGATTTTAAGATTTCCATAAGTCCACTGCTCGTTGAAATTGTCTCTGTAATATCAATTTCAGTGATTGAAAAACCCTTAAATATATTTCTTCGAGCATAATTTAAAGTTGAAGTTTTTCCGGAACCTTTTTCTCCAACAAGCGCTGTCAAAGGATGATAATTTTTCTTCAAATCCTCGAAATCTTTCGTCAGGTTTTCCAAAACCGCTGTTCTTCCAATAAAAAACTTATTGTCTTCTAGGGGTTCCGTTCGAAAGATACGCTGATAAATATAGGGCATTTGATTAATTTTATTGTCGACATCTGTAAGATATTGAGTAAAAGATATTTCGCTCTGAATATCCTCTGAATCAAGTCTCGCCAGTTGCCTGACTTTTGAGTATCTTTCAAGAATGGTCTTAAAAATAGTATTCATTAAGCGGAGCAATTTGGGAAGAAAAAACCGGATATATTGCCATAGTTGTCTTCTGAATTCAACGATCTTGGCTTTTGTCCTCGCTCTGGTTAGTCGAATTTTGAGTTTTAGAAGCTTTTCATTATCACCTAAATTTTGGATTTCTGCTTGCAGATCCCTGGCAATAAGATCAAAATTACTAAGACTTTTTTCGATCTCTGCTTTCAATGACGACATGAGATCATCGATAGTTTGTTCAACTCTCTCTAATCCTTGCCGCGTAATATCTATCGCTTCCTCCCAGGATGCTTTGTCCTGATCTTCTTTAATTTTATTTAACGCACCCTCAAGGTTATATTCAATGACCTGGTCCATCCGGGAAAGTGATCTGGAAGAGGCATCCAATCCTAATCTTAATTCTGTGTTTATATCTTCAAGCTTAAGTTCTGTGCTACGGAAGGCTTCTTCCTGTAGTATTTCTTTTAGCGATACGGTATCTGATTTTATCTTTATTGGTATCGGATCTGTATTAACATGTGCCAAGACGATATGTTCTTCAGGTAATGATTCAACCTCAGAGAACAACCTTTTTATAAATCCCAGAAATGATTGCGAAAATAAATCAGGATCGAGAAGAGCCAGCAGATCAGGAAGATGTTTATCTCTTAGTGTTTTAACCAGTTTCCGATTTAAAAGAAGCATGCTATTTTTTATTTCGGATTTGTCTTCAACTGAGTCTAAATCATAATGAAACGATTTTCTGGTCTCTCTGATTTCTCGGTCGATCTCTTCGAAGCGAGGGATGATATCACTATAAAATTTATTTTTTATAATCTGTCCGGTTTCTTGCCAGTAACCTGCAGCATTCAGTTGTAGTTGGGCGAGATCTATGTTCTTGTGCCACTCATCCTCTAATTTCTTTAAGTTACCTTCCCAGGAGATTTTATTTATCAGCTGCTTTTTCGATAATAACCGCCATTTAGAATTAATTTTTCGTTGATTATATTTTCTGTTCGGAAGTAGCCTCGTTCCTGCAAGCGACCAGTTTTGTTCAGTCCTTTTTTTGATTTCATCAACGGTAATAAGCACCTCCGATGAGATCGTACCATAAAATGAAAGAAGTGACGTCTGTGTATTCTTAATCGAATTTTCATAATTATCAAGATATTTTTTAAGCTCCGGATTTATGACTTTTTTCCAATATAATTCTCCCTCTGGTAATACCTCAGCAGCCAGGATCTCATCTTTTAGTTGCTCGGTTATTTTAGATTGGGAGTCAACCAGTATGCCGATCATCTTCAAATTTTGATTCCAGCGATTAATGATGAATTTTGCCAAAGGAATTAGAAGATAAAAATGGAAAAAATTATGTGGAAAAATTTTCCTGCCTGATTCTAAAAATCTCTTTTTTTTACGAATTAAAAGAAATAGTAGATAAGAAAAGCGGTAATGGAAACGTGTATACTTTTTTTGCAGGCTTTTTATGGCCGTATCTGAAACTTCCGATTTAAATCCATCTAAAATAAATGATGTATAAAATTTTACCGGAATATCACTTAAAAGCGAGATAGATTCCTCTTTTAATCCCTGCCAGAATGATTGATTGATAAGGCTACTTTGTTTTTCTACCAGCTCCTTTATTTTAAAACGAAGATCACTATAGTGATTAATGATTTCAGTCCAAATTTCCCCTGAAGAATGTGTAACTTGTTGGTTAGATTCCAGCTTTTGTTTTAAAATCCGAATTTCATCCAGATAGTTATTTAAAAATGTTTGATGAATTTCAAGAAAATTGTTATTGAATTCTTTCACCTTCTTCTCAAAATTCTTCAATATCAGATCTTGAATATTTGATATATCCATAGTTCAGCCAAGTTTATTGAAATATCTTTTATAAGTGCTCTTTTAAATTTAAAGTATATGTCCTCCACAATATGAATCGAATATAATTGCGGGGGATATATGGATTTATAGTGGGTTCACTTAAAATAAGTAATGATCCGGATTTATTCCAAGTTTACTTTGTAAAATATTTATTTATAACGCCTGCTGCCCATTCTTTACCACCAATTTAGTACCGCTCCAATTAGTTGAGGTAGATATTCAGCCAAATGATGCAACATACTACTTTTTTGTTGCAAAAATTTAGATGTTGCATCATTTTTATGAATCATAATTTCTTTTTAAACGCATATCTCTATCCATAAAACTCAGTTTATCCCTTATTTCCAGCGGATTTTTCGTTTTTATAATATTTTCTGTTTTCAAATGCGATAATAAATTTATTGGCAAGTTTCTTGCCATATTTTTTTCAGGTTAAAAGAAATGTTTCCTTATGAAGGCGAACGATAAAATTAAAAATGAAATCATATTGAATTTTTTTTACAAAGATAATAATCCGGATTGTCAAATTACACGCAAAGCGCTCTATAATATATTGGATAATTATCTTGAAAATGTAATAATGCATGAAGTTAACTTTGACCAAAACAAAGACTTATGTACTGCATATAATGTATATGGAGTACCAACATTAATTATTACAAATAATAATACTATCTTAAATCGATATTCAGGGATACTCGATTCGCAGGAAATTCAAAGATTTCTTGATCAATTATTGAGCGTATCCGATGCTGAATAAAGGAGGTAATATGAGTAAATCATATTCCCCTCGGGGATCGGGTCAAAAAAAGCCCGAAAAGTTAAAGAAGGCGCAACCATCCAAGACATCAAATTCGAAACGAAATAAAGATGTCAAAGTAAATAATGAAGATGGAGTTCTAGTTGATACAGCACGAAGGGTTGAAACCAGTGCCAGGTTAATTGGTGATAAAACAGTTGAAGTGGTTGAAAAGGTCGCGGATCAGACCACTGAGATTGCTGAAGTTGCTTTAGATAAGTTAAAAAAAGGTGTATCCGATGCATTTGACAGAAGTTCTAAAGCAATGAGTGAGATGAGTAAAAAGGCAGGAAGGTATATTAAAAAGTATGAAGATACGGTTGAAATGAAAAAATTAAGTCATGATCGAGATTTGAAAATGCAGGAATTAGGTACACATATATTCAACATATATACATCCAAACCACAAGATATCGAACAGTTATTAATGAATGATGAATCACAAAGATTATTAAATGATCTGGAATTGTTAAATAAGGAAATTGTAAAACTAGGCAGAAGGATCAAAAGGAAAATTTAGACAGATTTTCAAATTATTAGAAAGGATATATAAGATGGCTTTACTTGAAAATATAAAAAATACTTTAAAAGATGGGAGTGAGAAAGTAGTAAAAATTGCTGAAGATCTCACTGAAAAAATAAAGGAAGTCGGAGAAGAAGGTCTAGAAATATCAAAAGAATTATTAGCTGAAATCAGTGAAAAAACTACCGATGTCACGAATATAGCTCGCTATAAAATCGAGATGAATGACATGCAGAAAAAAATTGACGGTGAAATGAGGAATTTAGGTGAATATGCCTTTACTGCATATACTTCCCAAAAAAAGAATAAAGGACAAGAAAAAATCCAGGCACAAATTGAGAAAATTGTCAATTTAAAAAAAGATTTACTCAATAAATCTACTGATTATGAGAATTTGAGAAAAGAATATTCCCAAAACTATGTTATACAAAAATTTAGTGATGAGCTGGCTGATAGCGATGCAGTTATCGATCAGGTTCGTGTTTCCGACAAATCAAATTCCGTAAATAAATCGCTGAAAGAATTATCCTTACCAAAGGAAGCTTTGATCTCTGCTATTAAAAGAAACGAGGAGGTTATCATTCCTGATGGAAATTCAAAAATTTTGGCAAATGATTTGGTCACGATCATTGGGAAAAAGGGTGACGTAAAAAAGGTGAGAAAAAACCTGGTTTAGAATTTCTTGTCAATTAGGTTATAATCTGTAACACCAAATAAATATTTGAGTTATATATTAAAGTGAATTGAAATTTTACCAATTAAACAAGACTCAAGCCTGGAGTTATGATTCAATCATAAGATTCATTAACTCTAATTTAGGAGGGAAAATCATATACTTTTTAAGAAACATTCTAAGCCTATTTTATTTATGGTAATATTTTATGGTATCAACAAGCCTATCTGTGCACAAGATGTCCGAACCGGTTTCTTCAAGGAAACCGACGAGGCGTTGAAAGATGCAAATAATGTTCAGGCCGCAGTTAGCTATTTTCAAAAAGCAACTCAGGCAACCCAAATAGTAGAATTGACATTTCAAAATCTGATGAAGGTACATTCTGATGTGGTCAGGGCTTACTTGTTTGCAAATAAGTCGATGGATCCCTCTCAAATTGAAGCGATAGGCTATGGGGCAAGTATACCGATTGCTAACAACGAAACGACTGAAGGTCGAGCGAAAAACCGCAGGATTGATATTGTTATCCATACACAATCATCGGCTTCGTCGGATGTTATCCCGCAGTAGCGGTCGGAAGAATCCCATATCATAACCATAATGATGAAGATTCGTGGCGTTTGGAGGATCTACTTATTAACCCGTTTTTAGGCAAACTCGGAATTATGAAAAATGTAGAACGCAAATTGATGTTTTTGAAGGATGGTGTGCAGAATGAGCAGTATATTTAAACATATTTGTACCTCCGAAAGGATTGTTTCTACAGTAGTGCTACAGAGCGTATTAGAACTGGCTGTAGAGCTTGCCCGTCAAGGGCGGGAAGGTAAGAAAATTGGAACTATATTTACTATCGGAGATGAATCAAATGTACTTAAATATTCTAGGTCCTTAATATTAGATCCTCTTCAAGGGCATGCAGATGATCTAAAAAAAATCAATATTCCCGGGATTCGCGAGACAATAAAAGAACTCGCCCAGCTAGATGGTGCCTTCGTTATTTCCGATAAAGGTGTAGTAGTTTCGGCAGCACGTTACCTTGAAGCGCCTTCTGAGGGGGTTGTATTGCCCATGGGATTAGGTGCTCGTCACCTCGCAGCAGCGGCTATTAGTAAATATACTTACGCCGTAACGGTTGTAGTTTCCCTCAGTACCATAATTCTCGTATTTGATGACGGTGACATTGTCGGACAAGTTTTACCAGAATTGTTAAGCGTTGGCCGTGATAGTATTTTTATTTCCAATCCGTATTTTGAGGAATTCCAAAAAGAATCAATTACCGTAGTGACCAAAAAGCGTTAAATAAGGAGTCTATTTTGTCACTACCGCACCGCATTTGCATTTTGAAGTCCATTATAAGGGTAAAGAGGTTAATCCCAGACACTACTTCTTTGAAGATCCATCATTAAATCGTTTTGTCGTAGATGAAAATCACCGATAGGTGATTTTTTTCTATTTTCATTTTTGCAGTCATTTGAGAACTTATCTTGCTATGGCCTTATTCAGCTGTTACCATTGAAATCAAAATTAAAGGCCGGAATAATTATCTGGTTTTTGTTCGTTGAATACGCATGAAGTATTTATAATTCAAGCCTCCTCGCAGAAATTGTTTTCTCGTATAGTGTAGAATCTTTTTGCGTCATTAATTTAAATATGTATTGTTAATTGATTTTATATATTCAAAACATAGGGTAGTATTATGAAGAAGTTTATATTCTTGCATTACGGATTCGAGAATCCCACACCGGAAATCATGGAAGCCTGGGGAAAATGGTTTCAGTCAATTGCCGATAAACAGATCGGCCAGGGTGGCTTCAGCGATGGCCGTGAAATCACAAAAGAGGGAAGCAAAGATTTGCCCTGGAGCAAGGAATCGATCACTGGTTATAATATCATTGAAGCGGAAAGCCTCGATGAAGCAGAAAAAATCGCTCAGGACTGTCCGTTTATCAACAGCATCAGGATTTATGAACTGAGGGAAATGTAAGATTTCATCGTTATTTTCTTGAATCCATTCTATTCTTATATTTCAACCTTAATATATATTAACCAAATGAAAACGTGAAACATATCACGATTCCGGCCATAAGTTTACACTGTTTTCATAGATGTAAATTCTCATTTCAATTATTCAAGTTCATTCACCTTTGTATTAGATCTGACTAGATAATTGTTTAATTGGTTTTCATATTGTATTATTCAGTTTTATGCGAACATAGTTTTCAAGATTAACCCCATAGAATAATATTTAATTAATTTGAGGAAAAAATAATGAAAAGTTCAATATCCAAATATCTAATGGTTCTAATGATATTCACATTAGTAAGCAAGCGCGCTGCCGCTCAGGATACACATTACTGGAACCTACAGTATGGTACACGATCCACACTTCTGGGTGGTGCGGTTATCGGTAGTGTATCGGATATGGCCGCCACTTATTACAATCCGGCAGCACTCGCCCTTTTCCCGGCCCCGGAAATCTTACTTAGTGGCAAAGTCTATCAGTACAGTGCCCTCAATCTCAATAATGGCGCCGGACCGGGGGAAGATCTCACCTCCAGCACAATTGAGGCTGCACCGACCCTTTTTGCCGGCTCTTTTACCTTTGACTGGCTGGGCGATCACACACTGTCTTATTCTATACTTACCCGACAGCGCATGAATTTCGGCATCGAGGGCCGCCGCGGAGGTATCCAGGATACAGAGACCGGTGAAGAATTGGTGGCTGGGGAGCTGATTGCCAATCAGGAACTCTCCGACTTATGGATCGGTCTCACCTGGGCGGTAAAATTAAATGACTGGTTGGCAATCGGTGTAACACCCTATTTCTCCATTCGTGACCAGAAGACAAGGTTACATGCTTATAGTGAAATTCTTGATCAGATTGATAATGTCTCAGCTACGATCATCACTCAGCAGTTCGAGTACAAAAATTATCGCCTGCTGGTGAAAGCGGGAATCGGCGCTAATTTGGATCCGCTGACTGTCGGATTATCACTAGCAGCACCCAGCCTTTCACTTTCAGGCAGCGGTTCATCGCTGGTAAATCTGGCAAATACCGGGGAAGGTACCAATGAGGAGACAGCGTTTATTGCTAATTTTCAAAAGGATGTTTCAGCAGTGCATCACTTACCCCTTTCTGTGGGAGTCGGTGCCGGATATCGCCTCGGAAAACACCGCATTCACGTTAGTGCCGAGTGGTTTGATAAAGTTGGCCGCTATACGGTTATTGATACGGAACCATTTGACGGGCAGAGTACAGGGGAGCCATTTCCTTATCAGATTGAAAATGAACTCAACAGCGTATTGAATTACGGCATAGGAGCAGAGTTCTACCTCATTGAAGATCTTGATCTTTTTGTCAGCTATGTCACCGATTTTTCAGCTGCCGTACCAAATACCACGACCAATCTTACAGTATCAACCTGGGACATATATCATTTTTCCACCGGTGCTTCATTCTCTATCGGGCGCTCTGAGTTTACCCTCGGTGTCAACTATGCCTTTGGATCAGGTCAGACGACGGGTCCGGTTAATCTCCCGGAAAGTGAGGTAAAAAATGCTCTGGCTGATATATTTGAAGATTCAGAGCTGGATTACAGACGATTAAAATTTCTAATCGGATTCTCTATTGAAATCTAGTAAACATTAAAACATCTTGACATTTTAATTACATTTTGTATATTCTCATCATGGAAACAAAAAGCAAAAGAGCAACCATTTATCTTGATCCGAAATTACATCGGGCACTCAAGATAAAATCTGCACAGATCGAACGAACAATGTCAGATTTAATAAACGATGCAATACGTCTCAGTCTGGCAGAGGATTATGAGGATCTTCAGGCGATTGAAGATAGACAGAACGAGCCCAATGTCAATTTCAAAGATGTCTTAAAAGATCTGAAAAAGAGTGGCAACCTATAAAGTTTTAATCAAACCTTCTGCAGTCAAGGAATTGAAGAATATTCCTAAAAAGGAACTGACGAAGATTACTGAAAAAATAAATTCTCTTTCTCATGATCCACGGCCTAGCAGATGCGAGAAGCTCACCGCTCAAAATGCTTACAGAATTCGTCAGGGTGATTATCGAATCATCTACATCATCGAAGATGACACCTTAATCATTATTGTCATAAAGGTCGGCCATCGACGGGACGTTTACCGCTGATTAATTCGAATCTGGTTGCCTATACAAACAACACGCCGGTAATTCATTATATACGTCTATCGGAGCAGTTTTTAGTTCGGTATCATGTCCGGCGGCGGCAATCATCTCGTGTATTTTTTCCAGTTCTACTTTCTCAGGATTATATGTAATCTCCAGTATTTTCGATTCCGTGCTCCAGAGTGCACTGTTGACACCATCAAGCGAAGCAGCCGCCTTCTCGATTCGGTTTTTACACATCTCACAATTTCCTGCCACCTTAAACGTCATTTGTTTTAAGCCTCCAACTTGAACTGCTGGTGATGATGTGCTAAATGAGCCAGAGGTTGGAGAAGCTTCATGATCGTAGTCGATAAATTGTTTTGATTCATTGGGATTCATCATGCTGGGCACTCCTGCCAGTTGAGCAGCTGCATCAATTTTAAAAACACCATAAAAAGCGATTTCTTCTCCTTCTCTTATTCCGGACTTTACCACGTAAAAATTACCCGCTTCCGGCCCTAATACAATTTCCCGAGGTAAAAATGCAATAGTTTGTGTATTGGGAATTTTGACATAAACAATGGCCCGTTTTCCCGTCCATAAAACGGCTGACTTGGGGATCAGAAGCTCATCTTTAAACGCCGCTATGCTCGATTCAAGGGTGCCGGTGGCAAACATTTCCGGTTTCAATCTCATTTGCTCATTTGCCAGTTCAATCCGAACCGAAGCAACCCGCGTATCGGCATTGATAAAGGGATCAATGTATTTGACGCGTCCTTCAAATTCCTTTCCGGCAAAGGATTGAATATTAATTTTGATGGCATCCCCTTTGCGGATCCAGGGCAGATCTTGCTCATAGGCATCGAACAACACCCAGACTCGTTTCAAATCGATCACTTCAAAAAGTGGAGAGCCTTCGCTGACATAATCACCGACTGTTATATGACGCCTGGTGACCGTTCCGCTCATCGGGGAGAGAATGCTAAAATTAAACTGTGGTTTGCCCTCTGCTTCAATGGCATTGATTTGTTCTTCACTGATATCCCACAATTTTAATTTTGTCCGCGCTGATTGATAAAAAGAAATGTTGGTCGTTTTATATGGAACCGCTTCCAGTAATTCCCGCTGAGCGGTGATCAGATCCGGCGAGTAAATCGTTCCTAAAACGTCTCCCTTTCGCACGTTCTGACCGGTAAAATTGACCAAAAGATTTTCAATACGTCCGCTAAAACGAGCGGTGAGCTGCGCAATTCGCCGTTCATCCGCTTTGACTTTTCCCTGTAAATAGATTGTCTTTTCCGGTTTTCCCCTTTTGACAATCGTCGTATGAATATCGGCCAGACTCATTGCCGAAGGGCTCATTTGAACGGCATTCGCCGGAAGTTGCATCGTCTCCTTCGAAGCATCATCGCGTAACGGTATCAGATCCATGGCGCAAATCGGACATGTTCCCGGCTCATTTTGACGAATATGGGGATGCATGGAGCAAATCCATGTCGTTTCTGCCTCTGCCTGGATAGAGGAATGTTCATGTTTATCTTCCGGGGACTGATGAAAGAAAATCCATCCCAGAACGATACCGATGATAACCGATATCGTTATGAAGTATTTTTCGCGTTTATTGATTGTTAAGTTCATATTCCTTGCTCCCGATTGTTTTTGCGGTTAAATAATTGATATAGGCAATTGCGTTTTCCCGGTCCGCTTTTGCTCTTTCCAGGTTGAGTTGATAGTCCAACAATTGTTGTTCTGCCCGCAACAATTCCTCCAATCTGACTTTGTCGGTACTGTATTCCGTCTGCAGAATACGAACTGTTTTCTCTGCCAAAACCAACTGATTTTTATACAAGCTGAACCGGCGTTCGGAATCAATAAAACGGATATATGCTTCCTCGGTTTGCTCTGACATGCGGTTCATTTGATCCTGTTTTTGATATTCTGCTGATTGCCGCCGGGCAATTGATTCATCAACTTTAGCGTTGTATTTACCTCGGAATAGGGGCAATGATACTCCGATCCGTGGAAAAACAATCGCATCCTGCCCGCTTCCCTGGGGGATATCGCCCATTGATTCAACATTTCCTGTAAAGATATAATCGATTCCCAGTGTTATGTTTGGTAATCCTGAACGACGCACTTCTTTTTCCTGCCAATTAAAAGAAGCAATCGTATGATCCAATCCTCTTAATGATGGATTTTTTCTGAAGACCGAATCGAGAAGTGTCTTTTTATCAACTGAATATTGCGTATACCATATAGAATCGGGGAGTATGATATTTTCTGGTTCAGAGAGATTGAGTAATGTCCGAAAAGAAACAGAGGCCAGCTCATATTCGTCCGATAACCATGCCCGTTGTTGTTTTAATTCATTGATCACCATACGTGTACGATACTCATCAGCCGCTGACGTTTTTCCGGCGGCAACTCTAATCCGGGCAATATTTTGAATTGATTCGTTGAGTGTGATGTTTTGCTCAATAATCTGAATTGATTTGTTTATGAAGTAGAGATGATAATAGCCGGATTGCACGTTATAGTATAGTCTGGTTTTTTTATCCAGAAATGATTCAAATTGTGCTTTCGCTTTTTCAGCAGCCTGTTGTTCACGGGCACTGAGAACACCAAACCAGGGAAACATCTGATCCAGGGAGACTCTCGCTTCCTGTGGCCCCACTCTGGTTTGTACCGGTTCAATGAAATAGCTAAACATCAGTTTTGGATCCGGTAAGGCACCAACCTGTGGAATTTGCTGTAAGGCGGCAAGATAGTCCTGATAAGCAGCCATAAGGCCAGGATTGTTTTGCGCTGCCGTTTCCATATAATCCCATAAGGGCTCCTCTGCAGAGGCAAACCTCATAAGCAGCGTCAGAGTGATTATTAATACAATCCATTTTAGTTTCATGATTTTCTTCCTCTTTATATCTTACATACTGCTAAATAAAACCACTGAGCACGCCGAGTAAATATTTAATATTTTCTCAGTGCACTCTGTGGTTATGTTTTTCATTTTTTCATATAACTTTTGACAGTTTCAAATTCTGCTGACCGGATTTTCCTTTCCTGCCAATAGGAAAATAAAACCGGCACAATAAAAACGGTCAATATCGCCATGATCATCCCACCCACAATGGGAATCGCCATCGGTATCATCACATCCGCCCCTTTTCCTTTTGATGTCAGAATTGGCAACAAGGCAAGGAGGGTTGTAGCCGTGGTCATCATCGCCGGACGAATCCGTTGTCTCGCCGCTTCAATCAGGGATTCTCTTAATTTTGTTAAAGATTCAGGCTTGGTTTGCTTCATACGATTGATGATATTTGTGCTCATCAGAACACCGTCATCGGTGGCGATACCAAATAAAGCAATGAATCCCACCCAGACGGCGACACTGAGATTTGTAAGATTTATCTGGAATAACTCACGCAGATTAAGACCAACGATGTTGATATCCATGAACCAGCTCTGACCATAGAGCCATAGTAGAATAAACCCACCGCTAAGAGCGACGGCAATGCCGGAGAAGATGATCAGCGTCATGGGAACCGAACGAAATTGAAGGTAGATAATGACGAATACGAGTAATAAAACCATAGGAATGATCAGGGAGAATCTTTTTGCCGCACGTATTTGATTTTCATAGTTGCCGGTGAACCGATAACTGGTGCCCTCGGGAACGGTCAGATTTCCCGTATTAATTTGCTCTTCCAGATAATCCCTAGCATTTTCGACCGCATCGACTTCGGAAATAGTTTCCTCTTTATCAAAGATAACATAACCCACCAGAAATGTATTCTCACTCCTGATCATCTGTGGACCGCGCGTGAAGGTAATGTCGGCCAATTCACCCAGTAAAATCTGCGCACCCATAGGTGTAGGGATAAGAACACGTCCTAATTCTTCTGGCGAATCTCGGTATTCGCGGGCATAACGAATTCTAACCGGAAACCGTTGCCGTCCTTCTACGGTGCTTGTCAGGGATCTCCCGCCGAGGGCAGCACTTAAGACATTCTGAACATCCTGCACAGTCAGACCATAGCGGGCTATCGCTTCCCGTTTTAAGCGAATTTCCAGATAGGGTTTTCCGACAACACGATCGGCAAAGACCGAGGACGCTTTGATTCCTGGCACATTTTTCAAAGATTGCTCTAGCTGGTATCCGAAATCGGCAATTTTATTCAGGTTGGGTCCATAGATTTTTATGCCCATTGTCGCCCGCATACCGGTCTGCAGCATGACCAACCGCGTTTGTATCGGTTGTAATTTCGGAGCAGAGGTCAGTCCGGGAATGACCGATTTTTTGACTATCTCCTGCCAAATATCATCCGGGGATTGTATATGATCGCGCCATTGACGAATATAATTACCATTCTCATCTAAGGCATACTCGGGTTTATAATTGATGATATTCTCAAACATGGAAATCGGCGCCGGATCAAGAGCAGAATTAACCCGCCCCCACTTACCGACAACCATATCTACTTCCGGAATGGATTCCACATTTTTATCAAGCAGGCGAATCACCTCTAGATTCTCGGCCACACCGGAATGGGGCATGGTGGTAGGCATTAAGAGAAAGGAACCTTCGTCCAGGGCGGGCATGAATTCCCTGCCCAGACCGGGGAAGGTGTGATCAATCTTCTGCCAGACGGCAGTATTTCTGACAGCGTCCGGCGCAAAATAAAAAAGTCTGTCAAATCCCTGCCAGATCAGTATAGCTGTAAAAAGTGATATAAGCGGGATTATTAAAAATTTTCCCTTATTCTGTAAACACCATGATAATATGCCAGGGTAGAGATTTATCATTTTGTAAACTACAAATAATACCACTCCGGTAATAACACCTATAAAAATCATATTTGAGATGATGGCATACCCTACCCCCAGCGGTTTCCAGACTTTTGCCAGCAGGTAACTGACAGCCAGCGCGGATATTATTAAATCAATTCTTCTTGCCCAAAATTCTTTGTCTGAGGGCCAGAAACGGACACAAAAGCGGTTGATGCCAAAAAGAATCAGATAAACAGCCAATGGGGTGTAAACCAGAAAGATAACACCTGCAACAATCAGAACAATTGGAAAAAACCTGTTCACTTTGGGGTGAGTATTTCTCCACCTGAAGACAAGATGTATCAGGGCGGGAATCGCCAGCAGGCCGATCAGCAGGGCAGAAATCATCGTAAATGTTTTAGTAAATGCCAGGGGTCTGAATAATTTTCCTTCCGGTCCCTCCAGGGCAAAAACCGGCAAAAAACTGATTACGGTGGTGGTGATGGCGGTGATGATTGCCGGAGCAACTTCCTTTGTTGCTGACAAAATCGTTGATAAAACGGACTGACGGTTTTGTTTTTCCATTTGCCTGAGGATATTCTCACTGATGACAATACCGATATCGACCATCACCCCGATGGCGATGGCGATACCCGATAAGGCAACGATATTGGCATCGACGGAAAACCAGCGCATAACGATAAATGTGATCAGAATACCGACCGGCAGAATACTTGAAATGATTAGGGAGGCACGGAGGTTTTGAATGATCACAATAACCACTAAAATACTGATTAATATTTCCAGGATAAGCGCCGTTTCCAGGGTACCCAGGGTTTCTTTTATCAGGTTTGTACGGTCATAGAAAGGGACGATTGTTACTTTTGAGACCGTACCATCATCGCGAATTTTCGCCGGCAATCCTTCCGATATCTCAGATATTTTTTGTTTCACTGTCTCAATCACCTTCAGGGGATTGGCCCCATATCGGGCGACAACCACACCTCCAACCGCTTCACTTCCCCCTTTATCGAGACCACCCCGTCTGGTGGCCGGACCGAGAGTTACGCGGGCGATATCCCTAATACGGATCGGTACATTCTTTTGTACGGAAATAACACTGTTTTCCAGATCAGACAGATCACGTAAATATCCGGTGGAACGGACCAGGTATTCGACACGGTTATATTCAATAGTACGCGCCCCAATATCCAGATTACTTTTTGTCACCGCCTCGATAATCTTGTTGATATCGACACCATTGGCCTTCATCGCCGCGGGATCTATCTCAATCTGATATTCTTTGATGAAGCCACCAATCGATGCCACCTCCGCCACGCCACTGACAGAGGAGAGTGCGTATTTTACCTGAAAGTCCTGTATGGTGCGCAGTTCATGGGGATCCCAGCCGCCATTCGGTTGACCTTGTTTATCCCTGCCCTCCAACGTATACCAAAAGACCTGGCCCAACGCAGTGGCATCCGGTCCCAGTGCCGGCTTTGTATCGGACGGTAGGAGATCGGGAGACAAGGAATTCAGTTTTTCAAGAATACGTGTCCGGCTCCAGTAAAGCTCAACATCCTCATCAAAAATGATGTAGATACTGGAAAGACCGAAAATGGACTGTCCGCGAATCGTTTTCACTCCTGGCAGCCCAAGTAAAGCGGTGGTCAAGGGATAGGTGATTTGATCCTCCACATCCTGTGGTGATCGCCCCGGCCATTCCGTGTAGACGATCTGCTGGTTTTCACCGATATCCGGTATGGCATCGGCCGCTATCGGATCACGTGGTATAATGAGATCTCCCCAGTCAAAGGGGGCACTGATCAGACCATAGACGATGAGGATGATCAGTATCGTGAAGGTGATAAATTTATATGTCAAAAAAAAGTTTATAATTCTTTCAAGCATACGTTTAATACCCTCAAAATTATAAATTCGGTTGATTTATGAATGCTTCTCGCAAAGGTGCAAAGGATTTAGCATAGGGCAAAGAGCATAGCGTATTGAATTGATCGATTTCGCTATGCCCTATGCGCTTTGCTTCTTTTTATTAGCGCCTTTGCGAGAAAAAACTCATTCAAGCTAATTAATTAAAATTGGAAAAAAAAGGATATACTCAGATCAGGTATGCTTGATGAATGGCAAGATTTTTAGAAAGCGCTTTGGGTGGTGGTTTGAAATCGTTATCAAGAAGGCTGTATTGAACTGAACTTGTATTCTGATGATCGGAAATGAACTCTATTAAGACGATACCAAATTCTTGATCATCTGAGAATTCGTGCGAAGATTGCGTAATCGATTCGATCTCCAGACAATAATGTTCAGTAAGATCTTCGCAGTGACCACATTGACTGCCGCAGCAGGATTTGGACTGACCATTGACGCTCCAGGAGATTAATTCCCCGGCACAATAGTGCTTGGAGACTGAGAATCCTGTAGTCGTCAGACAAATTAACAAAATGGCACCTACTCTTAGTACTGCATACATATTATTTGAAACACTTATTTTATTTTTTTTGTTCCCATATTCTATGCTTATCTATAATTTACAGAAATACAGACTCGAATGCTTTTTGTAATAAACTATTTCTTTCATTTCCCGCATCATACCGTATCCGAGGCTGCACTGGCATGAGGTAAAATTAAGTAACAGGAAATATTTTTCTTTTGTATAACATTATGTTTAGTATGTTGTCTATTCTTAATTAAAAAGGACCATGAGTTAGCCATGGAAAGGTTGTACCCCGGCCTACCTGCCGGAGTTTATCAAAATTGAAGCGGCCAAGTTCAACAAATGAAATGCAAAATGATTTTGTAAATCCCATACTCTAATGTGTAAATTTACATCAAGACCTGGGAAGGTTTCATGATTGGTAAAACAATTTCCCACTACAAAATCATCGAAGAAATTGGCCGTGGCGGTATGGGGATGGTGTACAAAGCCGAAGACACCAAACTGAAACGTACCGTCGCCCTTAAATTCCTACCCCCCGAACTTACTCATGATCAAGAATCTAAATCACGCTTTATCCATGAAGCACAAGCCGCAGCCTCTTTAGACCATTCAAATATCTGCACCGTACATGAAATAGATGAAGCAGATGGCAATACGTTTATTGTCATGGCCTTTATCGACGGTCAAAGTCTAAAAGAAAAAATTGCTTCTGCTCCCTTGAAAATAGATGAATCAATAAATATTGCTATTCAAATTGCTGAGGGACTTCAGGAAGCACATGAAAAGGGAATTATACACCGGGATATTAAAAGTTCTAATATCATGTTGACCTCCAAGGGACAAACAAAAATCACCGATTTTGGTCTGGTCAAGTTATCCTCACAAACAAAACTTACTAAAACAGGCACAACAGTTGGGACGGTTGCTTACATGTCCCCTGAGCAGTCACGAAGCTTAGAGGTTGATCGGCGCACAGATATTTGGTCTTTTGGCGTTCTGCTCTACGAAATGATTGCGGGACAACTTCCATTTAAAGGAGATTACGATCAAGCAATTGTTTATTCTATTATGAATGAAGAGCCGGAGCCTGTTTCAGGCTTGCGCAGCGGTGTTCCTCTCGAATTAGAGCGCATCATCAATAAGGCTATAGCAAAGAATCCCAATGAGCGCTATCAACACATAGATGAAATTCTGGTCGATTTACGTGCTATCACAAAAGAATCACTATTTAAAATCAAATCCGAAGACAAAGTCTCAAAGAGAGAAGATAATAAATGGGATAGGGACAAACCCCGTCACTATGCTAAAGGTAAAAGACGTCAATTATCTTTGCTAATTGTTGCGGTAACGACAATTGTATTGTTAACTTCAATTTTTTTTATCATACAAAAACAAGGATCAAAATTTGTTAAAAATCGAATTATCGTAACACCATTTGAGAATAAGACAGGCGATACATCTCAGGATATGCTAGGACAGATGGCGGCAGAAATGATTACTCAAGGGATGTCACAGATAAGGGACATTGAGGTTGTTCCATTCATATCGGTGATGGATTCATATCAGGGAAAAAAGGATAAATCCTCTGCCTTCTCTGTTGCTGCACAAAATGAAGCAGGTATTTTAGTAACTGGATCATATTACTTACAGGATGAAGACCTACACTTCCGTACAAGTATTATGGACGCTAGGCATGAAAAACTCATTGAATCCATGCCGTCGGTAAAAGGACCATTTAAAAACCAGGTGATGGTTCTTGAAAAATTACGTGATCAGATTTTAGGAGCCCTCGCTATCCGTTTTAATTATAATATTCAATCCGGTCACGCATATATCCCTTCTTTCGAGGCATATAAAGAGTTTGAGATAGGGAGAGAACTTTTTGGAAGCGATTACAAGAAGGCACGAAGTCATTTTTACAAGTCTGTAAAAATCGATTCTGCATTTACACTTCCATTACTGTGGTTAGCATTTACTTATCATAACCTGGATCAATATGCCAAAACAGATTCCCTACTGGATTTAATTAACAAGCATCGAGAACACTTGTCTCTCTTCGATCGTATTCTGCTTGATTGGAGCATAGCAGAAAATTCTGGTCAGAAGCCAAAAGCAATGAGATTTATTAGAAAGGCGGAAGAACTTGCTCCAAAAAATTTCACGATCAAATACATCATAGGCTTTACTGCCTTAGATTTGAATCTCCCTCGGTTAACAGTGCAAACTTTTTCTGAATTAGGGTATGAAATAATAATTGAGTGGACCAGGGGATACTGGGCTTTTAATGTTTTGGCCAGTGCAATGTATATACTTGGAGAGTATAATGATGCGTTGGCCGTTATTCAATTATCTCGCAAACACTTTCCTGATAAATCATCCAACCTAAGGTATGAGTCCATATTGCAAGCGGCTCTTGGTCAAATTGAGGAAGTTGACAGGATTATTGATGAAAGCTTTCATCTGTCAGGTTCCGTTCCTGGTAGAGTAATGCGCGATGCTGCGAGGGGCCTCCGCGCTCATGGATACAAAGACGACGCTCATAAGGTTCTTCAGCGCGCATTAAAATGGTATAAATCTCGTACCGGTGAAGATTTCCGATATTCTATTGCCAGAGTATTGTATTGGGATGAACAGTGGGCAGAGGCGCAACAGGTCTTTGAAATACTCAATCAAGAATTTCCAGATGATCAGAATTTCAAGGGATATATAGGTGTCATAGCCGCCCGAATGGGAGAAAAGGAAAAGGCAAACAGGATCTTTAAAGAACTTTATAATAAAAAAGAGCCATATTTGTTTGGATCACATCTTTACTGGTGTGCCAGAATTAGTGCGATACTCGGTGAACATCAACGAGCCGTTGATTTAATGCGCGAAGCATATGGTCAAGGGAGGGGATATGGCATGTATGAATTATTAGAAATAGATTTTGAATCACTTCGTGACTATCCGCCATATATAGAGCTGATGCGTCCAAAAGGTTGAGAATCATTTTCTCAATCTTTACCAGCGGTAGTACCTATTGTGAAAACCCGTCTGAGGTGGCACTTTCGTAAAGTGGCATAATATTAACTTTCGAGATGCTATGATATTGATTACTTCATATTTAGCCAAACCGCCATTTCACCGATTTCACGGTGTGCCCAGGCGTAATAAGGTATTGCTGTGAAGCCCACCGGTTTTGAATTGATTGTAGCCTTACCTTTTATTGTACCGAGACCACCCAAAATGTCAGGATCGAATGCATAGTTAAAATTATCCTCTTTGGAAAGCGTCAAATCCAAGACGCCAGCGGGATTATCAACTTCTTCGGCGCAAAAGACAAGAGGTCCTCTTTCCAGAGCCATTTTTCCTCTATTGGCAGCTACCTTCTCGTGGCTTACGACTTTTCTAACAGGCATTGTAAATTGAATTTCTATTTTATCTTTTTGCTTCCAATTTCTGTTTGCAATAATGATATATCCATCTTGCTGCACAGTATCAATTTCTTTGCCGTTTACCGATATCTTCACCAAAGGTGTTTTTCTATCAATATAGTGGTAAAGATCACCCGGCATCACCTCGTTATTTACCCATCCTGGTCTTCTCAGTTTAATCGTTGCATTAATATTCGGATCACTCACGATGTTTAATTCGACCTTACCATCCCAGGGATAATTTGTTTTTTGTGACAGTTTCATCGTCTGATCACCCAGTGAAATTTCAGCCTGATTGCCAATATACAGGTTGACATATAGTTCATTACCTTTTGTTGCATAGATATAACCGGGCAAAGAGGGAAGTATCCGCACAACATTGACCGGGCAACATGAACAGTCAAACCAGGGAGATCTGCCACAGACGCCCTGATTAAATTTCGTCACCCCATCCGTTTCCAGGGGATTGGGATAAAAGAAAGTATTGCCTTCCATTGAAACCCCAGCCAAAAATCCATTGTACAACGTCCTCTCAAAAACATCCATATATTTGACGTCACCGCTTCTTAAAAACATTCGATGATTCCACAGCATTAGTGCGATAGCAGCACAGGTCTCCGTATAGGCGGAGGCATTGGGCAATTCATAATCTGGTCCAAAACCTTCATGTTTCGGTTCTGCACCGATACCACCAGTTAAGTAAATCTTTTTATAGACAATATTTTTCCAAATGTTATCAAGGGCCTGATCATAGGCTATTTCCCCGGTCAGGGCCGCCACATCGGTAGCCCCGGCATAAAAATAACCTGCTCTGACCGCATGGCCAACCGCTTCTTCCTGATTAGCAAGTGGTTTATGAGCCTGATGGTATTTACCGGCATCAGTATCACCGCTTAAATCGTGACCTTCTGCCTTTCCACGCTGATCAATAAAGAACTTGGCCAAATCTAGGTATTTTTGTTCCCCGGTAACCCGGTAGAGTTTGACCAAACCGATTTCTATTTCCTGGTGCCCCGGCACCCCCATATTTTTCCCAGGTCCAAAAACTTTATCGATAAGGTCTGCGTTTTTAATCGCCACATCCAGCAGACTTCTTTCACCCGTTGCCTGATAATGCGCGACGGCTGCCTCATACATGTGCCCCACATTATACAACTCATGATGGACCTTGAGGTTTGTCCATCTCTTTTCCCCACCACCATCAGCCGCTTTGGAGGGATCAATGGTACGGTTGGTGTACAAATAGCCGTCTTCTTCCTGGGCAGCAGCTATTTTTATAATCAGATCATCCAGGTAATCTTTTAATTGAGGATCATGATATACCTGCAGGGAGTAGCTGGCTCCTTCGATAACTTTAAAAACATCTGAGTCATTGAAGTATATTCCCTCGAATTCTCCTTCCTCAAGACCAGCGGCGATGGCAAAATTTCTGATTCTCCCGGTCTCTTCACATTTTTTGAAATTGTATGGAATCGTTACCTTTCGATTGGTCTCCAGGCGAGGTGCCCAAAAATCATCGTTAATATCTACCCGGGTAAAAGCGACCGGTTTAATCGGATAGTCTTTTATCAGAGAATTTTGACTGATCGTTTTTCCTGTCTTTGGATCGGTCTGACAGGTACCAAATAAAATGCCAGCTACCAGTGATAAAATTATTGAGTTAAGTAATCGTATCAAATCACGCATAATTTCTCCATATAACTAATATGAAAGACCTCTCAATATACAATTTTTTTGGTTACCTGTTGCAGTGTTCTAATCCTGAATATGAATATCACCTTATCCGCCGACAAAACATTGATCGAGAAGGTCCGACGGTATGCAAAAAAAAACAGAACACAACCCTTAATAACCTGGTACGCGAGTACCTGAGAAAAATTACCGGCCGCATAGATATCGATAATGCTGCTGATGAATTTGAGAACATCGCTCTTGAGCATGGGGGTAAATCACCCAAAGAGTATAAATTCAACCGTGAAGAACTCTATGAGAGAACAAAATAAATGAAAAAGGTATTTATTGATGCAAACATTATCGTTTATGCTAATGATAAACGGTCAGTAAAAAAGCAACAAATTGCGATTGATATTGTAAAGTCATTAATGAAAGATCGAACCGGCACTATCTCAACACAGGTTTTGCAGGAATATGCATATGTGGCGATCCATAAGTTAAAACAATCCCAGGATGTGGTTTTGCGACAGTTAAAATTATTGGAATCGTTTGAGGTGATAAACCAATCACCGGCACAAATCCGCCAGGCGGTCGAAATTATGCATCTCTATAAGATCGGTTTCTGGAATGCCTGTATCATCAGCAATGCTGAACATGCCAATTGTACGGAAATTTATTCGGAAGATTTAACCACCGGGCAGTTCTATTCAGGCATTCAGATTGTTAATCCATTTTTATAATTTTTTGATGGAATAAAATTTTGAAATACCGACTGAGGCTTTTCTAGTCTATAGAGGTTAGAGTTCTATGCCACTAAGACGTATCGCTGAGTAAGCCAGGGCAAAAGCACCCCAATACACAAAGAAACCCCAATAATAGCTGTAATAGGCAAGCGCTCCGCGCTTGGGATAAACGTATTAATTCTCACCAAGTATTATACGATCTAAATGCCGTAGCAATATATTACTTTGCAAGTTTTAACAGACGATAACAACCTATTTATCAGAGGTATGAAATGCAATATAAAATTCAAATTTGTGTTACCTGGCCTCTGGTTGGAGAATTGAATAATACTATATATTAACTACTTGCGTATCTTATACTCTTTACTTATACTCATATTATTTAAAAGTTAAGTATACGATAAAGCATGCTTCATTATTGAAAAAATCAACATAAGTAATCAATCCCGCTAACCACGATGTATATATGTTTCTGTTAAGGAGGAGTACAATGAAATTCCGTCTCATAAATGCCAAAAGAATAGGTCACAGCATCATCATTTGTATCATATTGATATCACAATTATCAGCTCAACATGCTCAGGTAATAGATAAGGCGATTCCCAAGGCAGCAAAAGATGGTCTGTTTTATATGTGGCTCTTTGACGAAGGGATTGCCGGGCATCAATTCTCCACGATTTATGATACCAGCAACTACTGGACACAGGAATATAAAACCAATTTTTTCCAGGATACATTTGAGGGAAATTTCAAATACGAACCGGGTGTCAGCGGCACCTGCGCCCGCTTTGATGGATTAACCACCCGTATTGTTCGTACCTACATCAAAGTGCCGGATTTGACCGACGGTTTCTCTTTTGAAGGCTGGATTGCCCCCTACTCTACTTCAGGTTCGGCAATCGTCAGCCAGGAAAAAGATACCACGGCCGGATTTATATATGGTTTATTTGCTGGACATTTAGGGATTCAAATGAAATTAGAAGATAAATGGATTGAATACCGATGTGATGCGACAATTCCCACCCTAAAATGGTCCCACGTGGCGGTTACTTTTCATAAAGATAAGGGCATCAACCTATACTTAAACGGTAAATCCATCGGATCGCTTGCTTTGAAAGGTATAATGACAGATGCCCGGCGGGAAAATCTGCTAATCGGCATGAGTTCGCCCAAAGAGGTGAAATTGCGGGAAAGCGGCGGTAAGTTTCCACCGATTGAGAAGAAATTATACCATCATATGGCCTATGACGGACTGATCGACGAACTGAAATTATACGAGGAAGCTTTAAGTACGGCCGATATCAGGGAATTGTACTTTACCTATCCCCATCCGCAAATCACACCATTAGCAAGAAGGAGAAGACCAGTTGCTCCACAGGTTGAAAATCCTAAATTCGGCGCTACCTATTGTCGTCTCAACTACTATCCGGAATATGAATCGGTCAGGCGCATAGGTGATTATCCGGATATTGTCGTTAGGTTCGATAACTCTCAGGTGAGATTGATGTTTGCCCATCATAATCAGTATATCCCGATCTGGGTGACCGAGAATGATAAAATGATGAGTGATCAAAGTCTGGAGATCAACGCCAAAAACGGTTTCTATGAGGTGATGATGGATAAACAAAACCGTTATACCCATGTGCGCCTGCTGGAAAACAGTGAAGCACGGGTGGTAATTCACTGGCGTTATGCCCTGTGTGACCGATTTTATGAAATTGCCCGTCCACATCCGCTTACCGGTTATGGAGATTGGGCCGATGAGTATTTTACGATCTATCCCGATGGGGTGACTATCCGTCATCAGGTTTATTATACCAGTACCTATGGTGAGGATTATCTGCAGTTTCAGGAGACGATTTTACACAATCAGCCGGGTGAAAGAGGAGATGCCAATGTTGACTTAAACGCCTTAACCCTGGCGAACATGCAGGGTCAAAGTCATACTTATTCCTGGGCGGAGGGGGTTCCGCCCTACTATCCCCAACCACCCGGGGCCAATATTCAGTTGGTCAACATGAAATCTAAGAATAAACCGTACGTAATTTTCGAACCGGGTAGTCAGATTGACAAATATATCTGGGGGTATCGAAAAAACCGCGGTTATAATGTTCCCGGCATTCTGGCCAGCGGATTCCCGATTGTTTCAAAAGGTAAGGAACTGGATTCCTATCAGGCTGTTACCCTCTTTGGCATGGCAGATAAACCGGTTGGTGATCTGGTCACACTGGCCAAATCGTGGGTATCCCCGCCAACACTCACCTTTAAAAGTGCAAGTAATACAAGTGCTACCTACGACAAATTTCAAAAGGCATATATCCTTGAATCCGCTACGCCAGGCAATCAGGAACTTCAATTCGATCTTGCCGCCAGCGTGCAATCACCGCTGATCAATCCCGCCTTTATCATCAAAAACTGGGGGCAGAATGATGCGGAGATAATGATAAATGGAACGAAACTGCAGCAGGGAGCTGATTTTCGCCTGGCACACAAATCGACTCTCACCGGAAGTGACTTAGTCGTGTGGTTAAAGTATCAATCAACTGATCTGGTAACTATCTCGCTGCAATCATTATAATTGTCTCTCTCACGGAAAAGTATTGGACGTCATGATGACTATGATTTATTACAGCGTGTAGAATAAATGTTGTTCAGAAATAAATAGAGATGGTCCAAATTGCATCTGTTATATATTCAGTCTTAATGGCAATTGTTATCCTTTTTCAATTTTGTCTTGCTATTGGACTTCCCTGGGGTGAGGCATCAATGGGAGGAAAATTTCCCGGAAAATATCCTCCAAAGATGCGAATTGTTGCTTTAATAAATATGCTTATCTTAAGTTGTCTGGTTGTAATTGTTCTTGTCGAGGCAGATGTTTGGCTCCCACAATTGAAGTCAATTGCAAAAACAGGAATCTGGTT
>Ga0209536_100000299_pt1 | contig 78120 bp, 83 predicted proteins | sample DeeMarSeWOR28_12_FD_187461 | JGI IMG/M metagenome (GOLD analysis project Ga0209536, IMG submission 187461) | Marine sediment microbial communities from White Oak River estuary, North Carolina - WOR-2-8_12 (SPAdes) (version 2) | ecosystem: Environmental > Aquatic > Marine > Intertidal zone >...
GAATACCGAGAAATATGCGGAGGATGCAGAACACGAGCCGAATACTACACAGGAGACCTCTTCGAAAGCGACCCAGCATGCGCCTACATACCTAAAGTATTACAAGAAGAAAACGAGGACCAGATAGTAACTCAAACAACTTGATTATTCCTGCAAATGTCTATCTCTTCACTTTTTGAAGTGACATAGTCTTTTTTTATTTCCTATTCTTGAACTTGTGCAGTTAAAAGAACGTTTTTATCTAATTTTAGCCATAGCTATTCTTTTAAGGTGATATGTAATGGGTAAAGGGTCTGGCTTCGGCAAAGTAATTTTGTTTGGTGAGCACTTTGTGGTTCATGGTGTGCCGGGTATTGTCTCAGCAATTGATTCCGCAACGGATGCGGAAGTAACGCAAACTGGAAAAGAGCTTGTCATTAGGGATGAGCGGAAAGCAGCTAAAGGTTACGCTGAAGAGAAACGGCTTCAGCAAATAGAATCTATTGAGCGAATGCTTAGGAAGATGGGGCTTGACCCGAAACTGCCTCTAAGTATTTGGGTAGGTGGAACCCTCCCTGGGTTTAGTGGATTAGGCGCTTCTGCTGCAAGCAGCGTTGCCATCGCTAGAGCCATCGCTGAAGAATTATCGATGAAGCTTTCTAATGAAGAAGTAAATCAAATAGCATATGAAGCTGAGAAGGCGTACGCAGGTAATCCTTCAGGCATTGACAATACCGCAGCGACTTATGGTGGTTTAATGTGGTTTAGGAAGAATCTTGATGGTCGGCCAGCTAGTGTCGAAAGGCTTAGCATCTCCATGCCAGTCGAAATCCTAATCGGCAGCACAGGTAAGGTGGCAAACACGAAGGCGATGGTTGCAGGTGTGGCTGAACGCAAAAACAAGTACCCTGAAACATACGATTCGATCTTCAAAAAGGCAGAAAAATTGGCATATGCTGGCCGGAAAGCGCTAGAAAGTTATGACTTGAAAATGGTCGGTGAACTTATGAATAAGAACCATCGCCTGCTAAAGGAAATTGCAGTTTCCAGCATTGAACTTGACTTGTTGGTTGACATAGCTAGGAAGAATGGTGCTTTTGGCGCAAAACTGACGGGAGGAGGGGGAGGAGGCTGCATGGTCGCGTTAACCCCAGGTAAAGAACTGCAGGCTGGAGTTGCAGCTGCCATGGAAAAAGAAGGGTTTGAAGTATTGAGGACAAAAATTGGGATTGAAAAAATATAAAGTAACAGTAGCTTTATTAAAATTGAGATGAAAGAGTGTGGAATTCAGAAAATTCTTGAGAATTCTTGACGAAAGCGGGGAATTAACGCGCATAAGCAAGGAAGTATTACGAGAATATGAGATGGCCGGGGTTATAGAAGCCCTTGGCGAGAAACCAGTGTTTTTTGAGAACGTGAAAAATTCCAGTTTCTCCGTTGTAGCAGGTCTTGTATCGTCAAAAGAAATTATTGCCAGAGCCTTGAACTTGAAGAAAATTAACTTGCTCCATAAATTGTCCAGTGCATTAGAAAATCCTCTATCACCGAAGGTTGTGGAAAGAGGTGAATGTCAAGAGATTGTTGAGAAGGAAGTTGATTTAACAAAGCTTCCAATAATGCGATATACCGAGAAAGACGGGGGAAAATACATTGCATCCGCGGTTTCTATAGTGCGGGACCCTGAATTAGGTAGAAATATGTCGTTTCACAGGTTAATGCTGATTGGAAAGAACAAATTTGTAGCTCGCATAGTGGAAGATAGAGGAACAGATACCGCCCTTAGAAGGGCTGGTGGGGAACTTGACATTGCCATTTGCATAGGCAACTCAACCGCTGTTCTTCTCTCCGCTGCCACGTCCTTACCTAAAGGTGTTGACGAGTTAGGTATGGCAAACGCGTTAGAGCCAACAGAGCTAGTCAAGTGTAAGACGAACGACCTTGAGGTTCCTAGAAACTGTGAATTTGTTTTAGAAGGACGAATAACCAAAGAGAGAGTACCAGAAGGACCTTTCCTAGATGCAACAGGAACAATTGATAAGATAAGACAGCAACCAGTAATTGAAATCAAATGTATTACTCATCGAGAAAATGCAATTTACCAAACCATTCTCCCCGGACGGCACGAACACCAATTTTTAATGGGTATGCCTAAAGAACCCACAATCTTCAACGAAGTGAATAGAGTCTGTAATTGCAGAGACGTTTACATTACCCCAGGAGGTTGCAGCTGGCTTCATGCTGTTGTGCAAATAAAGAAGCAGAATCCAGATGACGGAAAAAATGCTATTTCAGCCGCGTTTAAAGGACATAAGTCTTTGAAGCATTGTGTAATAGTAGATGAAGATATAGATATCTACGATTCAAATGATGTCGAATGGGCTGTCGCTACCAGATTCCAAGCAGACAAAGACATTGTTATCTTGCCGAACCAGAGAGGATCTTCTCTTGACCCATCTGGAGACCTAACCGAGGGTAAAAAAGCGAGGACGTGCAAGATGGGGTTAGATGCAACTATTCCAGCTGGGAAAACAGACAAGAGCTTCGTGAAAGAACAGTACAGAAAAGTAGACTTAACCAGGTTCCAGTGATTCAAATGCAACTTAGTGAAAAAGAAGAAAAAATGCTCAACGGAGAAGAAGGCTATGCCGTAAGAAAAGCCATGCAAATTCTAGTTACTCTAGGCGACATTTACGGTGCTAAGAGGCTAGTTAAAGTAGGCTCCGTCCAAGTAGCAGGAGTTTCATATCATAACCTCGGAGACGCGGGATTGGAATACCTAAATGAACTTTCCAAGGACGGAAAAGTTAAAGTGCTCACAACTTTAAACCCAGCCGGAATGGACTTGGAGAACTGGCAAAAACTCGGCATAAGCAAAGAATTCGCGGAGAAACAGAACAAGGTAATAGATGCCTTCGAGAAGATGGGCATACTCGTCTCATGTACATGCACGCCCTACTTGATAGGCAATCTACCTCGCTACGGCGAACACGTGGCTTGGTCAGAGTCTTCAGCTGTGACCTTTGCGAATTCAGTTATAGGTGCTAAGACAAACAGGGAAGGCGGACCATCAGCACTTGCAGCTGCGCTTGTTGGCAAGACCCCCTGCTACGGGTTACACCTAGATGAAAATAGAATGCCAGACATCCAAGTGAAAGTAAATGTCAATTTAAACAAATTTTCAGATTGGGGAGCTCTTGGCTACAGCATCGGAAAGAAGGCAGAAAACAAAATTCCTTACATAACAGGCGTGAGAAACGCTGATGTAGACGAGTTGAAGTCTTTCTGTGCTTCAGTAGTAACTTACGGTGCTAAACCACTCTTCTACATGCAGGGCATCACTCCCGGGTCAGAAAAGTATCAGTTGCCAAGAACCACGGTTTCAATCGAAGATAATGACATTCGAGAAGCTTATGAACATATCAACGATGAAGTCACTAGTATAGATTTTGTGTGCGTAGGTTGTCCTCACTGTTCAATAAAAGAAATCGCTAGTATAGCCAAGTTGCTAGAAGAAAAAACGGTGGCATCGAAAACGGAGCTATGGGTAGCAACTTCAAGGTTTGTGAAGCAATTGGCGGACAGGCGCGGTTACACCGAAGTGATTGAGCGGGCTGGAGGTAAATTTGCATGTGACACGTGTATGGCAGTCGCCCCACTTAAGGGGAGATTTAAGGCAGTAGCAACAACCTCAGCGAAAGGATGCTATTATTCTAGGCATAATAGAATGCTTACAAAGATGGGCAGTTTGGAAGAGTGCGTGGAAGCGGCGGTGACAGGAAAATGGAAATGAAGGGACGAATTATCTCAAAAGGAACAGCGCAAGAAGAAGCTTTGGTAACTTCGCAACCGATTTCTTTCTATGGTGGAGTAGACCCGAATACTGGTGAAGTACTTGAAAAAGGACATGAGTTGCAAGGTAAAAGCGTAAAGGGAAAAATACTGGTTTTTCCAACTGGCAAAGGATCAACGGTTGGCTCTTACACGTTGTATAGGCTGAAAAAGAATGGAATGGCGCCTGCTGGAATAATAAATAGAGAATGCGAAACAGTAGTAGCTGTGGGCGCAATAATATCTGAGATACCCTGTGTTGACAAGATTGATATTTCAAAAATTAATACAGGAGACAAAATCCGCATCAAGAATGAAGTTGTCACGCTGATTCAATAGTAAATGTTGTAATAAACTTATGATAATAGTGAGAGACTTGAGCGAAGTAAAAACTATAATCTTGAAAATTGGCGGGTCAGTTATAACCGATAAAAATGGAGAACTTATCGCGCGAACTGAAGTGATAAACCGTTTGGCAGAAGAAACACAGAAAGCAGGTGTGAAAAACCTGATTATAGTGCACGGCGGAGGAAGCTTCGGACACCCCACGGCTCAAAAATATGGCATAAAAGAAGGATTGAAAAATGACGGACAAAAAGTTGGTTTCGCTGAGACTCATCACGTGATGACCGTCCTTAATGGGTTGGTTATGGACTCTTTGGTGTGGCATAACATCCCAGCTTTCAGTATGGCACCATCTGGTTGCGTAGTGACGGAAAACGGTAGGATCAAACTTTGTGAAGATACAGTTTTGAAGAAATTGTTGAATATGGGGTTCGTCCCAGTTCTATATGGTGATGCAGTCTTCGACGAGAGGTTGGGTTTCACAGTTCTTTCCGGAGATCAGATTGTCGCATATTTGGCAAAGAAACTCGGGGCTAGCAAGGTAATTATTGGTGTGGACATTGATGGATTGTACGACGAAGATCCTAAGGTGGATAAAAACGCTAAATTATATACACATTTAACGTTGAGAGAACTTGAAGAAGCTAAGTCAAAACTGGGTGGATCTACTGGGGTTGACGTTACAGGCGGCATGTTAGGTAAAATATTAGAGCTTGTTTCAGTCGTGGAGTATGGAATTCCAGTGGTTATTGTGAACGCAGCCAAACCAAACCGTGTATACAAAGCTCTTATTGGAGAAAAAGTAGTAGGTACAGTTATAGAGAAGGTGTAAAATATTTGGGAAAACAGACCGAAAACCGAAAAGCTGAACACATCAACATATGCTTGGATAAGAAGGCTCAAGCCAGAAAAGTCACCCCAGGCTTTGAAGACGTCCAGTTTATTCACCAAGCCTTACCAGAAGTTGACAAGAATAAAATTGAAATGTCCACTACGGTTTTCGGTCATAAGTTTTCTGCACCGTTAATTATTGGCGCTATGACTGGAGGAACAACAGAGGCAAAACAAATTAATGCAGCAATCGCTGAAGCTGTAGAAAACCTGCATTTGGGTATGGGAGTTGGCAGCCAGCGCGCAGCCATAGAAAATCCGAAGCTTGCCGAAACCTTCTCAGTAGCAAGGAAAAAAGCACCTACTGCGTTCCTAATCGCCAATATAGGCGGAATACAGCTTGTCCACGGATGCGGCATGAAAGAAGTGAAACAAGCCGTTGAAATGATAGATGCTGACGCCGTAGCTGTGCACTTGAACGCTTTGCATGAAACAGTTCAGCCTGAAGGACAAACAAGATTCAACGGAGTTCTCGATAAAATATGTGGAATCGTAGGAGAAATTGACAAACCAGTCATAGTAAAAGAAACAGGAGCGGGCATTTCCGCGGAAACAGCGAAAAAACTTGAAAAAGCAGGCGCAAAAGCGATAGATGTTGGCGGAGCAGGCGGAACAAGCTTTGCAGCAGTCGAGTATTTCCGATCAAAAGCAAGCAGTCTTCAGCACTTTCTAGGTGATGTTTTCTGGGATTGGGGGATTCCAACCGTAGCTAGTCTTGTAGAAACCGTTCAAACTGTTAAGATACCGGTTATTTCCTCTGGAGGAGTAAGAAGCGGAATGGACGTAGCTAAGTCGTTGGCGCTTAACGCTTGTTTGGGAAGTGTTTGTCAGCCAGTGCTAGAAATTGCTACCAAAGGTGCGAAAGCCATGGAACAGTGGATTTTGCTTTTGATAGAGGAAATCAAAAATGTTATGTTTCTTGTAGGCGCAGAAAGAATTGAGGATTTGAAGGAGATACCTGTTGTAGTGTCAGGAAAAACTGCGGAATGGCTTAAAACTAGAGGCTTCAGCGTCGAGAGTTACTCTAGGAGAGGAGAATGTTAGGTGTGGATATAGCAGATTTCCTTCAACAAACTGCGCCCATAATTGACAAAACGATCGAGAAGTATATTCCACGTCAGTTCACGGAAGACTCGGTTCTTTTTAGGGTCAATCCACCGAAGTTCAGCAGTAACTTGGAGGCTTTGAACAAGGGTGTCGCTGAGCCAATCTGGGAAATTTTAGACAGAGGTGGTAAAAGGTGGCGTCCAGCCTTGTTTTTGCTGATCTGCGAGGCGTTGGGGAAGAACGCTGAATACTGTTTAGACTTCGCAATAATCCCTGAGGTCGTTCACAATGGAACCTTGATGATTGATGATATAGAGGACGGTTCCGAACTTAGAAGGGGAAAACCTTGCACATACAGGATTTTCGGATTGGATATAGCGGTGAACGCGGGAAACGCTATGTATTACCTGCCACTTTTGCCTTTAATGGAGAAAAAAAATCAGGTGTCTTCGGAAAAGCTACGCGACATTTACGAGGTTTACGTGCAGGAAATGATAAACCTTAGTTTGGGACAAGCCATGGATATCACATGGCATAGAGGCATAGCAAATGCTGATAGCCTGAACGAAGAGAATTACCTGCAAATGTGCGCATATAAAACGGGTACTTTAGCACGGATGTCAGCAAAAATCTCAGCTGTTCTTGCGGGTGCTAGCAAAGAATTGGTGGGAAAACTTGGGAGCTTCGCTGAGAGCATAGGGGTAGCATTCCAAATGCAGGATGACGTTCTGGATTTGACGGGAAAAGAATTTGCAGAGAAGAAGGGCGGTGTTGGAAAAGACATTACCGAAGGAAAAAGGACGCTAATGGTTATTCACACGTTAAAGAACGCAAACAGCGCAGATGGAAAACGACTCATCAGCATACTTAACATGCACACTTCAGACCAAGGACTTCGGGACCAAGCTATTGCTTTGATGCAGAAATACGATTCTATAGAACATGTTAAGCGAACTGCTGCGCGGATAGTTAGAGAAAGCTGGAGTGAAGTATCTGAACTCTTACCTGCGTCCGAGGCTAAGAAAAAACTAAAAGCGTTTGCTGAATTCTTGATAAAAAGATCTGTCTAATACTTGAGAGTAAAACACTTGACGCTGGAAAATGATAAAGTCTTAAGAGAACTCATTCTAAAAGCTGCGTTCCTGAACGCTTTACAACACAGCGGAAAAGCGCAAGCAGGAGCAGTTATGGGCAGGGTAATTAGTGAAAGACAGGACCTGAAAACGAAAGCAAAAGAGCTGTCAGGTTTAATCAGCCAAATAGTTAAAGAAGTTAATAGTTTCTCCATTAACCAGCAGAAGCGAAAGGTTGAGGAAGAATGGCCTGAAGCCCTGATGAAAAAAAGAACAGGGGAAAAAAAGAAGCGGCTTCCACCGTTGCCAAACTCGGACAGGTATAAACAGATTGTTACCCGTTTTTCTCCTAATCCCGATTGTGTATTACACTTGGGTTCAGCAAGAGCAATAATACTGAGTTATGAGTACGCGCGTTTATACCAGGGCAAATTTATCCTGCGTTTCGAAGACACCGATCCAAAAGTGAAAAAGCCTGTATTAGAGTTTTACGAGCGAATCCGAGAAGACCTTGCTTGGCTTGGTTGCAAAGCTGATGAGGAATGCATCCAGAGCGACAGGCTCCCGATTTACTACAAGTACACTAAACAACTTCTGCGGGAAGGCAATGCTTATGTGTGCACGTGCCAGCCAGAGCAGTTTCGCAAGAAGTCCTTGGCCAGAGAACCTTGTGACTGCCGAAAACAGTCAACTGAGGAGAATCTGGAGCGGTGGCAGAGTATGCTGGATGGCGACTATTGTGAAGGCGAAGCAGTGGTTCGCCTTAAAACTGATATTGATCACCCTAACCCTGCTGTAAGAGATTGGCCTGCTCTAAGGATTATCGACCCAGAAAAATATCCGCACCCTCGAGTTGGGCGCAAATACCGTGTTTGGCCCTTGTATAACATTGCTGCAGGCGTGGATGACCACTTGCTTGGAGTTACACATATAATCAGGGGCAAGGAGCACCTGACTAATCAAGTTAGGCAAGAGTATCTGTACAAACATTTGGGTTGGAAATACCCTGAAACCATACACTATGGCAGATTAAAGATAGAAGGGGCTTATCTAAGTAAATCAAAAATCGTTCAGGGCATACGCGAACGCCTCTACACTGGGTGGGATGATCCTCGACTAGCAACTTTCGCTGCTCTGCGAAAACGGGGAATAATGGCTGGCGCTGTAAGAAAAATGATAATCGATGTTGGACCTAAGACCTCGGATGTTACATTGAGTTGGGAGAACCTTTATTCCTATAACCGCAAAATTCTGGATCCACAAAGCGCTAGATACTTTTTCGTTTCAGAACCAATCAAAGTGAAAGTGAAGGCTATTCCACATGTTTTCACATCCAAGCTTCCTTTGCATCCTGAGAAACCTGAAATGGGGTTTAGAGAGTACACTGTTAAGCCTGAAGGAGAGGAAAAGGTAAAAATTTTCTGGATTGCGAAGAGAGACGCGGATGCCGCAAAGGAAGGCGTGATAGTTAGGTTGATGGAGCTTTTCAATATTAAGATAGAGCGAGTAGGTTCTAGCTTGTTGGAAGCTGGTTTTGCCAGTGAAGCTTATGAGGATGCGAGGAAAGCTAAAGCTAAGCTTATTCACTGGATACCTGAAGGCGCTGAGATGTCTTGCTTGATAGTAATGCCCAATACTTCCGTGGATGAGGGGATAGCTGAGAAGGCCTGCAAAAAGTTAAAGCCTGATTCTGTGATACAATTTGAACGGTTTGGTTTCGTTCGTGTTGAGAAGAATGATAATGAGTTTAAAGTGTATTACGCTCACAAGTAGTCAGGAGAAGAATAATGCGAAAACAAGATGAAGTCATAATTTGGCCAGTCTACTTTGACCAGTCCAGAACTAGAAAAAATGGAAGGCGAGTTGCGAAGAATTTGGCAGTGAGCAAACCGAAAATCGATGAAGTTATAATTGCAGTAAAAAAGCTAGGCCTAAGGCATAAGGTCACTCATGAGTTAGGTTACCCTAAGACGCCCTGGCTTAAGAAAGGAATGATACTGGTTGAAAAGGTAGGCTCAAAAGAGCAAATCATAAGAAAAATCGCGGGGCAACTTATAAAAATCCGTAGCAAAACCCCGAAAAAATAGGTGTAACACTTATTTCTTTTCTTCTTTGCTTCCGATTAGAACAGCGTTTATAATACCGTCTCCACCTGGACGAGAAGTAACACGAGCTAGACCCAAACTCGTTTCAATTTCTGCGCCTTTTGTTATTACACCTCTTCTGTTGTAATCCACATTTGCTTTGTTTTTGACCACACGCAAAATCTCTGTTTTCTCTGTTTTGCCACTTTTTAGATCAGTTACAGAAGCATATTTATCGCTCAAAACTCTGGTTTTAGTTTTTCCCCCGTAACCTCGGGTATTTCGACGTTTTGTTTCACCAAGTATGGTTTCTGCTGGAAAACCACCTTTCTCAAAATTCCTTTTAACTCGGGAAGCTCGTTTTCTACCGCCTGTTCGTTTCCTTTTACGCAAACTACCATGCCAAACTGACATTTCACATATCCCTTTTTTAACCACTGAGGATGAGTGTTCACTACAACCGTCTTTTTGTCATATAAACGTATCCATCTGAGAGCACGCAGAGCTATGCATGATCCTCTATTTGAATGGAGAAAGTCATTTCCAGAGTTAAAAGACTGCTGTACTTCTTTATAACCACTAACCATAATAGGAGGAAGATGATAATCTTCCCAAAGAGGTTAAGCAGGACGAAAACATTTAGAGATCCGGTTTGCGGTATGGTTCTTGATGAAAACACGGCTAAGTATAAAATTACCTATGAAGGAGAAACCTACCGGTTTTGCAGTGTAGGCTGCAAAAAAAAATTCAAGAAACGCAAAACCAAGTTCATTAGGTAAGCTTTGAAAAATCACCCACAATTTTGAGTTCGCCGTGTTCAATGGCAATTATGAAGAGAGCTAAGAAGACTAAATTGGAAGGAAAAAATCGTTAGATGTAGAGACTTTTTGCTAAAGTTTTTCTCCCGGTGAGATATCCATCATTGTTAAGCCTGAAACTGGCTTCGGGTAGAAATCCGTGGATTTTTCTGGCAATCTCCAGTTCTTCTGAGCTATCTGCCAAACCGTTTTTGGATTTATGGGATTAACTAAGAAAGCTAGTTTAGCCTGTCCCTTGTCAACCTTTTTCAGCGCTTCCCGCGTCGACTCCGCATAGAGTATATGTTCATCCATTTTCATCTCACCAACATTCAGCACATGCTTAAAAATTACATCCCGCAATATTACAACATCTAAGAGGCAGGCTTCTTTCGGGCAACCCTCATTTATGAGTTCAGAAGCGCGTTCCTCATCTCTTAAAAGCAGACCATACGCTTTTGAACCATCATAAACACAGAAAACATGTTGTTCCTTGTGGATTTCAAGGTAGCTTTCCAAGGCTTCAACTGTTGGATCTAGCTCAATAACCTTGAAAAGAACTTCAATTGCCTTTAGAGTATTATCATTCAACTCAGAATCTATCAGCAGTCTGTGAGTAGATAATACAATGAGTCCTTCCTCTTGAACAGGAACCAAGTAAGACATGTGAAAATTGAATGCTGAATTGTCCATCCATGATGACTTCGCTCGCATTTCATCTCTAAAAGCTAAAGCGCTTTCGTATCTGTGGTGACCATCAGTGATTACCATTCGCTTGTTCTCCATAGCCCCTATCAAATATTTCAATCGTTCAGGGTTTTCTACTCTCCAAATGGCATGTTTTACCCCAAAAAAATCTTCAACCTCCTCCACAGGCTGCTCTCTTACAACCTTAGCAAAAAAATCCACAGTAATATTCTCAGGATCTGAGTAAATTAGAAAAACAGGTTCAAGATCTTTTTGTACTGCACGCAGCATCTTCAACCGGTCAGTTTTCGGCTCAATATATGTAACTTCATGAGGAAAAACTGTACCTTCACCGTAAGAGTGAAGCCGCATAGCAGCAATTAATCCAGTACGAGTGAAAATTTTTCCAGACAAATGGAATTCCTGCCTGTAAACAAAGACCGCTGGCTCCTTATCCTTGGTCAATATGCCCTTAATTAGCCACTCTTGAATTCTCTGCTGAGATGTTTCATACTTGTTCTTTTCCATTGGAAGAATTATGCGGCAATAATTGTAGTCTGACTGCTCGTAGTATTTTCTCTGCATACCAAAAGAAATTTTATCATAGGGACGCGTTATCAGATGAGCAGGATCACCAGCTCTTTCAGTGTAACGTATAGCTCTGAAGGGCTTAATATCAACCAAACTATTTCATCTCAGTTTCTTCAAGTGCTTTGATTACTTTTTCAGCTATTTGTATGCTTGTCCTCAGCTGGGCTTCTATAGTTTGAGCCCCGATGTGAGGAGTAGCAATCACATTCCTAAGAGTAAGCAGCTTGCTTTTTCTTGGTGGTTCTTCTTCAAACACGTCCACTGCTGCACCCTTAACTTTGCCTGAAACAAGGGCTTGGTACAACGCTTCTTGGTCAACTACACCACCGCGTGAACAATCAATTATCATTACCCCGTTTTTCATCATGTTAAACTCTTTTGCAGAAATTAGGTGCCATGTTTGAGGCGTTAGTGGCACATGAATAGATATGAAATCAGATTGGGGAAGCATATCGTCCAATGGAACAAAACGGTCGAAAATGCATTCGTCCACTACGAGTACTCTCATCCCTAAAGACATGGCTATGCGCTCAACAGCTTTTCCAATGTAACCGCAACCTATTATTCCCAGTTTTTTTCCGTTGATTTCCACACCCGTAAGCTTGTCTTTAATCCATTTGCCTTGGCGAAGAGATTGGGTTCCTTCAACTATACTTCTTGCAAGAGCTATTAAGTGTCCTATAGTCAACTCAGCAACACTCACGTGAGATACGTGAGGCGTGTTTACGACAACAATGCCTAAGTCTCTAGCTTTTGCTAGGTCAATGTTATCCAAACCTTCACCTGCTCGACCAATAACATGGAGTTTCTTTGCGTTAGCAAGCAACGAGCTCTTGATCTTAGTTGCTGATCTCACAATAAATGCGTCGTATTTCCCTGCTATTTTTGGAAGTTCAGTTTTAGGAATGGTCCAAGCTCTTGTGATTTCGTAGCCTTTTTCTTTCAGTAAATTTATGCCTTCTTCTGCAATCTTATCACAGATTAGAATTTTGAAAGTCAACTAGGTTAAGCCCCAAATTTCGTCGATAAAAGCAAGCACTTGTTTGATTCCAGCGGTGTTCCATTCGCCCATGTGTCCTATTCGAAAAGTCTTCTCTTTCAGTTTGCCATAACCGTTTCCTATTGAGAAGCCTTTTTCCGCAAGTTTTTCATTCAATTCCTTAACGCTTTTCCCTAAGCTATTTACGATGCAGCTCACCGTGATTGACTCGTAGCCTTGCTCAGGAAACATTTCAAAATGATTTTTTGCCCATTGCTGAGTGTGTTTTGCCATGTCCAAATGCCTATGGTAAACGTTCTCGTAGGTTTCCTTCAGAAGCAAATCCATACGTTTACTCAGAGCATAAAATAACGGAATATTTGGCGTGGATGGTGTTTGCTGCTTCTTGTCAAATTTGAAGATTTCTAGAAGGTCGGTATAACTGCCTCTATTTGGGACTTGCTGGGCTCTTTCCACGGCGCGGTCGCTTACAAGTGCAACAGCCAATCCCGGAGGTAAGGCAAAGCATTTTTGTGTTGAGGCAAAAATCACATCGCATCCTATTTCTCCAGGTAAGATTTTGTCGCCTGCCATGGATGAAACGCTGTCTATTGCGAGCATCACACTTGGGTAGTCTCGGCGTATTAGTCTTCCAAAGTCGCGAATTGGGGTTCGCGCGCCCGTTGATGATTCGTTATGGCAGATTGCCACGGTATCGTAGTCTTTTGCTTCAAGTTTTTCAGCAATTGCGTCCGATTTGACTACTTTTCCCCATTCTACTTCTAGAAAGTCAGCGTTTTTACCACATGCACGGATAGCTTTGCCAAATCGTTCAGAAAAAGCACCATTGACACAAACGAGAGCTTTGTTTTTCACAATACTCCTTGCTACAATGTCAAACCATAAAGCACCTGAAGAAGTTGTAACCATTGGTTTATAGTCTTCAGGGAGTTCGAAGAATTCTGTTAGTTTTTCTGTGATTCCAGCATAAAGCTTTGAGAACTCTTTACTTCTATGACCTATTAAAGGATGAGTCTGCTCACGGAGAATTTCCTGACTTACTTCCGTTGGACCGGGAATCAATAATTTCTTGTGCATTTTGTTAATTCCCTTCATGATTTAAATTTAAAGTTTTCGAGATTGATTTTAATGAACTGTTGTATCTTCTTATTCTTATTTACTTTTCATGTTTTCTGCGTTCGAGATAAACTCCATTCAAGGTAACTAAACAATGAAAGCAGATTAAAGGTTAGCTATAAGAGAGTATTCTGTCTAGTCCTTTCAAAAAAGCAGTTTTTTTCGGGTTTGATTTGGTTTGTTGACAAAACGGAAAAGTTTTCTATAAGTAAGTTCTGAAAAATAACCTCACAAGGCATTTAAATGAAAAAAGAAACAAGCATACTGAAGGCTCAGCGCTATTGTCGAAGATTATGATGGCTCTAGAATTGCTTCGTGATGGAAAATGGCATCAGACAGAAGAACTAATGCTGAGTCTAAATTTAGATAAAGATAAAATTCGAGAGCTCACGTCATTTTTCAACGCATACAACCTTGCCAAGGTTGATGGAAAAAACGGAAGAGTGAGAATTAATAGTGACCTTAAGAAGTTGCTAACTCGAATTACTTAGCAGTTAGAGTAATTTAATATCCATTGGTTTGTAGATTTGCGCAAAGAAAAATGTAGTTAATTCGGAATTATGGTGATACTTTCTTTAGAATGCCAGATTTGTCTGCATCTTTTTCCAGAAATATGCCAATCTTATTTCCTTCAATGTTCATACATAAAGCATTATCTTTTTTGCCTTCGAGGAGTATGCTTTTAACATCTCCCAATTCGAAGAGATTTGAAATTTGTCTGGTCGAATCTAATACCTGAGATGAGAAAATGGCATATTCCACTAATTTTTCTGGTTTTTTTAGGTCTATTGTCGCTGAGTTTTCGTTTCTTATTATGTATCCAATTACACCTTTCATTTTTCCGATTTCTGCTAGTTTGCTGGACAAATTTGTAAACATCTGATTTTCTTCCAAACTCACTGAAAGTTCCTTCTCGTTAACGATTAATGCTGTCGTGGTTTCTTGCTTACTTGTTTTTCTAGCCATGTTTATTTACCTCACTTATTCGACGATTGGTTTAACGGTTACAAGCTCTCCCGCTGCGATTTCTAAGGAAACCTGTATTTTCTCTGGCATTTTGACTATACCTTTTCCTTCATCTTTTGATTTCTTTATTTTCTTGAATTTGCATTGGGTTGTTTTTCCATTTAGAGCTTCGATTTCTACTTCATTGATTTTCTTGTCGCTATATAGTTCATTCCATTGTGCTATTACCTCTTGATCTACACGTACTGTATCTGAACCAACTCTGAAACCCGTGAGATTTTCAACCATTAACTGTAACACTGGAGGTTCTGGAATTAATGGTTCATTGTCGACTTCGACTTCCGCAGGTTCATTTTCCTTTTGTAGTTTGGGAATCATATATTCTTCATTAAGCTCTTCAGGCTGGATGTTTTCGGTATCTTCAGGTTCAAGTTCTTCAACTATTTCCTTCGTGATTTCATTTTCAAGAAGTTCTGGTTCTATTGTTTCAATAGCATCATCGTCGCTTCTGATTGTCTCATTCGCTGTAGAACAAGATTGAATCTCTTGCGCCAACTTTATAACTATCGGAATTAAAACGCGAGTTAGAGTGTTAACGTATTTTTCATCTGCCTTTTTTGACGAGACTGTTGTTAAATGGAAATCTTTCAGGGAAGCGATGTTTACTTTGCCTTTGACGCCTTCGATTGATACGGCGTCTATTCCGCCGATTATAGATGCATGTTCCGTTATCTTATAGAAAGCATCTACAGTTTGACTTGCTGTTTCCTCGTTAGTGTTGTCGTCCTTAGCTAGGATATTTCCTTCTTTGAAAATGAAATTGCCAGTTATATCTGGGCATACGTTTTGGAGTTCCTGCATTGTGCTTTTGAGAGCAAATCCAAGCACTTCATCACTCATATTTTTTGGGCTCCTACGGTTAGTTTTTTCATGATCTTGCAAGCCTAAGATATTTTGAATAGTATGCGTTCAGGAACGCCTTCGCTCTCAACGACCAAGTATTTTAAACCATCAGTGTCGCCGAGTTGGTCTAGCCACTTTAAGGCTTCGCGAGCTTTTTGCAGAACTAAAAGCCGCTCCTGGTGACTACGCACAACGGATTCTATAGCCGTCAGTTCATGGAACGGGTTAGCGTCAAGAATGATACTCAAATTTCCTACATTTATTTCACCCAAGCTTTCGCTTGAAGCCTTGGTTTTTCCTGCGAGTTTCATGACAACTTCCCGTATTTTCTTTGATTTTTCTGCTAGCGAACGAATGTCATCTAATCTTCGAAGATATTCGCCTAGCGTGCTTTTAGTATTAGATATATCTTTATCCAAGGTTTCAGCTATTTCTTCTGCTGATGAGTATTCTTTTATTTCAACTACCATGTTTTTTTGCACCTTCAAAGTGGAAACTAGAGAAGGGGGTATTGGAGTGGGTTTTCACCCGACCCCTATATTTTTTTAACAAATTGGAAATTTAGTCTGGCGCTACAGCAGTGTATGTGAAAGTGTTGCCTCTGGTTGAAGTTATTCTGACTTGATAGTTATCTCCTTGCACCCAAGTTGTATACGGAATGCTTACAGTACCATCAGCGTTTGCTAGGAATGTCACCTCGTCTGCTAGCGGGGCATATTGACCGTTCACATAGGCATCTACAGTTATGGTTACTGGAGATGTTCCAATGTTGCTTACAGAAAGATCGATACTAGTAGGAGTGGCGCCACCAACAAATTCCATTTGTGTTATTTTTAGTTCTTCTGTTTCCATGAATCCGACTGTGAGTGCTCCCATCCATGCGGCTACTGCTATGCTCACTGCGACTGTTACAGCGATAAGAATGATTGATGCGACTACGGGGCTTAGGGCTTTTGTGTTTTTCCTTATTTTCCTTAAAGTTTTCATTTCTCTTTCTATCCCTCCTTTGGGATTGATGAGTATGATAGATATTCAATGTAATTTAAATCTTACGACTTAATACACAATATTTTATATGTGTAAAACAGAAATACACAAAAAACCAATGAAAAGCAAATAACGATGATTAAACAAACGTTGAGAAAGTAATTGTACAACAATTGAGCGGAAAACTTCACTCAGGCTTCTGCAGAGAATTCATCAAAGAAGCCGAGAAGAAGTTCAGCGACCTTTTTGCCTAATTCAGTTATCACATAGTACTTTTTAAGCGGATCAATACGCTCACTCTTAGCCAAACCTAACTGCTCAATCTCAATCATTCGCGATCTAAAAGTACCGTCACTTAGCGTCAACTCATTCGCACGCATGAAATCCTTAGCAGCCTTCCATTTACCACGGTTAACATAAAGCAGAAACAAGCAGTCTATAGCATGATCCTTCTCAAGCATCGCTTTAATTGAGGATAGCTTCGGATCAGTCAGGATGTACTTTATCTTCTCCTCGTCTCCATTTTTTTCCATAACCATCAATCACACCTATTTTTTCACTCTGAATATAGCAGAATACCCTTAAAAGATTTAACCTATATTACGATTTATGACACATTTCTGATGATACAAGCGCTAACAACAAAGAATTATTCGGATTTTCGATAGACAATAAGTAAAGGAATTAAAAAGAAAGCGGCGATTTCTACATGAAACAACTTCAGGAGACAGTTTTATAAATTAACCAAAGAATATAGAGTAAGGATGATGGCAATGTTTTACATCGTTGAAATGTTTACCGACATGGTTGGAGATATAATCGCCGCCTTACCCCTCGTAATCGCCGCAATCATAATAGTTCTAATTGGCTACGCTATTGGAATAATCGCTGGCAATGCTGTCAACAAAATAGTTGAAAAACTTGGCGTAGAAAAAAGCTTCGATAAAACCATGACAGGAAAAGCATTTAGAAATGCGGGCTTGGACCTATCCAACTTCATCGGAGCAATGACTAAGGCCTTCATAATAATACTGGCAATAATCGTAGCCATACAAGTACTCAACGTAGGCGGAACAATCGGAGGTTATCTAACAACTATAGCCGACTACCTACCTAAGCTTCTTGGCGGAATCCTAATTATCGTCTTCGGTACCGTACTAGTCGACTTCCTAGCGACATTCATCGGCAAAATGATCAAACCAATGTTTCCTGAAGCGAAGAGCGAAATCGCCGACATGCTGAAAAATCTGCTCATGATTGGTTTAATAGCTTTCATATTAATGATGGCTCTTGATCTTATGATGCTTTCAGGCGATCTAGTCTACCCACTAATACTTGGATTCGTGTTAATAGGCGCAGGTGTATCTCTAACTGACGGATTGATAAAATCAATAACCGACGATCACGCAGAATTCAAAGGAATGGCTGGATATGCGAAATTCGTGTTATACAGCATCTTCCTAATAACCGGAGCGGGAGCAATATTCGCTACTTTCCCAGGTGTAACCGGCATTATAGCCAACATTTCGTATGCTTTCGCAATAGCATTAGGAATAGTATTAATACCAATTGCATACGCAATGGCGAAGAGAATGTCCAAAGAGAATCAATAAGTTATCTTCTCTAAAACCCCCTTATTTTTTCTAACCTCTTTAAAGCCATCATATGGCAAAATGAACCCGTGATGGTACAACCAATGTCTTTTTGATCTAATTCAAGGTTTGTACAATTCGCAATAGGCTTCGCAGGTTGGAAATATAGTTTTCACGCGTTGTATCCGTTTTTTCGCATTAATCTTGTCTTGCAACTTTACTACTTCATCTGGTTTGCTGAAGCGTTCAGTTTTTCCACCTTCCCGTTTGCGCTCAACTTTTATGCAGTCATCGACCATGCAACACAAAACGCAAGCACCGCAGTAAACACACAAATCTTCAACAATTCCTACTTCACCAGCCTTCCAATATAGGGCATTAGTAGGACATTTTTCAATGCACAACTTGCATTCGACCCCCCAACAAGTCCGCTTATCAATACTGATTTCACCTTTCTCAAAAAACTCTTCCACACCTGTAGAGACTAAAAGCTCTTTTCGTCGCTTCTTTTTCTCCTCGTCCTTATCGACAGATAAAAGACTGAATATATCAACACTAGGAGGGCTTTTCTCAGGCATTACTTATCATCATTAAACGGATTGTCACTTTTAACGTATAAGAACCGAGAATTATAATTACTTATCTCACGAAAACAAAAATTGACGCAAAATCACACTTGTTCTTGAATAATGAAAGATTGGTCTTTCTCAAGTGAAACAAGTTTTTTAGGAAAAGAAAAAGATTTCTTAGGAATTTAGAGTGAGCTTGAAAAAAGCTTATATCGAGTTTAACTCTTTCTCATTAGAAGAAAAAGTCTAGTCAACGTATTGATTAAGAAGAGGGTAATTTAGACCATGGAGTTTTGTCCGAAATGTGGTTCTCGTCTCCAGCTCAAAAAAATTAAAGTTGCCGAAGATTTCGAGGTAATTCTTGCATGTACCAAATGTGAGTACAAAAAAGCCGGAGCAGCAAACATCAGACCGAGAACAAACGAAATTATGAAAACTGATAACAAGAAATCAGTAACAGTAATTAGCAAAGAGGACCAAAAACTGTCAACGTTGCCCACTCTCAAAGTTGAGTGCCCGAAATGCAGCAACAACTTAGTTTATGTTTGGCAGGTGCAAACCCGAGGTGGGGATGAATCTTCAACACAGTTTATGCGATGCACTAAATGCGGACACACCTTCCGAGAATACACATAAACACTGTGCGTTTAAAAGGAAAAATACTCGCTGTCATTTTCAAACTTAGGTAAAAAGGCTTATCTGAAGTCTACCTGAAAACGGTCATAAGAGTTCTGAAAGAATTCAGTAAAAAAGTAAACCTAGACAAGACAGTTTCCTCAAGCATTATTCTTCCTTTTTGAAAATAAATGTTATGAGGTAATGCACTGCTTTATATCTACTGAATCAAGTTACACTCTCAAGTTGTGTCTCGGCGTCGCTTTCGCTCCTTTTGCGTTGAGTTAGAAGACCGAAATGAAATCTTATATCCGAAAACGACCGTAACTGTAGAAATGGGAGGGGGTGGATATTAAAATTAACAAACAATTTCAGCTAATTTTTGCAGTTGCTTTATTTATCCCCCTAATCCGACAAATAGGTAATGCACTTTTTCTTCTCTTAACACCAATGACTTGGGAAGTGGAAGGTTATTTTGTTCTTTTGCTATTTGATTACCTCACCATAGTGATAAATCTAATAATTACCCCAATTTTGCTTTTCGCATTATTTTACTACCTAGGAAAGAAATCCTACATAAACTTTGAAATGCGACCAATCCTGTTGGCGCTACTCATAGGAACCATTGTCTCCTCGCTTTTTGGTCCAATAATTTATTTAGCCATAACAGGATATACAGTAAGATTTTTTGTTATCATTCCAGAAATTATTTTACAATCAACGCTATCCCATTTTGTAGTTGACTTTCTTGTGGCTCTTGCTGGATTATCTATGGGATATATCAAACAAAAGAAATTGACGTCAATTGCTGAACCACAGATAAGCTAACGATCGCTCTCAAGTAAAGTTCTCGGCGTCGCTTTCGCTCCGCCTCGCTCAAATTTTCATAATTGGGCGCACGGGACTCAAGCTCGCTTCAGGCTGTTTTTTACCTCTGTGTTCGTTTTTGTGTCCGCGCCTTCGTCGTTATTCTCCTCGTCAACATAAACTTTTTCCTCTCTGCGGAGAGGTCATTGCGATTAAAAACCACAAATAGCTTCAAGATTTCATGAGTGGGTTGCGAACGCACTGATAAAAAAATCAAAACGCGTCAATAATTGGCCTCAGTAAAAATAGAAAGAACCGATATAGAGAATCGCGATTTTGTCTGCAATTATCGGTAACATGCGGCTTTCTTCTTCAGTATCCTCGAATAAGTGTATTGTCATTTTCTATGAAGGGGCTCGAGCATATGCTTCTATCAAATCTCGGGCTGAAAGAACACCTACGAGTTCCTTATCTTTGGTAATTGGCAGTCTCTTAATTCGGTTATTGGTCATAATTTCAGCAGCTTCATGAATGCAGGCACCTATAGGTGCTGTAATTAGGGGTGATGAGCAGGCACTACCTACTTCTGCTATTAACGATTTGTCATTAGCTAAAAACTTCGTTAATAAATCTCTTTCAGTGAATATACCTATTGGTTTTCCTTGGCTGATTACTATAACACTTCCTACACGTTTCTCAGCCATGACTTCCGCTGCCTTCTCTACAAGTAGCTCCTCATCAACGGTTACAACATGTTTGGCCATGAAGTAATCAACTTGAAACCATACTTCCATATTTTCAGGAGCCTCCGGAAGGCTTCTAATCATATCTGAAGCCGTTATAATCCCAACAACTTTTCCAGAGTCACATACTGCAAGTCGCCGTATTCTTCTTTCAATCATAATGCGAGCGGCTTCTTTAAGCGAGGACCTCAGACAAATTTTGACAACTGGAAAAGACATTATCTTTTCAACTTTTTCTTCGCGAATACTGGTACCGCCACCAATCCAATCTTTCTCAAGCTTAACGCCTCTACTAACAACATTAAGCAAATCCCTCTCAGTTATTATACCCACAGGGGTGTCATACTTTAAGACGAGCAAGCTCCCAATGCGTTTTGCTCCCATAAGCTGTGCTGCTTCATACAAAGTGTTTTCAGGAGTTATGGTGATGATGTCACGCGTCATAATATCCGCTAAATTTGGAGGTGCAATAGGACCGTGTTGATAGCTATTAGGAGTTTTTTTGTCAATTGGCATTGAAGATTTTTCTCTCGAGTTTTCAGGTTTCACGACTTACTCCCTTCTAATAATTATATCTGTACAGGTTAATTAAAAAATTTGATTCTAATTACAGAGGGGGTCTTGTATCTAATTCTGAAAAACTTGTTAAATCAGTCTTAATTCTTCAGCAATTTTCATTAACCAATACCTATTGATTTCTTAGTGGGGTTCAAGTGAGAAAAACTAACCTTCTGATTATTGTATGTATTCTTTTTTCCGTTTTGTTTTGGCTCTTAGATTCAGATGTACTCGTTGAATATTTGGCGTTTAGTGGTGTTAATCTTCTCAAAGGAAGATTATGGACAATAGTTACTTCACTTTTTTTTCATGGCAGCGTTATGCATCTAGTTGGCAACATGTTTTTCCTCTATATATTCGGCAATACTATAGAAGAAGAACTGGAAGCCAGAAAGCTTTTGACCGCTTTCTTTATTGGGGGCATTGCAACTTTTCCGTTGAGCTTGATTTTTTATGATTGGTCAATCCCATTAATCGGAGCGTCAGGAGCAATATTCACACTAGCTGCAATTGTCATGTTATTCAAGCCCTTGAAACTTTCAATCTTTTTGTTCCTGCCTCAAGGGCTAGTAGCAATTCTATTTTTCGCGTATAATGCAATAGCAATATATTCCGGTACTGAAGGCAACATTGCCTACATAGCCCACATAATAGGCTTTGTAATCGGGATCATCTTTGGCTTGTTGTGGAGCAAGAAATGGCTGAAAGACCTTCTAATAAGTATAGCATTGCTGATGGTGTACCTAATTATTGTGAACCTATTGGTTCCACTCATTTTGAACCTAATAACCTGAAACTTCAATTGTCAAGTCTGATTAAGAAGTAAACAGCGCGCAGAATCTGAAACAAAGCCCTTATAACGAAGGGCAACACTCTCAAGATTGAGAATTTAAAATGTGTGAATTTAAGGTTGTTTTCAATGGCGAAATCTTGTTTAAAGATGTAGTATACGCAAAAACTGAAGGTAACAACGTTATCGTGAAAAATGTGCTAGGCGAAGTTAGAGAATTTGAGAATTGTCAGATTAATGAAGTCAATGTGAACACAGCAAAACTTGGCTTAGGTACTGTAAAACCTTAAAGGAAGATCAATCACAAGCTAAAGGCCATCATCTGCCAATGCCATTTAGAAGGCAAGAATAGACGCTGACAAAAACAGTTTTCGTTAATTAGCAAATGGGTTAAATTTGCTTTAAATAATATTGTCTATTTAAAATTGAGTCTCTAGCAACGAGCGGAGTGAATTGTATGCAGAAACTCGTGAGACTAAGTATAGCTATAGGCGGTTTCCTGATTGTAACGAGCCTAATTTTAACAGGAACCATTTTTCTAATATCAATGAACATAATTGACTCAGAAATTTTTACTAATCCAGCAATCTCGTCGGTACTGACTATAATGTTTTTAGCTATTGGAGTTTTGGATCTAATCGCTGGAATAGTCCTACTTATGAAGAAGTGATATCCATGAAAGCTAGGAGAATCTTATCGAAAATCGTCGGAATAGCACAAACAGGAATTGGCTGCTCAATCATGCTTTTTGCCTTCCTTCTATTCTACAACATTCTGAACCTGCAAACAGTCTTAGGCTTCCCATCAGAGGCAATTGGGCTTTACCTTTGGACTTTCATCATCTTCGGATTACTATCTACCATAAGCGGACTCTTTCTTTTTTATGAACAATGAGAGATGATCGACATGAATGAGTCTCACCTGAAAAGAGAACTCGGGCTTGTTCGCACAACAATGCTAGGCATAGGCGGTACCCTTAGCGCCGCGAACTTTGTAATAATCGGTGAAGCTGCGGGGATGGCGGGTTATGCTGTTGTTCCCATAGTTGTTATCTGCGGTTTACTAAGCTTTTTGACGATGTTTAGCTATGCCGAGCTTGGCACCGCAATTCCACTGGCAGGAGGTGAATACACGTTCTCGAAGGTAGCCTTTGGCGGATTCACTAGTTTCCTTACGGGTTGGTTTGAATGGCTCAGCAATATGTTTTATACTGCGCTTTCTGCAATAGGTTTTGCATTTGTGGTTTCGTACCTCTTTCCGGAAATTAACATACCGTTAACAGCAGTTATAGTGGTGATAATTTTTGCTATTATCAACCTAAGAGGCACAAAAGCAACAGCAACAGCAGAAACCATCATAACCGTAATAGTCTTAGCCATATTGGCCGTTCTAATCATAGGTGGTTGGCATTTTATTCAAGGATCACAGTCTACACCTCAATCATCATCTACGATAGGTTTATTTGGAATATTCGCAGCAACCGCTTATCTGTTTGAACTTTATTTGGGAGCTGAAGCCGTAGCCGCAGCTCAAGCTGAAGTAAAGAATCCGGGAAGAAACATCCCTCTTGCAATTATATTGTCCGCAGTGGTTCTAATCGCACTTTACACAAGTGTCGTAATCGTCGCCGTTGGCATTGTTCCTCCAGAAATTCTTAGTGAACAATCGTCACCAATTGCGTTTGTTGCAGAACAAGCTTTAGGACCAGCAGGAGGTGTATTAATAACAATTGGCTTGGCGATTGCAGGTTTGGCGGCAACAAACGAAGCGATTATGGCGCAGTCACGAGTGCTATATGCTATGAGCAGAGATGGCTATATGCCCAAGGGCTTATGCAAGATTCATAAAAGATTCTGCACCCCTCACGTTGCCATAGTTGTTGGCGCAATTTTCACAGTGATTTTTGCAGCAACTGGATTTGTGAATTTTGTAGTTTATGCTGTTAACCTCGGATTTATAATCGGTTTCTCAATCGTGAATCTGGCAGTGATTAGACTCAGAAAGACAGCGCCTCATCTGAAAAGACCTTTTAAGACGCCACTATATCCTTTAACGCCTATCGCAGGTATAGCAGCTTCAATTTTTCTTGTCCTTTTTATCGACCCATCCGTGCTGATTCTTGGTTTTGAACTGATAATCGTAGCTATTCTCATCTACTACATTAAAATGGTGGGTCAAAATCGCATTCGAATTGCTTTTGGAGGAATAAGCTTAGGCCTAGGCGTATTTGTAGCATTTATAACATACCTAGTGGGAAATAATGCGCTTCTGCAAGAGACCCCACACGAATTGAGAATGATAATTCTTGGCTTCTTATCTTTCGCAAGCATAATTCAGATTTTAGCAGGAATTTTGAACCTTCTTGCTTCTGACCATTAGAGCAATTAATGACATAATGAAGCGTAGATCTCAGGTTGGCAAACCTTAATAAAATTAGAGACGTCTACCTTCTTTTGTATGCGACGTAAACGGAAAAAAAAATATCTCAACACAGAGCCAACGATGGTCGATGTAGATAACTTGCTTGTTGACACCACACGCAGTGAGCGCTTTCAAGTTTTTGAAATATTGTCTTCAATGCGCAAGTTGTTAATTACTTTGCTAATGTCGTCAGGATTGATATCAACATTCCTTTCAGTTCAGTTGCTTATGGGAGTTGAACTTTTTGCGTCATCAAGCTTCATCGTTTTAATAGCTACGAGCTTCATAGGTGTGGCTAACATAGCCTGCGGATTACTATTGCTAGCCTCCGATTGACAATCCTGATCAAACCAAAGATCATTCTAGTTCCAGAAAATGAGAAAAAAATAGATCAGATTGTAGAAGTTTTCACCAAGTTGAGTCTAAGCCCGAATGTCCAGCATCGTTCAGCCAGCTGTTAACCCACTGCCCTTTTGTTCCCGATTGATGTGATCTCTTGGGAATGTTGGAAGCAGTCAGTCACTGTGACAACTGTTCTTTGCTGGTCGATTCCAGCATGCTCCCCAACTTGGTAACTGTATATTAACCGTTTCGTTTCGTATTAAGTTGCTTGTACAAAAGCAATTTAATTGGATGGTTACATGCAATTGAATTTTTAACACAAAAAGCGTAACTATTTCATGGTATTTAGGATTGACATCTGAAAACAACAATGCATATTTAAACTAAGAATGGGTTGGTGTATAAGATAAGTAGGATTGTGTGGCCGCCTATGGTTTATATACGAATTTAAGGTTTAAAGTCTGAAGTTTAAATAAGTAACTTATCTTTATCAACTGATTAGGAAATAAATAATGAATAGTAGGGATAGATTTGAGCAAGACTTAAGTACCTTAATTTCTCGGCTTACTCTTGACGTTGAAAAAGATGTTGAGAACAAGTTAATTATGCTTAAGCAATGGCTGATTAACCTCCAAAAGAAGAACATTGTGAAGATAAACCATTCTGTTATGGAGCTAGTCTGCGCTAAGTATCTAATATTGAAGGGTTATGAGGTGCAGCTTGAATATCCTCTTAATGACCTTTTAACTTGTGACCTGTACTCCATAAAAGGTTATGGGAATCTTATAGTGGAAATTGAAACAGGTTTTATTCCTCCAGATTATGCGCTATCTCCTTTAACTTACACATCGGCTCGTTTAGCCAGCAAAATAATTAGGTACAACAGTTTCGCTGGAAAATTCGCGTTAGGTATGCCCCCTCACTACATTCTACCTTTTCCAAAAGCTTTAGCTAAACCGCCCAGAAAAAGAACATCCAAAGAAATTCTTGAAATAAAGAAGCTCTGTGATAAGTACTACCAGAATCCCCCTGTCACCAAAGAAGAGATTCAAAACGCTCGTATACAAGAGATCTACATTATAGATGTTGATCAAGCAAAGGTTCGGGAAATTGATCCGGAAACCTACATGAAACGTGCTTTAAATAGAGGTATGTTTCCCGATTATTCGGCTTCTTAAAATTGGGAGCGATAAAACCGATGAAGTTTTGCGTGTATATTCTTCTCTGCAATGATGGAAGCTATTATACTGGTTACACTAAGAATTTGAAGAAGCGGACAGAGCTCCATGAAAACGGAAAAGGTGCACGGTATACTAGAACTCATAAACCTGAGCGGGTAGCCACGTTGAACTCTTCCACTCGCGAGGGAAAGCCATGAAACGGGAAAAGGCAATAAAAAAACTTTCACATCAACAGAAACTCAATTTAATCAATACGCAAAACACTTTGAAATAATGTTCCTAAAGTTATTTTCAAAGAAATTGATTAAGAATTTATTTCTGATTTCCACTTTGGGCGAGCTAAACCCCAAAAAGAAAAGAACGGGGTTGAAAAGCTGAACGACAAAGAAGGCTATAGTTCAAATCTAGATGACAAGCATCAACACCAAGCTTGTACTTAGTGGTACGAGGATATTATCGTTTATAGGCAATGGGAGACTCTCAACAGTCATGGCAACTGCCGCTGCAATTAGCGCCATCAGTGGTGTTACGAAAAACACTCCAGCCAAGAAAGCAAAAAAGAAGCCAAAAAGGGAGCCTCCTAACGTTTTCCCTTTGTTGAATGGTAATTGTTTTGTCGGGATAAAACCTCCAAAAAGCGAGGCAGCACTATCACCTAAAGCGAATATGGCAATAGAGGCACTGTTTATGGGCGGTGGGAATAGCAATAATGTTAGCAGTATGCCTACAGCAAAGTAAAGAGGGGCGGCAGCAAACTCGTACAGTTCTGCTGGTGAGGCGGCGTTGCGCGTTACGGCTGAGATAAGGGGAAGGCTTTTCCTGCTCATTCGAAAGATCTCGGAAAGGGCATAAAACGCACTCACAATGCAGATCATTATCGCAACTATGGGAACTCCGACTAACCCGGCTAAAACTGGAACAAAAAAACCAGAAGCATGAATGATTTCTCTTAATAGGTCATTCTTTGAGAGTTGAGACTGGGGTCTTGGCTTTCTGTCTATTACGTTAAGAATTTTTGATAACTCACCAGAAACTACAGTATCCGCTTTGACTCGTAACACAAAATCTGGGTTGTAACCCACATTATATGTTCCAGAAAGAAAGATGCAACTGTTATTTCTGTCATCAGCGATAACTACGCAATCTTCCCAACTAAGCCCTTCAGCATTTACTATCTTTCTCAGGACTAGGTTTTTACCATTGGCTTCTAAAACATCACCCCAAATGTTCCCTGTCAACGTACCGTTATTCACACCAACTTCGATACCTACGGCATAATCTGCACCAAGCCCACCAGCCATTTTCTTAACAAGTATGGTGGGTATTCCTGAGCTTATTAGTGCTATTTTGCAGTTTCTGTTTTTGAGGCTATCAAATAAGCTCTGCAGTTGAGGATTTTTAGGGATTCCAATAAATATCTTTGCGAGAGTTTCAATTTCAATACCCTTCATGATGGTGAATATATGTTCAAGAGCCGACTTCAATGAGATAATGCCTGTTTCGTACAGAAATCCAATAAACAACATTTTCACTAGTTGCACAAAACCCAAACTTCTGCCCACATCAAACATGAAACGGTTTTTTGGAATTAGTACTCCTTCAATGTCGAAGACCACAAGCTTTAGTTTGTCAATGTCTGCCAAATCCAACCTTTTTCACTTCTAGCTTTCAGTTTTACTTATGACTTTTACAGATAGCAATCATTGCACTAACATTATCAGTTATTTATTGTTGAATAAGCAGTTATTCTGATTGACCACAGATGTACTGTTCATCTTGAAGTTCAAGGGGGCAGCCTCCACCGCACACTTGTAGTTGATGGCAGTCGTTGCATTTAGGTTCCACATATTCTCTGTTTCGAATTTTTACGGCGATAGGATGATTCCAAATTTGTTCCCATTTATCAGTGAGAATGTTTCCAATGCTTTCGAAGTAGCTTTGACATGGATAAACCTGACCGTTTGGTCCGACGCACATATTTATCATAGCTGCGGTGCAAGATTTGACTCCTAAACCCAGCTGAACTGGATCAAGGCGACAGTATTGGGTTGGCGTATACCAGAGAAACTTGAGGGAAAGTTGCTGAGCTTTATCCCGTATCGAAGTCAGAAGCGGTACCAACTCCTCAAATGACAAAACGAACTCTTGGCTGACCTCTTTTCCCTTTCCCGAATAGATGAGGCTGTTGCAGCCGAAAGCTGCCACGCCAAGCTCTTTAATGTACTCAATTGTTCTCAGAAAATCTGGGGCGTTGTGTTTGCTCAACGTAGTATTGGTAGTTACATAGATTTGGGATCTTACAGCGTTTTTTATTCCAATTACAGTTTCCTTCCAGCTTCCCTCCGCTGACGTCATTAAATCGTGAATTTGAGGCTTATGTGACTCAAGAGTTATCTGAACAAAATCTAAACCTGCCTTCTCGAGGGTTTGCACGTAATTATTGTTTTTCAGATTTCTACCATTAGTAATTAAGCCAGTAACCATGCCTTTGTTTTGAGCATACATTAGGAGTTCTGGCAGATCCTTGCGTAAAGTCGGTTCGCCACCGGTGAAGGTTACGATGAAAACACCGATATCGCTCAAGCGGTCCATCACTTCTTTCCACTGGTTGGTATTCAGCTCAGGGGTTTCATGTTGCCCGCCAGTGTAGCAATGAATACAGTCATTTTGACATTTGAAAGTAAGTGTCAGATCCATCCGTAATGGTGCTGTATAATTATAGCTGAACGGTTCCTCTTTTTCCACTTCAAGGAAGGTTATAGGGCATATTTTCTCAGTTCGAGCTAGCGTGCTGATCTTGTAGACGAGTTGCTCGTAGTCTGCTTTTGCTTTCGTTTTGTTCACGCGGTACATGCGGCGAATCTGCTTCAGCACTTCGTTTTCAGGCAAGCCCTGCATGAAATAATACGTGTAAGCAGTTGCTGTCTCGTTCAAGTGAAGTACAGTGTTTGCATTTATCACCATTACCCCGCGTCCGTCATGCTGAACGCGAAGCTGAAGCGCCATTCGCTTAAATTCACCCTTCCCCCGGTAAGTGTACCGTCCTTTTGGAACTATGGGGGGTCTCAGCGCTTTTCGAAGGAAACTCAAGTTTACCCTACACCTCCTCCTGCACAAGCGCAAGCACATGAAACACAGGCACACGCACAGGCGCACGCGTGACATGCGCAGACACATCCAGATTCCTGTCTGGCGGGTGTATGCGACGCCTTCTGGGGTTGTATTGGAATTATGGCATTAGCAAACTTTTCTATATCTGTTACAATGTTGCTTGATGTTTTTTCCACAGCAGTGGCGATGTTGTTTGCAAATTCGGCGCCTGGAATCTTTGGAGTTGGGGCAGATTCGGTGGGTGCGTCAACGTTTGGTTTATAGGTGGGGCGCGGATTGTAATGGCGATATCCATACCAGTACCAGAACCAGAATGGGCTAGGGTTAAAGGTGCGGTTGCGAAAAGTTGTTTTCGTGCGGGAGCGGTAATTTGGATCAAGCATTAGCCACAGCAGATGCTCATCATACGCTTTTGAAGCTAAATCAACAGTGCCAGCTTGCTCTACTTGTGACCACCCTTTTGCCACGATCTTACGGTAATAATCGATTGTATCGCGGCGGCTATACCCACGTAGTTTTTGCTCCACGGTGTCTCTTAGAAATATCACGGTATGCGCTAATTTACCCTCATCAAGAGTGCCAGTTTGCTTCAACGATTGGAGAAAATCGATTTCGTAGTATCGCAGCGGATTTTCGCTGGTTCCTTTTTTGCTTTTAAACAAAGGCATTATTCTAAGCTTAAGTGAGGGGTTAGTTGATTCAACCCAAACGGCTCTTTTCTGTAGCAGACCATACAAGATTTCTGTGACGATCTGCGCAGGTTTCATGTCAAGCAAATAGGAAGCTTCAACCGCGGTCAAGCCACGTCTTATTCCAAGAGTTTCCATGCTAACTTGTGGCGATAGGTAAGATTTTTTGCGTGCTGCGTAGATAATAGCAACTATTACTATGATTCCAAAAACCGATGCAACTAGTATTAACCCATAAACTTGAAAGAAAGCGACTATGCCGGTAGGTTGTGTCTGGTAGTTCTCTACATATTCAGCTGGAAAAGAAACACCTATAGGGTACCTTTCATCTGGGCTGAGGTTCTGGGTTTCCCAATAAAGTCCCAATCTGCCATCCTCAACCAGTGCGTTATCCCAAAAAATCTCAGTTGTTTTCACCATATTTCTGTCTACGCCTGTAGGAAAAACAACCAGTATGCGTAGGTCGTGAACACTTGCGTGTTCCCACCATGTAGGAGTAAATTGCATACCCACATTACCCTCATTATCAGTGTCCTCCCATACCATACGCGCAACGTTCGTTGTCAAATTAAATCTGGCTGTTTGCCCTGCCATTAACGGTTGGTAAAGATTAACCTGGACTTTATAATCGCTTCCGTAGCTCCCGTCAGACGCGGACAACAAGTGTCCATACTGGTCAATAGCTTCACCAATAGTAAAATCGCTTTGCGGCTGTCCGATGAATATATAGTTTATATTTGAGCCAGAATCAAGGGTTAAGCTCATATCATAGAATAGATCGATTGTCCCATCCGGGTTTATCCAGATTTTTACCCATTCATGGTCAATATGATAGATACGATCCTGCGCATAAACAGTGGTCATAACTGCCATAGCGAAGATCAATGCTAATGCTGCTGCAAAGACGTGAAAGCGTCTTTTCACCATTTTGGCTCCTCGGTAACTTCAAAGGTGTTTCCGCAGTAGGCGCATGTCGCGTAGGGAACACCTGACACTATCTTAATATGGTTTAAGTCAATGGAAGCTGAGCAGGTGGGGCATTTAAGCGGGGCTGTTTTCATTTGACCCGAAAATTCTACTTGGTGAATCACGGTTTTTGGCTTTCGCGTTATATAGTAAGCTATCGCAACACCAACACCAAGTAAAATAACGCTGATAGTTAACCTTGTAAGAGTGAGTGATGGCTCAGCTGAAGCCGCTATAGCAAAGATTACTCCGAAAAAGAATAAAAACGCTACAGCAATGGCCCCTAATACTGTTATGATTTTCACATTTATTTGAGGTGTAATATCTAGCAATTTAATTTTGCCCTTAATCCATCTCCATTTTTGTTTCCATTATGTGCTTACATTAGAAACAAGGCTTCGAGTCAAGGTGTTACTGTGAATTGTTCATATCGGTTTTCTTAAGGTGGATCGCTGCTACAGTAGCATTGACATTTTTCTCTTCAACCACAATTATTATCTGGGATGTGTGAGGTGCAAATATTCCCCGTTTTATATTGATTCCTGATATTGCGCCAATAGCAATGGAAGCTACTCCGGCGGAGTCTTTCATCCTATCACCGATGAGTGTGACCACACCTAAACCATATTCTATTTTTAAATTTTCGTCAAAGCCTTTCATCTTCTCCTCATTTTTTCGCAAAAATTCCGAGTCTAAGAACAAGAAGTCTCTGATTCTCTCACCAGTCTCCAAGGTTTCAGCACCCAAATCTATGAAGTCATTGCGTTTTTCCCAGATTCTCAGTGAATCTTCCAGAGAACGGCTTTTCTCGTCGTTCATAGAAAGAATAGCGCAGCCAGCTTTTCCAGTTAAGCATTTTACTATTTCACCGCCTTTTATCTCAGACGTAATCATTGAATACATGTCAGGTTGATCTATTGGAACTACCCGCAAAGGCTGCAGAAATTGCCTAGCCATAGCGATTGCAGGACTCTGCAGGATTTTCATGCCCATTAAAGAAGCTTTATGCGCCTCATTGTATGTAAGCGCAGCCACATGCTCAGTTTTTTGTCCATTCACGACCTTAGGGTCAGCACTTTGGACTGGCACATCTTTGAACAAAAGCGTTTCTGTCTGATAGCGACTTTTCAACAAGCATGATGTGAAAACCGCTGTGAGATCTGATCCACCTCTGCCCAATACTGTTTCAAGCCCGTCTGCAGTTACACCAAGAAATCCAGCTAGCGAAACGACCTTGCCCTCTTCCAAAGGTTCAATTAACGCGTTAACACGTTTCTCACTCAGTCCATAATTCGGCGTAGCATAATCAAAATTGTCATCCGTAACGATTGGCCAGCTATGTACTGGAACACTACAAGAATCAACATCGTTGCTTTTCATAATATATTCCGCTAGCGTTGACATGGCAAGTTCTCCACCGTGCGTGAGAATTTTAGCTTTCATGCTACCGCTAAAACGTTTGTTGACTGAAGCGAGAGCGATTCGAGTCTGCTGTTTATAACTAACAATTTCGTTTTGCGCCAGCTTAAGGAACTTGCCTTTAACATGAAGCTTTGCGATTCGGTCGTAAATATTGAAAACGGGATCTATGGAAACCTGGGTTTCCCGTGCATATGATTCGCCTATTTCGATAAGTTTGTCGGTGCAGCTCATCGGTGCTGAGAACACAGCTATCGGACCAACACCGTCTTGTGTTTTTAGCTCTTTTATACGGTTTAGAATCTTGGGAAATCCTTTGCCTTCTACATCTAACAGACTGCCACCAAATTTAGCCACTGAAAGCTTTTTCTTTATTTCCCATACCTCCTGAGCATAGATTTTAGCAGATTGACCATGCCTTAAATATTTTTTTAAATGAGCCAAACCTCATTTATCGTGGTCAAAGCAAATTTTATAATCGCATAGCACGCTCTTAAACCATATGCCCTTCATGACAGAGAAACTTCAAAAAATTCTGGTTTCAAGGGCTTTGCAGAAATATTGGCTATTCACTATACTACTGCTGTTGCCAATATTGTCTCTTGTATCATTTCATATAGGCTTGCTAACCGCAATAATTTTCACCTTAGTTGTCCCGGGCTTGATTTTCCACAGGTTTTTCAGTTTAAAACTGCATGAAATCTTAGTTTTTATCCCTGTTTTCAGCATCCTTTTGTCAACCCAACTAATATACTATCTATCGTTAATTCTCGGTTATTCAAGAGAAATCATATTCACAGCCTTTCTTATCTTAGCTGTTATTTACGGTTTAGTGAAGTCAAAAAAGGATTCCACTCACTCCTTCAAGGATATCCTCAAAATTGCGCAACAAAACAAAGCGTCATTGCTGATTTTTCTTCTTATTTTCTTTATTTCAGCAGTCGTTCTTTATCGAAGTGTTTGGTTTGAAAATGACCTTGGCATAGTTATAACAGGTTCAAACTGGCAAGACACACCTTTGCATTACGAAATTATAGAAAGCATAAACAACGGTAACTTTCCCCCTCAAATGCCTAATTACGCAGGAAACAGCATGAGTTACCACTACTTTGTAGACTTTCACACGGCTATCGTGGAGAAAACTTACGGGTTTCTGCCCAAACTTCTTCCGTTTCTGAACTCCGTTTTCATAGTCATTTTTGCCTTGTCGGTATACTCTCTAGCTAGGCCGAACGGAAAACGAGCAGCAATTTTCACCACTGTCATAGCAACATTCGGCTGGGGGTTAAGCTACATTAGCCTTTTCTCCGCGGTAACTAGTGGACAATTTAACATCGCAACGAATTACATGTACCAGTATAATGAATTCTTCGGTTTGCCTCCGATATTCGACAATCTGCTCCAGCAGAGGCCGCTACTAATTGGTCTGCCAGTTTTCGCGTTCATTCTAGCCTTGATGAGAAACATGGAAAACAAGAACAAGTCTATTCTAGCTGGCGTCGTTACAGGCTTGCTATTTCCTTTCCACGCGATATCCTTCATATGTTGCTACGCTGCCTACTTCGTCAGTCTCCTATTGGATAGCAAGCGCTTCAGAAAGCACCAACTGTATTTCCTAGTTTCCGCCATCATCGCGTTGCCGTTCCTCGTTTCCAGCAGCTCTTCTGCTTCAATCACTTTTACCCCTTTATGGGCACTAAGCTTCTTGAAAGACCCAATTCTGTTTTATATCGCAAATCTCGGTATTCCATTCTTGCTCTCTTTTATCTTCATAAAGAAAATCAAGGGAACCTTTCTGAAAATCGTCTTCATTATGCTGTTTCTAGCTCCTAACCTAATGTCTATTACTCCCAACCCTTGGGATATGTACAAGTTTTTCATTTTCGCTTGGATTCCCATAGCCGTCCTGAGTGGGGCAGCTCTAGCAAGAATAAGAAAGAGTTTAGCACTGGTTCTGCTTTTGTTCTCCGTTTTAACGACGGCAAGCGTTATCTCATACAACGTCGGAACAAACTATCAAGCAGCAAGCTGGGACGAATACAATGCAGGCATGTGGATCAGAGACAACACTGAAGAGCAAGCGGTTTTTCTAACCTATTTTTCAATTCACTCTCCTCCAACAATGATAGGAGGGCGGCTGAGAGTAGGGTCTTACGTAAATTGGCCTTATGGTCATGGCTTAGCACTTGAAGATATCTACAAAAGGTTAGACGATATTGACTTAGCCTATAGGGGCAGCGAAGAGGATTTGAGACAAGTCGTTGAAACGTACCATGTCACGTACATCTACGTTGGCAGAGAAGAGCTAAACAAGTATCCGGGATGCGATGTAAGGTTTAATAGCGTGGAATGGCTGGAAACTGTTTACAGTGAAAGTTTACGAGTTTACAAGGTAACTTACTAACGCACAAACATCTTGACGAAAGCTATCACAGTTTCGTAAAAAACGCTTTTATTCGGAGGGTATGAATAAGACTTTAGAGGGGAAAAATGAAAATCAACTTCTCGTTTGAAAAGCGCGAAGCCCTAGTTTTAGCAACATTGCTTGTCATTGCGTTTATGGTTAGATTTGCGTTTTTCTCAAATCAGGGATATGCAGAAGTTGACACTCGCGATTTCATGATTTGGTTCCAAACCGCAGCAGACTATGGACCGAGAACGTTCTATTCCAATACATGGTGCGACTATCCACCTTTCAACATCTACTTTTTCTGGATTTTCGGCTTACTTGCAAAAAGCCTCTCTCTTTTCGGAACAAGTCTTTTCACGTATGTCATGAAGCTGCCTCCTAATCTCTTCGACATGGCAACTTCAGTCCTCATTTTCGCTTTTGTACGGAAACGTTTAGACTTCAAGATGGCGCTTTTGACTACTGCGCTGTACGCTTTTAATCCTGCTGTGATCTTCAACGCAGCAGTTTGGGGTCAATTCGACGCTATTTACACATTTTTCCTTGTTCTCTCGCTTATGTTGGCTCTAGCATCTAAACCTGAGTTATCAGCTGTAACTTACACTCTCGGAATTTTAACAAAACCCCAAAGCATTGCCCTATTACCGTTGATTGCCTTTCTGATTCTCAGGAAGAAAGGATGGCGGTGTCTTTTAACCTCAATTCTGGCTGGAGCGGCAACCATTTTCACGGTGATTATTCCGTTTGAATGGAGCAATCCTATAACTTTCTTGAGTGATATTTACTTAGGAGCCTATGGCGGCTATGCGTACACTTCAATAAACGCTTTTAACATGTGGGCATTAGGTGGCTTATGGGTGCCTGATGGAAATCTATTGATACTAGGATGGGTACTCTTTGGAGCTTTTACGGTTCTAACCTTGTATGTTTTACATAAACGCCTTAGCGTTTCAAGCGAGGCGTTAGTGCTTTTTTCAGCGTTCATGCTCCTATTCGGTTTCTTCATGCTTCCAACGAGGATTCATGAGCGATACCTGTTTCCAGCTATCAGCATTATAGTTTTGTTGGTACCCTTTGTGAAGAAAACTCGTTTTCTCTATGTAGTATTAACTACAACTTTGCTTATCAATCAAGCCTATGTGCTGTCATTCTTGAATTCTGCTGACCCATTCATCAAACAGGGCGATTTGGTAGTTCTAACGGTAAGCTTGATTAATTTACTAGTGTTGCTATACGTTTTAGTGCTGACATGGGACGGACTCAAGGGGAAGCCATTCAGAATTACAGCCACAGTAACAGACAGGCACCAAGTAAGAGGCCGAAAAGAATGAAGTTCGAGATATACCTAGACAAAAAAGATTTGGTAACGATTGCTGTGTTTTCGATCGTTTTCTTCTCGATTGCCACATGGAACCTCGGCTTGTCCCAGACACCTGTCAACGGTTGGCGAATAACGGAAAACAAAGTATTCTACATTGACCTAAGCGAACAAGCTAATACTGGCACGGTTTATGTCTTAGTTAAGAACGGCTCTGCTGAAGTTCAAATTTTCACCGGCTCTCCAGGAAGCTGGAATAATAGTATGAGCCTTAGCATCGCAGCTAGTTATTACACTTGGAAAGAAGTAGCTGTTAATAGTCTAACCCGTTACGTGCGTTTTGAACTTCAACCTATGTCATCTATTGAACTGGCAGAGGTAGCTGTACTAAATCCAAATAGTCAACTGATTGCTGTTACAGCAATTGTTGGAGAAAACTATTCCGACCCTAACTTGTCTCTCCTAATTGATGAGCAGAATCTGGTTCAGCTTCCGCCCACATACTTAGGAGAAACGTTCTTCGACGAAATCTACTTTGTTAAAAGCGCAGAGCAATACCTCAACTTTCAAGTGCCATACGAGTGGACGCACCCGCCCCTAGGAAAACTAATACTTGCTTCAGGAATCTTAGCATTCGGTTACAACCCTTTTGGCTGGCGAATAATGGGGGTCATATTCGCTATGTTGATGATTCCCGCGATATACATTTTGGGAAAGAAACTTATTGGGACATGGATAGGAGCTTCAGCCTCCGCTTTCTTGTTAACCTTCGACTTTATGCATTTCACCATGGCGCGGATGGCAACAGCTGATACCTACGTGGTCTTCTTTTCACTTGCATCACAGCTTTTCTTTCTGATTTACTTAAAAAGCGTGCTGAAGAATGGGTGGAAGGCCCCAATTAAACCCCTTTTTTTGGCGTTTATATTTTTCGCTCTTGGCTTCTCAACCAAGTGGGTTGTGCTTTACGGTTTTGCAGCTCAGTTAGTAATTCTCGTCATGCTCAGGCTCAGAGAAATCACGAAGGTGAAGAAAAGCCTGCTAGAAAAGCTCAACACATTCTCAAATCACCCATACGCCTCAGTTCTAGTCTTCTCGTTGGTAGCCGTGCTCATCTACTTCTTAACCTATATCCCAGACATACTTGCAGGCCGCTCATTAATCGAGGTTATAAACCTGCAAGGGTCAATGTATGGCTACCATTCAACGCTAGCGGCTACTCACGCGTTTTCGTCTCCATGGTGGAGCTGGCCTCTAATGGTATACCCAGAAGGACATGCGCCATTGTGGCTTTTCGTATCATACCTGCCTGAAAACTTCAAGTCAACTATAGTGTTGCTGGGCAACCCAGCTGTATGGTGGGTTGGCTTCGGATGCATTATTGGCATCTCTTTTTTTGCGCTAGTTAAAATCATAAATACGGCTGGAAAACGACTAGGCGAAATAGGGTTGCCTATCATTTTTATTCCGGTGTTTTTCTTTTTCCAGTGGGTTCCCTATATCATCATTTCGAGGGTCACGTTCATCTACCACTTTTATGTTAATGTACCACTTCTCTGCTTGGCATCGGCTTATCTCATAAGCAAATACTGGAACAACAAGTGGATGAAAGTGACAGCGATAGCTTATTTTGCAGTTACAGTGGCTATGTTCGGGCTGTTTTACACCGTTATTTCAGGGATGCCTGCATCTCGCACATGGATTGAAAGCTTGAAATGGTTTGAGAGCTGGGTGTTCTAAACTTGAAAAAGGATGCAAGTCACAGTCCCCTAAAGGTTTCAGTGGTTCTCCCAGCTCATAACGAGGCAGGAATTTTAGAGCCAGCAGTGATGGAAATAAATAAAATCCTTAACAAGTACAGCGAAGCTTACGAGATTGTAATCGCTGAAGATGGCAGTACAGATGGAACTGACAAAAAGGCAGATGAACTTTCGAAAAGGTCACCTACTGTAAGACATCTGCACTCAAAAAAACGACTTGGGAGAGGTAAAGCCTTGAAGAGTGCCTTCCAACAGTCCAGCGGTGAAATTCTCGTTTACATGGATGTAGATTTAGCTACTGATGTAAGACAACTGAAAGAACTGATCGAAAGCATTGACAAAGAGGGGTATGACTTCGCTACTGGTTCAAGATTACTGCCTGAAAGCAAAGTTGAAAGAAGCGGAACGAGAAATATTACGTCTATAATCTACAATTTCATGGTCCGAGCGGTTTTAGGTTCAAAAGTTAAGGATCATCAGTGCGGATTCAAAGCATTCCGGCGAGAGCCACTTTTGCAACTGCTTGAGGAAGTAGAGGCTAGTCACTGGTTCTGGGATACTGAACTTCTTGTTAGAGCACATCGTAGAGGCTTCAGAATAAGAGAAATCCCAGTATTATGGAAAAGTGGACGAGAAACGAAAGTAAGGCTTTTTCATGACTCATTCTATATGGGTTGGCAGATACTCGCACTCTGGTGGCGACTTAAGAGTCACTAGCTCAGTTATTCATTTCCTTTTAGTGAACAGAACAAATGCTCTGGCAACGAATGATAAGCCTAGGATAACCATTAAGCCTGCCCAGAACACGAACCAGTCGCTTCTGCTAGTGGAGCTGTTTAGGTATGTTGTTACTAGGTATCCTGCTCCGAACCAATAAACAAGATTACCTATTGTTTCCGCCTTTTTAGCAATTGGCGAGCTCATCATAATTCTCAGCACCAAGAATATGATTTGTAAGATAACCAGACCTATGCATAACTGGAATAATGCTCCGTAAAGTACTGAATGAGCTGCTGGATTAATAGGAGCTGGCAAAGAAATGCTTGTTGTAGGAACATCGACAAATCTGAAACTCCCTAAGAAATCAAAAAATGCGTTCCAAAGGCTTGAGGGTAGGTTAACAACGTAAATTATTCCAAGCAGAATGAGAAAAGCACCGGCCGAGATTGCAGTAAACAATCTTTCTTGAGCCTTATACGAGCTATTTTGCTTGTTTAGATTCTTGTTCAATTTTCTTCTCCCTAATCGATTATTCGCGACTATAGCACATAAAACTTGCCTTTCTTACGGCAACTAAGTGTATGTTTTAAATACTTAGGCCTTAATAGGACATAAGGAGAGGGCAAAAGTTTATGGTTTATTGTCCTAAATGTGGCAAGGAAGTAGATGACGCAATGGGTTTCTGCCCTAGATGTGGGGCATCGTTGAAAGCGGAAATGCAAGCGGAGAGAGTCGTAGTTCAACAAAGAAGCGAAAAAGGCGAAAAAGGCGAAAAAGGCGAAAAAGGCGAAAAAGGCGAAAAAGGCGAAAAACAAGAGAAGCAAGAGCCTGAAAAAGGCGAAAAGTACGAGAAAGGCCAATACGGATACATAGGCTGGTTGATTGGTGGCCTAATCCTAATACTCATTGGTTTCTTCGCGGTTCTTCGAATTTCTAATATAATTACTTCAGGAGTCAGTTGGGCATTAGTGCTTTTGATAATTGGCGTTGTAGTGATAATTACTGCTATTTACTTTGCTAGCACCGCGCGAAAGCGATATCCTCCGCCTTCTTAGAGAAACCAGCCCAGAAACAGACGGTATAATCTGTGTTCAAGAAGTGTTAGGGTATTTTTTCTCCCAAACACTCGAAAATAATCTTTGCCAGCTGCTTCTATCATGTCACCTATAGCATAACGAGGAAACAGACATGAAGAGATTAATAGGCTACCCCACTCACCGCGTTTCAGTTCATGCAACATTTTAACGCTGTGTCCAGTATCCACTTCAAAGAAGTAACCGTCATAATTAGGCGTAACATAAGGTAGGTCATCTAGCTGCTGGGCGAAAACACCCTCTGTTGCCGTATACATCTCTACAATCGGCGCAGGTCCGAAGTACTTTCTGAGGACTGAGGCGTACTTGAACTGGATCTTACGTACACTAGTACAAAACAGCGCTTTCAAATTCCAAAGATCAGCAGGCTTTTTCCCATGCTTTCGCTTAATATACTTAGCAAAAGCCAATATTACAGGGGTGACACCCATAGTTGCAGTGACGTTTTTACCAAGTGCCTTCTGGTAAACTAGCTCGAACCTATTCTCCCAATCTGATTTGCGTATTCCCGAGCCAAGCTCATCTATAGCTTCTTGTCTCGGTATCAAGCTTACCCGGTCGAACATGGGGTTAAGCCTGGCGTAAGTTCCAGAACTATATCCGTAAGTAACTTTGCGATCTCCTATGGTCATGGTGTGGACGCTGGAAGGAAAATTCAAGTTTAGTATGTCGCCTGTGAAAACTTCAAAGCTCTTTCTCCTAAGCGCGAAATTTATTAGTGCTCTTGCCCCGAACGTAAAAATCTGTTTCAGGTGAGTTGGCGTAACAGGCAAAACTTTTGCCTTTCCAGTTGATCCTCTCGTCATCACCCAACATTCTAGTGGTTCAGACAGAATTGCGTTATAGTTGCCCTCTTTCACCTTGGTAAAGTATGGCAGCAGCTGCTTATAGTCTATTATTGGAAAGGTTTTTTGATAGTCAGCAATTCCACTGATTTCTGGAGCGTAGTGGCTTTTTCCGTAATCCGTTTCTGAATATTTCGTCAGTAGCTCACCAAGAACCCTTTCTTGCGCTTTCTGGGGATCCTTCAACGACTCATACCATGGATCAATTATCGGCTCTAAAATGCTTTTGATAGTGTCTTGATCAGGCATCATTTGATTTCTCCTAGCAACTTGTCTGAATTGCCTTATATTCTTCGCCGTACATAACTGAAAAAAGGTGAAGCTGATTGGAGCAAACAGTCCACACTGTTGCTGAAAAAATTAAAAAACTTGAGGTGCAAGGCGCAAGAAACATTGCAATAGCAGCCATTAAATCTATCGAAGCTTTGGCGAAAGAAACAAGCGCCAAGACTTCGAAAGGTTTCATGAAAGAGCTTTCTGAAGCCCGTGATGTCCTATTCGCTTCAAGGTCAACTGAGCCGCTTATGCGAAACGCACTACGGTGGATAATCAACAAAGTGGAAAACAGCGGCGAAGAAGTTGAAGCGCTCGCTAAAGTGGTTGCCTCAAGTTCAAGCAAGTTCCTAAAGAACCTTGAAGACTCAAAAGAATGCATCGCCGAGATAGGAGCCAAGCGGATTCGTGACAATATTGTGGTTTTCACTCATTGTCACTCTTCCTCAGTAACGCATATTCTCCGCAAAGCAAAGGAAGACGACAAAGAGTTTGAGGTTATATGCACAGAAACTAGGCCTGTTTTTCAAGGCAGAATAACCGCTAGAGAACTATTGTCCTTAGACGTTAAAACAACGTTTATTGTGGATTCTGCAGCTCGTTCTTTCATACGAAAGGCTGACATCGTAATTGTTGGCGCTGACGCAATAACATCTGAAGGAAACGTTATAAACAAGATTGGAACAGGAACCATAGCACTTCTAGCTCATGAGGCGAGAAAACCATTCTATGTTGTCGCGGAATTGCTAAAATTTGACCCTACCACGGTTTGCGGTGAATACTCACAAATTGAGGAACGAAATCCCGATGAAGTTTGGAAGAACGCACCTAAAAAACTGGAGGTCCGTAATCCCGCGTTTGATGTTACGAAACGAGAATTCATCCACGGTATAATATCTGAGGAAGGCATAATTCCACCACATGCAGTGAGCGAAGTAATCCATCGTAAATATCCATGGATTTTGTAGTAAAACTGCTGAAAACTTACGAATTCACAATTTCAGTAGGTGATTCTCTTCAATGGTTTTGTGTAAAGTGAGTTTAGAGTTCTTGGATTTCGCATTTGAGTTTCTTGATTATTTCTTCTGCGTTTAGGGGTTCTACTTTTAGGGTGTAGAGTTTGTTGGGTGTGCGGAGTTTGAGCTTAACAATGCTTTCTAGTCTTTTGACTGAGCAATATTTCGCTGAAGCGCTCATCTCCACAAATTTTTCCACATCAAAGATTTCGGTTGGCATACGTAGTCCTCGTGTTAGTTGCTGTGATGGATACAAAAGCGAGTTTTTATCTGTTTTGGTTCGCAATTTATGTGCAGAACAGCTTAAATCTATAAATAACTAAACAAAGAGCCAAGGTTGAAGATATGAACAAAGATGATGTTTTGGTTTCGGTGACTGCAAGCAGAGAGAAAGATGAAATAGTGTATCGAGTGGAATGTGCTAGCGACCTGTCGAAGGAAGAATTTGAGTACTATCTTAGCGAGATAATTAAAGGCGTGTGCAAGTGGAACGAAGGCATCTGCGAAGAAAGCATAAGAAGCTTCAACGGAAAAATCAAACCGAAAAAATAGAAGATGATAGACAGACTAAAAGAAAGCTCTTGAATCGACATTTTAGACTTGATTTTAACTCGATAGTTTTAATAAGGAAGTTGTAGTTGATCGAAGATGGCGCTTTTTCAAAAAAAAGACTGAATTATCTTTATTTCGTTCTCAACTAGGAAGAAATGTTGCATATGGTTCTTTTGAGGTATTGTTTCGAAAAACATATTTAATCATATGGTTAACAGGACTTTAGTCGGTTGGTGCATAAGCATTGAGTGTTTTTGTCAGAAAGGCTGATGGCAGTCGCCAATTGTTTGATCGAGAGAAGGTTGTCAGAACTTGCCTAAGGATGGGCGCAAGTAGGAAAATTGCGGAAGAAGTAGTAATGAAAGTTGAAAAACAATTGTACGACAACATGCCAACCAGCAAGATTCTGCAGATTGTCCAAAACTTGTTGCACAGTCACAAGCCTACCCTTCGGCATCTACTTGATTTGAGAAGAGGTTTGAGTCTCATGGATTCGAAACCGGAGTTTGAAGTTTTCGTTCGGGTTTTGTTGGCGAATAAAGGATTTGAGGTATCTCCCAACCGTATTGTACCAGGAAAATGTGTGGAGCACGAAGTTGACGCTATCGCAACAAAATGGGGCTTAACATATTTTGTTGAAGCAAAACATCATGTGAACTATCACACTCCAACGGGGCTTGATGAAAGCCGAATAGCTAGGGCAATTCTAGAGGATGTTTCAGACGGATTTCTATGTGGCAAATATGACCTGAAAATTGACAGGGCAATGTTAGTCACTAACACCAGATTTTCAGAACATGCAAAACGCTATGGAGAATGCAGGAATATCCTCCAAGTAGGATGGAACTCCCCAATCTCCCTCAGTTTGCAAAGCATGATTGAAGAAAACAAACTATACCCGATTAGTTGCCTCAAAGGCTTAAAACGCGCAACAAAAGCAAAACTAGTCAGATCAGGAATAGTCCTCATGAAGCAACTTCTTGAAGAAAAAGCTTCAACTCTCGCTAGAAAAACAAGAATTCCAAAAGAAACCCTTCGAAAGATCATAGAAAAAGCAGAAATCAGTTCAAAAGCCATAAGCCAGTTATAAATCAGCTTTAGCTTCTCGATATGACTGGAATTTTCATTACTCTAAAAAACTAAACCATTCGATTTATGAGATTATTAATGGCTTCGCCTCGGTAACCTGCTTCGCCTCCTGCAGCGTAGCTTTTCTTAGTTTTTCCCTTGAAGCCCTTCTTTGGGGGATGCAACTTGAAAACAGCCCTCACATTAGGCAGCTTCTGAAGTTCTACTTTGCAGTCTACTATGGCTTCAGCGAGTTCATCGATTGATTTGTAACCAAGCTTCTCTAAGGCTTCATCTGTCAGTCTCTTGCCACCAAGTAGTCGCCCGCGTTTTTTCAGCATCAGCGCCAAGGTTTCCTTAGAGATTTCGCCCCATGTCACGTAGTTCTGCACGCGGTACAGCATACCCATAAATGACGGGCGGTTATCAAGGAGTATCGCATGGTTAGTTCTAGATAAACGGAGTAGCTGAAGGGTTTCTCTAACTTCCCGCTGAGCACGGATTGTTCCTCGAACTTTCACTACAGCAAAACATTTCCTTTCAGCAGGTTTCTTAGTCAATTTATCTCACCCAATCCGCCTGAGTAACGAGGCTATATGTCTTCTTTAATCCATCGAAAATTGCGTAAGCGTAAGATGGCACAGTTCTTGTTGAACCTCTACTTCGAATCCAAAGATCCTTCACGCCTGCCATGGTCAAAATCACTTTTGCCACTTCACTTGCCACAAGCCCCAGACCTCTAGGTCCTGGAACAATTACCACGCGTACACCGCCACATTTACCCTCAACTTGAAAGGGCACTGAATGAGGCTTTCCGCAACCGCACTCCCAGCTTCCGCATCCACGCTTAACTGGAACAATATTCAATCTCGCGGCAGCTGCTGCTTTTTCTATTGCTGTTCGCACCTGATCAGCTTTACCAGCCCCCAAACCTATATAACCATCTCTGTTTCCTACAGCCACAATAGCTTTAAACCGTGACTTTTCACCAGCGTCAGTCTGCTTCTGAACCAAGTTAACGTTAATAACTTCCTCTTGAAGGTCAGGAAGCAAAGCGTCAACAATCTGAGGCTCAGAAATTTTCAATCCACTCAAGAAAACCTCTTCTATGGAGGTGATTTTGCCTTCTTGTATCATTTTACCTAAACGCGTTTTGGGAACCCATTCCTCTAAACGAGCTTCTCTATCCCTACGACTCATGCTTTCTTTCCACTCTTCTTTTCGAACGATTTAATGATGTTAGCTTTAACTTTCTTAATATGTTCTGGAAGCTTTTCAGGAGAGATCTTCTTTTTTATGTACTTCGAGAACCTAGCTGAGTAGAGTTCAGAGTCACCCTGCAAACTCTCCGCGTATTCGGCGATATGCATTCCTTCTATGCGTTCATTAACCATTTTCGTTTCATCATGAGGAACTTCGACACCAGCATCCAAGACCCCTCTTAGCGTAGCAAAAATCTTGGCTCCTTTGGTGGGTGCAACTAGACCTATGTCCAAAATTGCCTCTTCAATGCCTTTAGCTTTAGCTTTCAAACCACAAAGCAAACCTGTAAGATATGCTGCGGGATTGTTTCCTCTAGGTGCTTTCCACCCATGCTTATTTAACTCCCTGCTATGTGCAGAAACTAAAATTTCGTCACCTTGTGACTTCGCAACAATTATCTGAGCAACAACATTCTTAGCTGTGTTACGAGCAACAAGGCGGGGTCTTCCAGATAGCACTAAGGCTTTCCTAGCTTGATAATCAGTCTTTCCTTCTCTTCTCCGTCTTGATTGAACCCGATAATTAGCATTTCTCGCCATCAACGTTTCCTCCAAAGATCATGTGTTCTCAAGTAACGCTCCATCTCTGAAACTGACTCGAATTTTCCACTCCCAGCCATACCATATAATTTCCTGTAAGTATGTTCTGTGATAACTCTACTCGCCTTCAACTTGCGAAGATTTTTCCTCAAACAACGAATCTTGCTCATCCAAGCTTCTTTCTTAGAAATCTTAGCACGTGCAGAACCGGTTCGGCTGCCAGCACCTTTGCGCCGACCAATACTTTTCTTCTCGCGAACCACTTTCGCACGAGATCTGCTTACACCTTTCTCAGACAAGGATACAATAATTTTTTCATGAATCAAGCGTTTAACTTCTTCCCGGGTTATAGCTGCTTCAACATCATCAATTCTTTCAGGGTTAATCCACACACGGTTTTGACCGACTTTCAATATTTGTGCTGCTAAGCGCCGTTGACTACTAAGATTGGTCATTTTTTCGCATCTCCTTTGTCAACCTTAGCCGTCTTGCGCTTTTTCTCAGGTTTTTTAGCTTTCTTATCTGATGACTCTTTCGCTTTTTTGGAAGTCTTCTTCCTACCTAGGACCTTGCGTTTAGGTTTCTCTTCCCTGCTTACAGATTGATCTTGTTCAATAGTTGATTTTTCATCAGCGTCTGTTGCTTCGTCGGTTTCTTCTGAATCTTTTGTTTCAACTATTTCTTCGATTGGTTTAAAATTTAATATAAAAACCTCAAGTTTCTTAGCTTCTGCTACGATCTGTGCACGTTTTCTCTTGCCAACCGTGTGAGCAATTCTGGCTGCTTCAAGATTTGGGTTGATCTTAGATAATTCTTCAGCGTTGTGCACCAATACTTCTCGATATCCTGATGGATGAAGCCCTCTTGCAACCTTCGGTCCTTTGTAACCAGTGCTGACTGTTGGGGGCCACCCTTTGATTTTTCGGCGCATTTTGTGATCTAAGCCTCGGGGTTTACGCCAGCTTTTTTTCAATCTAATGTAACGCCAACTTTCTGATCTGGCAAAATCTGGTTTATTCTTCTTCACCCGTTTTCTTGTTTTCAACGCTTCTTGCTGCGGATACACTTTCCTTTCAGCCATCACTCTATGCCTTCCTTTCGTTCATAAACGTATAAACCGTCCAAAAAAACTCGTGGGTCTTTCTTCTTAACCTTTGTAGCCTGTTCAATGTTTGCAGCAGTCTGACTTACATCCTCCAAGTTTATACCTTCAACGGTCACATCTTCACTTTCAATTTTAACCTTAACGTCGCCAATTATCTTGGCCTTTCGGGCACGTCTTTCTCCTGTGAAGTTCTCAATTAGAACCAACTTGTCTTGAACCTTAACTGATATCGGAAAGTGAGAGAAAACAATCTTGAGTTTATACATGAAGCCTTTCTCAACGCCAGTAATCATATTTTGGATATGAGAGTTGATGGTACCTACTAGAGAGGCTTCCTTCTTGCGAGGCCACTCAGCCCATATACGAACTATTTTGTCATCTTTTGTTTCAAGTGATATTGGAACATAAGAGAAATCTCGTGTTAAAGTGCCCTTTGCGCCTTTAACTGTTACTTTTCGTCTTTCTATTGTTATTTCCACGCCTTCTGGAACTTGAATGATTCTTGAGATTTCTGGCAGCCTCATCAATAAGACCTCGCTAATAAACGAAAGCTAACAGCCTTCCTCCCATGTTCTTTTCTTCAGCTTCCCTGTGAGCTATAACGCCTTTCGAAGTGGAAACAACCAATATTCCAACATCTCTTGAAGGCAAAAACCTCTTCTCCCAATCCTCAAACTCCCCGACTTTAACAGAGAATCGTGGTTTAATAGCGCCACACTTATTAATTCTACCTAAGAGCTGAACTTTGAACTTGCCTGAACGACCATCATCAATAAATTCGAATTCTCCGATGTAACCGTTAAGCTGCATTATTCTCAATACGCGCCCTAAGAGCTTAGAAGCAGGATTAATAATACACTCACGCTTGTTTCTCATCTCGTTGTTTATGACTGTTATCAAGCCGTTAGTTAAAGTATCCATATTGCCACATCCCTACTCATACTTTTTGAATCCAAGCTTTGGCGCTGCCTCCCTAAAACAGTGCCTACATAAATATAAATTGTAACGTCTGATAACTGGTCCATAAGAACCACATCTAACGCAAGGCCTTGCGCCTTTACCATATTTTCGTTCTTTCTTGATCTGCTGTTTTCCCATACGTTCACACTCTAGCTTATACGATTTCCACTCCCAAAGTTTTGCTAATGAAAGCTACCGATTCTTCAGGAGTCAATAAATGCTTGGTACCAACATGCGACTTCTTCTTTCTTCGGATTTTTACACGATAACCTGGACGATTCACGGATACACAAACATCCATCCCAAAGATTCCCACATCTGGGTCATACTTTACCCCAGCAATTTCAATATGTTCTTTTATGCCAAAAGCAAAGTTCCCTTGCCTATCAAAAGAGGAGCGAGGAATTTTATTTTCAATAACTGGTAGAACTTTATTGAGGAAATCAATCGCTACTTGTTTTCTCAGTGTCACGACGCATGCAATTGACTCGCCTTTCCTCAAGCCAAAGTCTCTTATTGTTTTCTTAGCTTGCTTTTTCACTGGCTTCTGACCAGTCAACTCTTTCAAAACTCTAGAAGCTTTCTCTAACGGTTCACCTGATTTGCCGAGGCTGAGATTTACTACAACCTTTTCAATCTTGGGTTTAAGCATGGGCTGCTCTTCCCACCGCTTAAACAGTTCGTCATCAGACAACTGGATCAGCCTCCGGCAGAGATATCAAAGATTTAGCGCTTCCTATTGAAAAAATAAAGTCTAAAATTGTTTGGTAACGACTGCCCTTCTCATCCTCAACTATTACCAGAGCATTCCTGCGTTTTTTCGCTTCAGTTTTCTCTATCTCAACAATCTTTCCCTTTTTACCAATGTTTTTTCCACCAGTTAAAATTGCTATATTGCCTTTTTTGGTTCTAAGCTGGGCGAGAAGTTGTTTTTCTGGAATTCCGATTTTCAATGTAGCAAAGGTTTCGAAAGCAACTTCTGAAGGTTTTTCGGACACTTCGGTTTTCACGAGCAAATTTGTTCCGTCATGAAGAGAAACCTGCAAGTTGCCATCCTTCACTAGGTTTTTGCCTTCAATTCGTAGAAGCTTGAACCTTGCTTCTTCTTCGCTTATGGGATTCAAAATCAAACCTTTTTGCGATGGCAATATCCTATAAAACTTTTTCAGTTCAGGCATCGAAATTATATCCATCAAACCTACCGGAAAATCATCCTTCAGTCTGACTTTTCCGTCAACGTGGATTTTACCTTGCGAAATTATCTTCTTAGCTTCTTTTCTAGTTTCAGCCACTTTAAGGATATCGCGAAGAACAATTGAAAGGGGTAAACACTTCTCAAGAGAGTGCGGTCCTGGTGAAGGGCGTACTGTCCAAACAGCTTCTTTCCTGTGAATTGGCCAAAACCTTGGAGCGGGGTTACGTTTTAATCTTCCTACTTTTCCTTTTTTACCCAAGTTTATTTTACTCCTTTAGTTCTTAAGTTAGTTTTGCGCGTGGTTGACTTTTTCTTAGTTCTTTTCGGTTTGGTTTTTGCAACTGGTTCTTTTTCTGTTTTCTTCTCAGCAGCAGTTTTTTTCTGTACCTTTTTCTTTGCTGGGTTCTCCTTAACTTTCTCTTCAACCGCTGCTTTCTTCTCACCTTTTTTTTCTCTAGCAGCTTTAGAAGTTCTCTTCACCGTTTTCTTTGTTTCCTTTTCTTTCCGTGATAGTGCAAGTTCCTTCTTTCTTTCAACTATTGCTTTTCGCCATTTGTCATCAAGCTTCAGGTTTTTTATCATGACCTTCGAAGGATGCACTGAAACGAATATGTTTGTTCCGTCAACTTTCTCGCGTGTTAGACCCTCAAGAAATATTCGATACCTTTTCAAGTCAACCTGATTGACTTTACCTTCAAAACCTATATGATCTCCTCGCATCACTCGAACAGTGTCGCCTTTTTTCAATGGAAGAGTTTTAATACCTTTTGAAGCAGCAAGTTCAGGAGAAAGAGGGGCTGCCATCAACTTATGACGTAGATGAGCAGGAGCTTGATAGAGACGTTTTCGTTGTTTTCGTGGGTCTTTTGCGGATTTTGTTGCTTGCATACAATTCACCTACACTATCATGCTTGAGGCACTTGCTATCCTTGGCCATCTTTCAGCAGCCTCTCTTGCTACGGGACCACGGATTTCAGAGCCTTTCATTTCGCCGTCAGGAGTTATGATAACAGCAGCATTATCCTCAAACTGAACCCAGACTCCATCAATTCTCTTATAGGGTTTCCTTTGTCTTACTATCACTGCTTGGAAAATCTTTTTTCTCATATCTGGGGCTCCTTGTCTAACTGAGACAGTGACCTTGTCACCCACCGTAGCGGATGGATAACGTCGCAAGCTGCCTTTGTAGCCCATAACTTGGATTAAACGCAGTACACGTGCACCAGTGTTATCCGTACACCTTAAAGTGGAACCTGCTGAGAGTCCTCTTGTAACTTTTTGCCCATGAGAAAGCATTCCTTTCGCGATGAGCGCACGTTGTTTTGCTTTTGCCGCCATGTTAATTGGTCTCCACTTTCTCAACAACAACAAAGGACACGGTCTTACTTATGGGACGACACTCCGCAATTTTCACTCTATCACCTTCTTTTGCGTTAATGCATGGAGGATTGTGTGATGGAATATGACCACGTCTTCGTTCATATCTTACATACTTAGGTGAAAACTGAAGGTATTCACGTTCCACAACAACTGTTTTGTTCATTTTCGCGGTGACAACAGCTCCCTCGAAAACGCGGCCTCTCACAGAAAGTGTCCCATGGAAAGGGCAATTCCTGTCATCACAAGTTTTTTTGGGTCTCTTAAAAGTTAGGGACATTACCATAACCTCTTTATTGTTTTTTTAAGACGATCTTCAGGTCTGCCAACCAAAAGTCTGCCGTCAATCTTTACGATTGTCCCATCGGAAAAATTGAAATTAAAAACTGTTGAGTTTTTAATTACACTTTTCGCTTTTCCCTTATGGAGAAGTATGAACATATTCTTTGTTTCATTAATGACTTCACCACTTATCCCAACATAATTTGAGTGGGGGCTTTCAGCGATTTCTGCCTTAGCTCCAATGAACTCGTGGCGTATGATATCTGGAGTTACTTTCATTTGGTTTTCTTCTCCTTTCTGCCTTTCTTCTCGGGTTCTACTTCCGTTTTTCTAAGCTCCAGTCTATCTTCGTTCTCGACTGTAAGAATTTTGGCGATTGTCTTGCGCAGTTCTCTTATCCTAGCAGGATTCTCAACTGCACCGCCAGCTCTAACCATGGTTTTTAACCTAGCTAGCTCAGCTCTAAGCTCAGAGAGCTTCTTATTGCGGTCTTCAGTGGACATTCCTCTCATTTCTTTCAGTCGAAGGATTGGCACTTACTCCTTTGCCTCCTCTTTTGTAACTGGTTTTTCTGTGTTCTCTGCTGATTTTTCCCCGGCTGGTTCAACAATTTCTTTTTTGCTTGTTTCATTCGCACCTTTCTCTGAAGGTGCAACCTTCTTTCTTGAAGCTGATGGCTTCACCGACATTTTCTTCTCTGCCACTGCTTCGTCTTCAGCTTTTTCCTCAGTTATCTGCTTTTCCTCGGTTTCTATTACTGGTTTGTCTGGTTCTTGAGCTAGTTCTTCTACTTTGACTGTTTGCTCTGAAGTATACCCTAATTTTTCTGGCTTTTCTTCTAGTTTTTCTTCGATTTCTTCGGGAGGTAATTCTTGCGTGATTTGGATTTTGTCCGGGAATTTCGCGTCTGGAGGCATTATCTTGACTCTTACACCGATAATGCCTGGTTTGAGTTGAACATGAGCTTCGGCTTTTTTCATATATTTCAAAGCTGGATCACCGCATCTGGGGAAGTAGCCACCTCTGAACTTTTCGAAGCGGGCTCTTTCTGTTCGAAGCTTGCCACTGATCACTATTTCTGCACCTAACGCACCTGCTTCCATAACTTGGTTTAGAGCCCAAAAACCAGCGCGTCTGAAGTGGACACCTCTCTGAAGGGCAGAAGCTACACGAGACGCAATAACAAAAGCGTTGAATTCAGGAACTTCAATTTCAGAAACAGATATTTGAGGGTTTGCAAGTTTGAAGTTCTCTTCTAGAGTCATGGCAAGATCTTTTATTGTTTCTCCTCCACGACCTATGACTATACCGGGACGCATTGCATAGATTACTACGTGAGTACCTAGCGGGGTTTTAGAAATGTCTACGCCCCCATAGCCAGCACGTTCAAGTTTCTTCTGCAAAAATTCGTCTATTTCAGTTTTTTTAATTGATTCTGTTATAAAGCGTTTAACGATGGACATTAGATTATTTCCCCTTGTCCGGGTTTTTCTTCTAGAACTATCTCAATGTGGGTAGTAGTTTTGAATTTTGGAGAGGCTCTTCCGTGGGCTCTTGGAGTGTAGCGCTTGATTTTTATGCCCGGATAAGCTGCTGCGTGAAGAATACGGAGTCTGTCCAAGTCTAGGCCTTTGTTCTCAGCGTTTGCTTCTGCAGCTTCAATTACGCGTAAGATTTTCTGTGACGCTTTTACGGGGTATCTTCCTGCAAAAGTTTTTTCAAGTCCACTGCGGTGCCCAACTTTCTTTTTGTATCTTCTGAAAGGAACCGCTTTTTTCTTTTCAATAACGTCTCTAAGGTAAGTTTTTGAATTGGAGAGCATCATGCCCTTGACTGCTTGGCAGACTTCCCTTGCTGCCTTATGGGATATTCTAATTTCTCGACCGCTTGCTTTCGCTGTTTTTTCAGGGTCTAATTCTTCTGCGAATATGGAGTATCCCCATTTTGGCAATTTGCGTACCATCTCCAATTGTGCAATTCAACAGCGTCATGGCGATTTATATGGCTTTCCGTATCAAAACTAGTTTAGCTAGTTCGAAATTTGGCAAAGTCCTGTGTTTAGGACGTTGGTAAATACGTGAGGTGTATAAGCTCTAGCGAAATCTTGACTTTTAAAGTTTTTCTGAAAAAGTCTAATCATAAGAGAGAAATTTCACTGTTACTGCGATGCCTTTATTTTTCACGCATAAAATTACTTATTTCAACCTGAAAGGGAGCTAGAATGACAGAAAAGAAAGAGACAATTACTATGCTGCATGGTGCTGGAGGCACTGTAATGCATGATTTGATAAAAAATTATGTTGTCAAATATTTTGGAGGTAAGGGTAAAGCTGAGGTACCACTTGAAGCTATGGACGATGCAGCAGTTATAGGAGAAATTGTACTGAAAAGCGATTCCCATGCAGTTAAACCCATTTTCTTCCCTGGCGGTGACATCGGGCACATAGCAGTCTCGGGTACTGTTAATGATATTGCTTGTTTGGGCGCTGAACCGTATGCTTTGGCATGTGGTTTGGTTCTAGAGGAAGGCCTATTGCTTTCTGACCTTGAGAAGATTTTAGTGAGCATACGCAAAACATGCATTGAAGCTGGTGTGAGCATAGTCACGGGTGATACGAAAGTTGTCGAGAAAGGCAGCTTAGGAGGCTGTGTCATGAACATGTCTGGAATTGGAAGGAGGACATCAGCTTTGAAGAAAAATCTTGAAGTGGTTAAGCAGCATCGAATTAGCTTCAAATCACGTTGGCTCTTGGACTCTAACCTCAGTATCGGCGATAAGATAATTGTGTCTGGTACATTGGGCGATCACGGCTTAGCAGTGTTATCAGCCCAGCAGGGTTTAACCTTTGGTAGCGAGATAAAAAGCGACGTAAAACCCCTAAACAAATTAATTCACCACATGCTCAGCGAAGTTGGCGGAGTCGTTACCATAAAAGATGCTACGCGGGGTGGATTAGCTGATGCCCTAAACGAACTTAGCGAAAAATCCGATGTAGGCATACTTATTCACGAAGACAAAATTCCCATCAGAGAAGACGTACGGTCCGCGTCCGAAATGCTAGGTCTAGACCCTCTAGAAGTGGGCAACGAAGGAAAGATCATAATTGGGGTTGTACCTGCTAAGGCAGAGCAACTGTTGAAATGGCTCCGGCAAAAGGTGGAAGGAAAGGATGCCCAGATAATCGGTGAAACTACTGCTGTCTTCAAAGGCGTAGCCATGCAGACGGCGGTAGGGGGCAAACGCATAATCGCTCGACCAGTAGGTGATCCAGTTCCCAGAATCTGCTAAAGCATTTGTCTCACTGTAGATTTCCGAACAAGTTTATATAAGGATGTTCCAAATGGATTGGACATGAGCCCAGGAAGATCAGGCAGACAAAAAAAATTCAGGCATAAGAGGAGCAAAAACAAAAAGCTGCCAATTGCCGTAGGTTTGTTGATTGTTATAACTATAGTTGTTGTATTAGTCTACATGTTTGCTATTAGTAATCCAGGTGGTTCAACAAGTTCAGGAGGAGTAGTCCTCCTGCAAACCAATATGGGCAACATAACTATCCAAATGCGAGATGACAGACCAATTACCACAAACAACTTCAAGAACCTTATAGAACAAGGTGTTTACGACGGCACAATCTTCCATCGAGTAATCGCAGGTTTTATGATTCAGGGTGGCGACCCTACTGGAACCGGATATGGCGATCCTTCAATCCCCAATATTCAGGATGAACTGGATGGTGTTAACGAAAACAACCGTGGTACTATATCTATGGCAAATACTGGAATTGCTGATACGGGAAGCAGCCAATTCTTCATTAACGTCGTCGATAACAACTACTTGGATACTAAACACTCAGTTTTCGGCACTGTAACCTCAGGCATGAATGTCGTAGACGAGATATCAAACGTTGAAACGATTGATGACAAACCATTATCTGACGTCATATTAATCAAAGCAGAAATAATCAGCTAACCCTCTGAGCCTCAATAGTTTTAGACCACACTCTGCAAGTCCCTTCACTACTAACCATGCATGCGCCAATTGGTTTCGCGGGCGTGCAAGCCTTCATGAACATAGGACACTCGTTAGGTTTTATTTTTCCAATAATCACCAAGTGGCACTCGCACCCAAGTAGAATATCCTTACCTTGTTCAATATGAACTCCATACTTCTCGCGGGCGTCATAATCCAAAAGCTCATCGCGCAGCTTCAAGGCTGAATCGGGTAGCCTACCGATCCCGCGCCAATTGCCGCTTGTGACTGCAAAGGCTTGTTCCATCACTTCAAGCGCCTTCGGGTTTCCTTCCCACTTCACCACACGTGAATACTCGTTTTCCAGCCGAGCTATTCCCTCAGCACGTTGCTTCAAAAGCATGTAGATTCCCATCAAAACGTCTATAGGCTCAAAGCCCGCCACCACTGTTGGCATGCGGTAAACCCTTGGAAAAAGCTCGTAAGGCTTCATGCCTATAATAGCGCTAACATGTCCTGGTGCAATGAAACCCTCGATATTCAAGTCACCTACTCCTAACAACAACTCCATTGCAGGTGGGATTAATCGGTGGGACACCAAAAAACTAAAGTTCGCTGGGGGTTTCCCAAGCGCTTCAACTGCTGTGGAAGGTGCAGTAGTTTCAAAACCTACCGCTGAAAAGACGAACTCTTTGTTCTTTTCGTGCTTCGCCATTTCAACCGCGTCAGAAACACTATAAACTACACGGACATCAGAACCCTCAGCTTTCGCTTCTAGCAAGCTCATTCGGCTTCCCGGTACACGCAGAACATCGCCGAAACAGGTTATGACTACACCTTTCTGAGCCAGCTTAACAGCTTCATCGATTTCAGCAGCTGGTACTATACATACAGGGCAGCCGGGACCAGCAATAACCTCAACGTTCTGCGGTAGGAGGCTCCGCAAGCCATAATGGGTGATTGTCCATTCGTGGGTTCCACATACATGACAAAATTTCACGTGCTCATTCTTAGGAGTCACTAAAGTAATTTTCTGGACAATTTCTTTAGCAAGCTCAGGATCTCTGAACCTAAGTTTCTCAGCCATTTCAATTCAGCTGCCTGGGTCTTTTTCAGCTGCGAGAATCTCCTTCCACAAGGATAAAGTTTCAAGTGCATCTTCTTTGTCCACGGTTTGGATAGCGTAACCTGCGTGCACCAAAACATAGTCACCTACCTTGACGTCAACAAGTGTAACGTTAACATCCCTTAGGACTCCTTCTCCGAAATCCACTTGGGCTTTATCGCATTCTAGACGTGTGACAAGCGCCGGAATCGCTAAACACATTGTTGAGTCAACATAAACACGGAATTAAACAGTGATAAAAAGAATATGGTTTAAGCGCTGAAAAAACCACCTACAACCGCCTGACCAAAGGAGATACCACCGTCACCTGCAGGAATCGACTTGTGAACCAAGAACTTCAAGCCTGCAGCTTCCACCGTACTTCTCATAACCTGCGTGAGAATCTGGTTGCAAGCTGCTCCACCCGAAAAACCAACAGCCTTAACTCCATCGTCCAGCGCGTTCTCTATAGCTAAGGAAGCTAAGCCGCGAGCTAAGTAAGCGTGAGCAGAATAGGCCAAATCCGCTACTGGCGCCTCATCAAGATTTTTATAGATCGCAGAAAGCATCTGCGACGTAGCCAGTACGTCTCTTTCAATTATTGGCTCCATGTTCAACGCATCTTTTCCATCAACTGCAACGGATTCTAGTTTAATGGCAGGCTCTCCTTCATAAGTTCGTTCATAGCACACACCTAGAACAGCAGCAACCGCATCCAAGACCCTGCCGCAACTTGTGGTCCTGGCGACTCCAACACCTTTCTGAAGCTGCTGAAGAATCAGTTTTGCCTCCTTTTCGCCATGAAGCAAATGTCTACTACGCTTAAGAAGCCAAGGTTCCACGTTAACGCTCTTGTTGAGTATTCCAGCTGCCATGCGCAATGGGTAACGGGTAGCTGCATCTCCGCCTACCAAAAGTTGCGGTTCCAGATGTCCCAATCGTTTGAAACGCTCGGATTCCCGCGTGCAAAACATAATTTCGCCACCCCACGCGTTACCATCAACGCCGTATCCGTAGCCGTCGCAGGTCACACAAACCAACTCGTTTACCGAATGCTCCATCATCAATGCTGCAACGTGAGCGTGATGATGTTGCACTCTAATTAGATGCCATCCTGTTTGATCTGCCAATTCTTGCGCTAGGTGTGTCGTAGTGAATTTTGGATGCAAATCACAAACTATGGTATCCACTTGACTGTTAGTTAAGCGAATCAAATGGTTTATGGCTTCCTGTAAGAACAAACGGGTTTCAACGTTTTCAACGTCTCCGATGTGCTGGCTGATGAAAGCTTTGTTCCCTAAAATAACACAGGCGGTGTTGTTCAGTTCGCCTCCCAAGCCTACAACACAGCGTTCAGCTTTTTCTGTTAATATCAAAGGCGCAGGAGCGTAGCCTCTGCTGCGTCTGATAAAAGCGGGGTATTTGCCATGTACTCGCATAACAGAGTCGTCGCAACGATGGGCGATTTTCCGGTTGTGAAACAAGAAATAGTCGACGGTTCTGCCTAGAGTTTTCATTGCTTCATAATTGTCTTTGACAATGGGTTGATTAGGTGGATTTGCGCTTGTCATAACAAATGCGGCATCATCCACACTGTCGAAGAGCATGTAATGCAATCCAGAATAAGGTAACATAACGCCGACGTTGTGCAAGTCAGGCGCAACCAACGGGGAAAGATTGTAAGCATCATTTTTTTTCAGAAGCACTATTGGACGCATGTAAGAAGAAAGCATCTCAGCCTCCTTCGAAGTTACTTCGGTGAACCTTTTTGCAGCTTCTAAGCTTCGCGCCATAGTAGCGAAAGGCTTGGCTCTCCTGTGCTTCGCTTTTCGAAGTGTCTGCAATGGCTCGTCTCGGATTGCAGAAGCCGCAACATGGAAACCACCGTAGCCTTTCACAGCAAGAACAGCGCCTTCACTGAGCAAACATCCAGCTTCACGCACTGGATCCTCATGCTGAATGAGTTCGCCGCTGCTCGTTGTTAGGTAGACTTTGGGTCCGCATGTTGAGCACGCTACTGTTTGCGCATGAAAACGTCTGTTCAATGGGTTACTATACTCACGTTTGCAGAAGGTGCACGTTGGAAATTCGCTCATTGTGGTGTTTTCGCGGTCATATGGCAAACACTCAATAATTGTGAATCGTGGTCCGCAATTGGTGCAAGTTATGAAGAAGTAGTCGTGCCGCGGATCTTTAGAGTCTCGCAGTTCTAATAAGCAATCGTCACATATGGCTATGTCTGGCGGGATAACTGAACCTGAAAGCTCGGTTGCCTTTGAGCTTTTATAAATGCTGAAGTTTGAATGATGGTTTTTGCCTGTGAGTGGAGTTTTGATAATGTCGTATATGCGGGCTATAGGCGGTTTATTCTCGTTCATGTCTCGTAGGAAATTCTTTATATTTTGCTCTTTGCCTTCGAGTAGTATTTCTAATCCTGCGTCGCTCCTATTACGGACGTAACCCGCTAAACTGTTTTGCACAGCTATACGGTATATGAAAGGGCGGAAGCCGACTCCTTGAACGATACCTGTAACTTTGATCTTAACTCGCAAGTGTGAGCGCCATCTCCAAAATAGGGAACACGGAAGTCTCTTATACGTTTCGAAAATTTACCTATCTTTTCTTTTCTCTTCATCCTGGAGTATTCTCCTAAGGACTTTGCCTGCAGCACTTATCGGCAGTTTTTTCCTAAACTCTACTTCGCGCACTGCTTTGTAGGAGGCTACTTTCTCTTGGACAAATGCCATGATTTCCGCGTGTGATGCCTTAGCACCGTCCTTCAGTACAATGAAGGCTTTCGGAATTTCACCAACTACTGGAGCTGGCTTGCCGACTACAGCACAGAGCTTCACGGCTGGGTGCTCGTAGAGTATATCTTCAACTTCACGGGGATACACGCTGTAGTCCTTGTACTTTATGAGATCTTTCTTGCGGTCGGTTATGTAGAAGAAGCCATCTAAGTCCATTCTCCCAATATCACCAGTTAATAGCCAGCCAGCTCGAAGGACAAGTCTGGTTTCTTTGGGATTCCCCCAATATCCTTTCATTACCTGGGGACCTTTGACGGCTATCTCACCCGTTTTTCCAGGTTCAAGCGTTTTTTTGCCTGTTTCAACGTCAACAATACGAGCGTCGGTATCAGGCAGAGGTAAGCCAATGGAGCCCACTCTTACGGTGAGCATGGTTTTATCCACGGGATTGCAGTGCGTGACTGGCGATGCTTCGGTTAAACCATATCCTTCCGCCAGGAAGCCCCCTGTTATTTGCATAAATTCTGTCTGAACTTGAGGGGGAAGCGGTGAAGCGCCTGAAATACACACTCTGATGCTGGTTAAGTCGAATTTGCCTAGCTCAGGGTTAGCGAGAAGTATTGAGTACATAGTGGGGACGCCGCAGAAAATCGTAACCCTATCCTTCTGAATTAATTCTAATACTGCTGAAGGGTCAAACCGCGGAAGCAACACCATCTTAGAAGCTACACTAACAGGCACGTTCATGCTTGTGGTCATGCCATAAATATGGAACAGAGGCAAAGCAACAAGAAATGTGTCCGCAGCATTAGCTTTAATCCAAGCTCCAAATGCAACAGCGTTAGAAACCAAGTTCAAGTGGGTTAGCATAGCACCTTTAGCTTTACCTGTTGTGCCTCCTGTGTATTGCAGAGCAGCCAAGTCCTCTTGGACGTTGATTTCCACTGGGGGAGGTTTTGTTTGGTGCCTCATCAGATCCTGGAAAGAGTAAACGTTGGAAGCCGGGAGTTTGGTAACGACTTTTTGTTTGGAGGCGTACTCTTCCATGTTGGTAATTATTACTTTTTTCAACTTGGTATTCTTCCAAACATTCTCTACAATTGAATAAAGCGTGTCTAAGACTACTATGATTTCTGCTTGTGAGTTGTTCAATTGGTAGGCTAATTCGCGTTCCTTGTGCATGGGGCTTATGGCGGTTAAAACTGCACCTACCTTAAGGATGCCAAAGTAGGCAATTATAAACTGAGGCATGTTTGGCAGGAAAATTGCGACTCTACTTCCTTTTTTGACGCCTAAAGCCGCAAGCCCCCCAGCAAATTGGTCTGAAAGCAAATCCAACTCAGCATAAGTAATTTCCCGTTCAAAATTTGTAATAGCTGAGATGTTAGGATGCTTTTTTGCAGTATCTCTGAGAAGTTCGTGAAGCGGAACTTTCGGATAATCGAGGTTCGGAGGTATTGTGGCAGGCCAAAACTTGTACCAAAGCCTTTTCTGCTCAGACATGAAACTAAACCCGACTTAGAGACTGCAGAGAGAATTAATAATGTTTTTCGAACCTTACCTAAGCAAATAAAATATTATCTTCGAAAGAATTTCAAATAAACTGTAAAGTCCATCTAATAGAGGCTGAAGACATCGATATACCCAAAGGTTCAAAGAACAGACGAATTTATGAAAAAAAGCAACCCCAAATGCAGCGGATAAAATACATAGAAGAAGTATTTCCGCAGTAAATAAGCAATAGAGTTTTCCGGAATAATTATTTCTCTTTTTAGCTTGTTTTTCATATGAAGCAAGATTAGGGGTAACGCAAGAAGCGAGATTATTTGGATTTGAGTTTGAATTTCAGAGGATAGCAAAACGAATTGGAAGTTAAGAGCAAAAAGGACTAATGCTCCGAGTTTCGGAGTGTCTTTAAGAAACTTCATGCCTACTGTTGTCAACACTACATAATAGCTTCCTTCAGTTGGCAAAAATATTGATGCCAACAAAGGTAAGAATGTTGCAGGACTTCTTTTTTCGTAGAAGTATATGGTTATAGCGCTCAACAAAAGTGAAAAAAGAATGTTCAGTCGCTCAACAGGCTGAATCCCGAAAGCCAGAAAGTAGGGAAACTGGGAAACTATTGCAAAAACCAAAAGGGTCACCATATACTTGAGCGGTTTCTTCGTACTTTCCACGCCTAAAACTATGAGGTAAGCGAATATTGGGAAAGCAAGCCTGCCAATCATCTGGAGAACCAACAAGTCAGGGTAAAGTATATTTCCTATATGATCTATTACCATAGTTGCAATTGCTAGTATCTTAAGCAATTCGCGTCCGAAATCAAATCTTCTTGTCGATGAATCCACTTTAGCATCGTCCAATTGTTACCAATAGCCGCTTATCATGTTTTCGCAGAATAGCAGAATAAAATTTTATGAAAACTAAAAAAAACAATTTACCCCATGAAAAACTTATTCAACCTATATGAAAAACAAACTCAAACACAAGCTAAGAATGTCGCAATTTACAACTATTAGAATTATGCTAATTTATTTGATAGAAAAAGGACGAGACTTTGCAAGGCGTTAGGAAATGGCGCTATTTCCTGAAGCTTACTGCGGCATATCCAACAACATTAGAGTAGTCACCAGTTACATCGCCGCTACTTTTATAACACAACAATTTTGCTTCTTTTGCACCCAAGCCTTTTGCGGCTGTTATAACAGTGGCTATGGGTCCGTAGCCGCAAGCGGATATGTTATGTGTTTCTATGGTCGAATAAAATCGTTTTTCATCCATTGCTTCTACAGTCTTCAGTGCTTCCCTATCTTTTGAAGCAGCTTTTGTTTGCGGTTCATAATGGGTCATGTCGGATGACGCTATAACAACCGCGTTTTTATTGACTAAGACTTGGACTAGCGCTTGCCCGACTTCTACGGTGGAGACTAAATCCTGCATTTGGAAACATATGGGGATAAACCTGAATTTGGAACCGTAAAGGTATTGGAGAAAGGGCAGTTGAACCTCAATTGAGTGTTCAAAGCGATGCGCAGCATCGTCCACATCAATAATGCGTGTTTCTTGCAGTATCTGATTGGCGGTTTCCACATCAATTTCCACATCGCCCAATGGAGTTCGCCAAACGCCCTCATTCATTAAAGATAGACCACTGCCATAGCCAGTATGGTTTGGTCCGAGAATTAGAACTGTGTCTGGTTTGCCATCCTGTGCAAGTTCATAATAGGCGTTGGCTGCAACAGCGCCTGAGTACATGTATCCTGCATGAGGGCAAATTAATCCAATTACTTGTCTGGGACCTTTTGCGTTGACTTTTGGAGGTTTCTTTGGACCAGGGTCTTGAAGAAAGCAGTTTTCAATTTGTGTTCTTAATGCTTCGGCGTCGTCCTCATAGAAGGCTCCCGCTTGGGTTGGACGCCGAACCTTCATCCTATTTATATATCCTCCTCGTCCCTTGAGAGTTTTGCTTCGAAATCTTCAATTGGCACTGTCGGGTCCTTGTCCATTGAAAGCTCGCCTCTTTCTCGCAGGATTTGTCTTGCTAGTAACCAAAAGATAACAGCCAAGGCTCTTCTACCCTTGTTGTTTGTTGGTATAACTAAGTCAACTCCTGCAAATTCGTTATCGGTGCTGCATAAAGCAATAATAGGTATGCCAACTCTTGAGGCTTCTTTTACAGCTTGGGCATCCGCTCTTGGGTCAGATACAACTATAATTTCTGGATCGATCCTGTTAGGATACAATGGGTTTGACAGGAGTCCAGGTATGAAACGCCCGATTACTGACTTGGCGCCTACTAACCTGCTGAACTGTCTAACTGGCTCGTGAGCGTAAAGTCTGCTTGCCGCTACAGCTATTTTTGAGGGTTCAAAACGCGCTAAGAATTTTGCGGCAACTCTTATACGCTCGTCAGTTTTCTGAACGTCAAGAACAAACAGTCCATCGGGTCTGACTCGATATATAAATGGTGCCATATCTTGAGTTTTCATTCTTGTTCCAATGTGTATACCTGCTGACAACATGGTGTCCCGCGGTAGTAGAAAGTCATCCTTACTTGGGGTTTCAGGAATTGATGTAGAATCCTTTTCTGGGATTGTATCCGGAGTCGTTTTCGGATCTGTTTTAATAACATTTTCCTTAACATCGTTTTCAATTTGGTTTTGTTTTAATTCATCTTCGGACATTTTGATTCTTTCCTTAAATTTTCAACTCAGCCATCTTAGCTCTGTTTCCTAAGAAATGCTCGATTCTCACTAACTCGTTTATTTTCGCTATTCGTGCTCCCTCAACAATCCCTGTCTTTATTATTGGACATTTAAATGCGACTGATAATTGGGCTATGTGCCAATCGCATGTGTCACCTGAACGGTGTGACATAACCGTTACGTACCCATGCCTTTGAGCATTTTCGATTGTTTCCAAAGCATCTGTGAGCGTCCCGATTTGGTTGACTTTGATTATTATCGCATTAGCTGCATTAAGTTTTATTCCATAATTCAGTCGTTCATTGTTTGTTGTGAAAAGGTCGTCTCCACAGATCAAGCAGTTGCTAGTTTTTTTAGTGAGTTCTTTGAAGCTTTCAAAGTCTTCTTCTTCAAAAGCATCTTCAACATAAACAAGATGATATTTCTTAATTAAATCCAAAATTAAATCGAGTTGTTCTCCTGAATCAAGCTTTTTTCCGTCACGTTGGTAAAAGTACTTTTCTTCTTTCTCATTCCATAGCGAAGATGCAGCAACATCAATTCCAAAACCGCACTCAAAATCTAACTCGTTCCCAACTTCTTCACAGGCTTTGGCTATGAGCTCGAAAGCATCAAAGTTGCCAATATTAGCAATCCATGCTCCCTCTGAGCCTTTTCCACCACTGAAGAGTTTATCCTTTTTTTTCAGGAGCTCACCTATCCTTTTGTGGATTTGAGCGTTTGCTATTGCAGCTTCCAAGAATGTGTCTGCCCCGTGGGGAAGCGCCAAGTATTCTTGGATGTCTGGAGCTTTGCCTAGGGTGTGTTTTCCTCCGCTTATGGTATTTCCAAGCGGATATGGAAGCATATTGGCTGTATTTCCGCCGATAAATTGGAATAGAAGAAGACCATGAGAGTTTGCTGCTGATTCTGCGTTGGCTAGTGAAACAACAAAGGCGGTATTTCCACCTATGACTTTGAAGTTTGTGGTGCCATCAATTTCGTGAAGTGTGTTATCAACTTCTTCCTGAAAATCAGCGTTCAACCCTGATAGCTCTGGAGCTATCAAATTATCAATTGCCTTGATTGCTTGATCTACTCCACCTTGAGGATAATTCACGACTTCTGCTTTGCCCCTGCTTTTTCCGGCTGGAGCAGAAACACGCCCGAATCCAGAAGTTGTTATTACATCAACCTCTATGGTTTCATCTCCTCTATTGTTGAATATTTTTCTGGCAATCAGGTCTTCAATTATTGACGACACGCTTTCAGCCTCAAGGGCTATAACTCTTGTTTAGCTCTTATTTTACCTTTCGGCTACGCTTTACTTGTTATTTTGGAAATATTGCCATGGGATCATACCCAAATAGCTTGTTCAAAGGCTGATTTTAGGCAAAGATAGCGTGCTCAACTTATGCAAGTCATTAATAATGTACGTGTTTTGCACTTTGGGACCTCTCACTGGATATAGGCTTGTTTGATTCCTAAATCGTAAATAATAAAAGCAGGATATCTCCAACCTCAAAGGGAGAGTGCAAGCTATGGCTAAACGTGGGCTTTATGTTGGAAGATTCCAACCGTTTCACTTAGGTCACCTTGAAGCAATAAAAGAAGTTTTTAAGGAAGTTAGTGAACTTGTCATCGTCATCGGCAGTGCGCAGTACAGTCACAATATCGATAATCCTTTCACAGCAGGCGAAAGACTTGTTATGATTCGTCGAGCTTTACAGAAAGCAGATATAGACTATTCCCGACTCTGGGTTGTTCCTGTTCCAGATGTGCACCTGCACATGCTATGGGTTTCGGCATTGGAAGGTTATACTCCGCACTTCGATGTTGTCTATTCAAATGAACCTTTAACGCGAAGGCTTTTCATGGAAGCAGGATACGAAGTTAAGAGCATCCGGTTCTTCCAAAGAAAAGTGTACACGTCAACTCTCATTCGAAAAAAAATGCTCACAAACGAAAACTGGACAAAGCTTGTCCCAAAGAGCGTTGCTGAATTCATAAATGAAATAGATGGAGTTAATAGGCTTCAAGATCTGACACGAACAGACAACATCTAACTCATAACTCCAATCTATTTTATATAGAGTTAAGTAATTTTCATAATTTGTTCTAGAAGATAGAGTACAATACTATTGTTGCTTCAGTCTGACAAAACATCACATGAAGCTTTCGGCCAGTTTGCTTCTTGCATTTTTGCTTCTAATAGTCACCGTTGTATTGCTCATTAGGCTAAAATCCAGCTGATACCGGATTTTCCGGTTTCATTATTTCCCTGAGAAAAACCGTAGCGTAGGAACCTCGCATCATCATGAAGCTCAGTTCAACTTGACTAATATTGCTATTTGTAGATGTTGAGATTTTATTCAACTTGAAATCGCGAACCGGCGTGATAATAGGTCGTAATCCACCCCTTCTGCTAATCTTGGATATCTCGCTAACCTTAAAGTCATCTGTTTCGATTTCTTCTTCGCTGAGGATTTCCCGTTCTATTCTTCCCATGTCCCCTTGAGAGGGTTTCTGCTTTATCCCGATTAGAGGTAACGCAACCCGCATTTTTCCAAGTTCAATCCGTTTGTTAGTTTCTGCAATGGATTCTGCTTTTGCTACTTTTGCCAAGTTAATCATCGGTAAACCGGAACGTTCCACATTCATCACGTAATCTCCTGGTTCGGCCTTGTTTAAAGAAAAGCCACTGTTGATTCTTTCACTCAGGAAACGGTTAAACAGGTAGGACTGATAAGCCTGAACAAAAAGCACCTGAAGCTTATTAGGCAATCGTTTGAAAGCACCAACAAAATCGCGTGGTTTCTCGACCAAGTGTCTAAGTACTAACCTTTCAAACCTGAGTTGTCTAGGAAAGTTTCTCAATGCTTGATTGAAATTCTGTGTTGACTGTAGTTCCATACGAGCCTCTATAGATGAAGGGTGTTCGTGAACGCTTGATTTTGTCAAAAAGAGCATCATTGCTTCTTCCAAGCCTCCCTTAATTATAGCTTTTCCCACAAGATGGGTTATAGGACGAGTTGTACCAAAACGTTGATGCCCAAAAAAATTTGGAACTCCACTTGCTGATTCTATCTCTTCGGAGACTTGAGTTACCCGTTTCCTAACTGTCAATTCCGAAGCCTCAGCGGCTTTGATTTTTATGGTGAAGTGATTGCCCATAAGATAATAGGGTGATAGCTTATCGAAGACATATCCAACAGCACGGATTGTTATGTCTTTTAGGCTAACTCTTTTTATATCTTCTAAGGAAGCCTTTTCAAGAGTTACATATTGTGCTGTAACAGCCTTGGCGTCCTTAATGCCCGCAATTTGAATCTGCTCTTGATTCAGAGCTAATTGCTTCCCAATGTTCTTTAGGGCTATGAAAGTATCCCAGTTACGCTTAACCAAAACACATAGCAAATACCTCTGTTGGGCTGTTGATGAACCCAAAACACGTTTATCCTGTGCATTTTCAATTTCAGCTTTGGAGTGATCAACAAGAATTTCGGCAACCCTGAAATCATCTACAGAGGCTCGGATAACCCCGCCTATGCCTGCAGTTTCAGTGGCGTAAGATTCAATCCCTAATAACTTGTCAATTTTCGGAACACGCAAGTTCCGTAACCCCATGCATACGATTATAATAATGGAAGGTTACCGGTTATTCTATCGACTTTCTCCGTCGGAGCCGGTCCAATTCCTAAACAGGTAACAGTGCCCGGAGGGATTTCTGTAAGGCCTTTATCAACAATCAAAGCTTCAGGTAAATCCAAATCTTTAGCCTTCTCTTCAAGCTCCAAAAGTTCTCTTTCATCTTTTACTTTAACTGCTACCTTACGCTGCCCCTCATAAAGCCAGCTGTCCCACCACTCTCTATGTCTGTTATGAGCTGCTTGTGCCGCGGAAATCGCTGCGTGTCCTGCCTGAGCTGCAATTTTTCCTTTACTAAGCTTCAAATCACTTCGAAAAACGATAACTTGTTTATATTCGAATTCATCCATTTCCGATTTTCCCGCCGTCTCCTAAAAGGTTGGTCAATTGAGGTTTTAAGGGTTTGCTGACAGTTGAAGTTTAAGAAGATATGCTATAGCTGCGAACGTGCTAGGTTTAGTAGCAATTTTGAGTAGCAATTTGCCTTGAAAATCTATTTCCTCAACATTCTTCAAACTGTTGTTCAGACCTATCCTTTCACAAAACCTCAAAAGGCCTTCTAGCTTCTGGTCAGAAAGAGAATCAAGAAAACGTCTAAAACGCAGCATAACACTGAAGTCAAACTTCAATTTATTAACACAACGTCTATGGTAAACCTGCAAATAATCCGAAGAAAAATCATTTCTCTGTAATGCTTCATAGGTTACTCCAGCTGCAATTTCAGCACATGTTAACCCGAAAATCACTCCACCGCCCGTAGTTGGCTTTACTTGAGATGCCACATCGCCCACAGCTAGAAAACCGTTTGAGTATGCCTTGACTATTGGCCCGCCCAAGGTTATGGTATGAAATGTTGAGCGTGTGATTTTCGCCTTGCTGAGTTGTCTTGAAGCTATGGGATGTTTTCGCACAAGTTTTTCCAAAAGCTCTTTTGGATTGCCAACCTTCGTTGCAAGCCCCACCTTCGCAGTTCCGTCAAGTTTAGGTATAAGCCAAGCGTAAAAGCCTGGAGCATATGCTTGTCCCAAGAAAACTTCCACTGCATGCAACTCTACATCCTTGACGTCTTCCACTTCTGCTTCAACTGCACTAACAAGGCTTTCACCGCGGAGCCCTGCTAAGCCTGTTTGCCTTAGAAGTCTGGAGGAAATACCCTCCGCGTCAATCACAATTTTCGCAAAAAAGCTTTTTGCTTCATCTTTTTTCTTGACAGTAACTCCCCTAACAGTGTCATCTTCAATTAGCAATGATTCAACTCTGGATCCTAAACGGTAACTTGCACCAGCAGCTTCAGCTTTATCCCCCAAATATTTATCGAAGGTTTCTCGGTTGATAGAACAAGTTATTGGAGTGGCAAGATGAATCGAAAATTTGAAGCCTGAAGGCGTGTAGAAGTTGGCTTGAGAAAAAGTGTTTTCCAGAATTTTCGCAGGAAGTGGGTATAAACCTAGCCTCCTTAGGCTTCGGATGCTCAAGTGCCCAGCGCAGTGGGATGGAATGCCAATTGCTTCATGCTCTTCAAAAACTATAACTTTACTGCCTCGTTTGGCAAGTTTAAGAGCTGCAAAGGAACCAACAGGGCCTCCTCCGACAACGATGACGTCTGACACGTCTTTCATTAGTTACACACTGAGCATTAATAACACAGGTTTACTGTATAAGCTCAACGCGTCTTTTTCCGCGGGACATAGAAGTGGTGCGGATTTTTCCACTAACTTCCAGTCGTAGCAAAATGTTGTTGAAGTCTTTGAATCCTAAATCTTCAAACTCATCTCTCAACTGACTAAAGAGGTCGTCGTCAATCATGTCCCCTTTCTTGGTCAAGATTTCCAGTACAGCGAAATAGGAGGGACGGGTTTTCCAAGTCTTTATTGTTGGCATGATCTTGGTCTCCCTAAGCAACGGGAGTTGCTGGTTTTTGTATTTGTCGAATCTGATGCATGAAGTTCTTGTACCATTTTTCCATCTCTGGTGTCACAGATGGACCTATCTCTTTAATAGCGTCTTGGAAATCGTTCATAGTAACTTCTTCTGCTTTAATATCTCTTCTCAGGGTGTGCATAGCGGCTTCCCTGCAGAGCGATTCAATATCTGCACCTGAATGGTACTTGGTCATCAAAGCAAGTTTCTTCAAGTCCACATCTTTAGCCAAAGGCATCTCTTTCGTGTAGATTTCAAATATTTGAAGCCGGCTTTTTTCATCGGGCTCAGGAACGTATATCAACCTATCAAATCTTCCAGGTCTCAGAATTGCTGAGTCTACCATGTCTGGCCTGTTGGTTGCTGCAACAACAACTATATCCTGCAATGTTACAATTCCATCCATTTCCGTGAGCAACTGACTTATCACTCGTTGTGATACGCCACTGTCAGAGAACCCTAAACCGCGACGAGGCGCAAGCGAATCCATTTCATCCAAGAATATTACTGCAGGAGCAGCCATGCGAGCTTTCCTAAAGACCTCTCTAATGGCTTTCTCAGATTCTCCAACCCACTTTGAGAACACTTCTGGTCCCTTGATGGATATGAAGTTAGCTTCGCTTTCAGTTGCGACAGCACGGGCTAGCATAGTTTTGCCACATCCTGGAGGTCCGTAAAGTAGTATGCCTTTAGGCGGCTTTATTCCGAGTCTACTGAAGATTTTTGGATTTTTCAGCGGCCACTCCACTGCTTCTTTGAGAAGTTGTTTCACATCTTCTAGTCCGCCAATGTCGTCCCATCTGACTGAGGCAACTTCAATATACACTTCACGCATAGCCGTAGGAGTGACTTCCTTGTAAGCGTTAACGAAGTCTTCCATTGTGACTTCCATTTTATCAAGCACTTCAGGAGGTATGCGTTCTTCCTCCAGATTGATCTCTGGAAGATATCTGCGAAGGGCTTTCATAGCGGTTTCCCTGCTTAGCGCAGATAGATCTGCACCCGTGTAACCGTGTGTCATTTCAGCAAGCTTTCTGAGGTCAACATCATCGCCTGATTTTACGTCTTCAGCTTTTTCGATACCGTGTAAAGGCATACCACGAGTGTGAATTTGAAGCACTTCATGTCTACCTTGTTTGTCTGGAACTCCTATCTCGATTTCCCGGTCGAACCTCCCTGGTCTGCGTAATGCAGGATCAAGTGCACTTGGTCGGTTAGTCGCTCCAATTACTATGACATTGCCTCTTCCTGACAAACCATCCATTAAAGCTAGCAATTGTGCGACGACACGTCTTTCAACTTCGCCGGTGACTTCTTCACGTTTAGGTGCTATTGCGTCTAACTCGTCAACGAAAATTATGCTTGGAGCATTTTGTTGAGCTTGCTGGAAAATCTCTCTTAACCTTGCTTCAGATTCACCGTAGAACTTGCTCATGATTTCTGGACCGTTGATTGAATAGAAATTCGCCTCTGATTCATTCGCTACTGCACGAGCTAGCAAGGTCTTGCCGCATCCCGGTGGACCATGAAGCAAAACGCCTTTTGGCGGTTCTATTCCTAGCCTCTGGAAAAGTTCAGGATGTCTTAGTGGAAGCTCTACCATCTCTCTGACGCGTTGAATTTCCTCGTGTAAACCGCCAATGTCTTCGTATGTTGTTCTAGGGAGCCCTTTAGTCTCTGGTGCAGGCTCGTTTAGAATAGTAAGTCTTGTTTCAGCCGTTACTTTGATTATGCCATGGGGACGAGTTTTAGTAACTGTGAAAGGTATGGCGTGTCCAAGCATCATAACTAGGGTTGTATCGCCTTCTACAAGCGTGCGTTCCATAAGCCTATTCCTGACGAAGTTGGTGAAATCGTCGTCAACGTTCAATCGCATGTCTACTGGCGCGAGAGTTATGCTCAGCGCGGTTTTAACTTTTGCGGGCTTAATGACTACATATTCGTTAATAGCTGCCCCTGAGTTTTTACGGGTAAAACCATCAATTCGTATGATTTCCCGGTTTTGGTCTTCACTATAGGCTGGCCACGCTATGGCGCTGGTTGTTCGCTTGTTAACTATCTCTATTACATCTCCAGCGCTTATTCCTAGCTTCTGCATTGTTCTCTGGTCAATTCGTGCGATGCCTCGGCCAACATCTCGTTGACGTGCATCTCCTACGCGTAACTGAATTTCACTCAACTAGAATCCTCCTAATACCATTTTGAGCTTCTTGAAACAAAGTTTTATTCCTATATAAACTTTAAAGCGCATCCGGAATAACTTGTTATATATACTTCATAACTAATTCCGACCATGTTACTCTGCAGTATCTTGCTTTGCTCTCGTTTTTAGAGTTAGCCGAAAGAGACTAATGTGAAAGTTAGCTACGAGATTGAATTACCAATTTGGCTGAGAAAAACGTCTTTTATATACTCGGCCAGGGTTTTCTTGTGTTTCTTCGCAATTTTCTTAAGTGCATTGTTTACCCCAGTAGAGTATTGTAGAGCCTTTTTTGGTTTCTTCGTTATCATTGAGGGTAATCCAATTTGCCTAGCGACTTTCCTCAAAACCAGTTTTCTGCATGTATCTGCACGCCTTTCGAGTTTCAATTCAACTGGTAGGTCTTTTGCGAAATTGGCGATTCTGTATGAGCCAAAGGGTAAACGGAGATCAATATTATGAAAACTGCAGATTTTCATATCTCTTTCTATGTTATTTTTATGAATGTCAACAATATCATCAAACATGATTTTCTGTGTTTTTTCCCCACCATGCAACAAATACTCGTTAACATAACGGTGATAACCGCCAAAAAGCTCATCTGCACCTTGTCCAGCTAGCAACGCCTTGAATCCTAACTCAGCAGTTTTTTCCGCGACCCAGTAAAATGGCACTCCAATGCTTGCTTTAATGGGGTCATATTCTTCTATGAGCTCAACAACTGTGGAAACTATACTTTCAACTTCCTCTTCTCTAAAAAGGTAAACTTGCAAGGGCAAGTCCAAGGCTTGAGCTGCTTTTTTCGCTTCTTCAGTCTCAGGCTGATTCTCCAGGCTCACGTGTACCAAGTGAACTTTCACATGACATTTTTTCGCCAGAAACGCAACAATGCTACTGTCTAAACCACCAGAGAAAGCGACCGCAATATCCTTGCTTCCTGAAACGCACCTGCGAACAGATAGCGTCAATAGTTTTTCCAACATTTCTGCGGCTTCTTGCATGGTCACCAATTTTGGTTGTGAGTAAAGCAGAATCTTGACTGGTTGGAATTGAAAACCTTCCCGACTGATAAATCCTAAGTGACCAGGCGGAAACGACCCCGTCTCATGAATATCTAGGGTCCACAAAGCTTTTCGGTTTGTGGCAAAAGCTGCCACCTCGTCATTTTCCCCAAAGTATAGGGGTTGAATTCCTACCGTGTCTCTTCCTGCAATTATTCGTTCAGACTCTGCTATTATGAATGCGAAGCTTCCTTCGGCCTTTTCAAGAAAAAGTTTGGCTGCCTTGAAGGGATCTCCTTTTTCAAGCTGCTTAGTAAAGATTTCAGTATCCGAAGAACTCGGAGATTGAGTATAAATTCTACCTCTAAAGAAGACTGACGGCTTTTTCAAAGGTTTAAATTGCTTGTTACTATTTTCGCTGAGTATGGTCTTGCCTTTTTTTTTATCTAACACCGCAATTGTTGCCTTCATTTCTCAGCCACTTTAACCTTTGGTTTTACTCTGTCATTATTGTGGTAAAACATTAATGTTTAATCTGCATATCCTTTTGTCGAGGGAAAAATGATTTGCCTATTCTGCCTATAGACACGGGTCGTTACGGAACCCCCGAAATGTTACGAATATTCGAGGAAGATGCTCGTATTCAAAGATTGCTTGATGTTGAAGCTGCGTTAGCCATGGCACACGCTGACGTTGGCAACATCCCGCGAAAGGATGCTGAGATTATTGCATCGATGGCCTCCACTAAACACGTGAAAGTAGAACGTGTAAAAGCCATAGAAAAGGAGATAAAACATGATATTGCGTCTTTAGTTCGGGCTTTGTCTGAAGCCTGCGGCTCAAGCGGCGCATACGTTCATTTGGGAGCTACGAGTTATGACATTGTGGATACAGCTAACGCCTTGCAACTTAAGGATGCTATTGAAATCATTGAGAAAAAATTGTTAGAGCTGAAGCGCATTTTGCAGAAACAAGCTGGCCAACATAAAGAAACCGTGATGATTGGAAGAACCCACGGGCAGCATGCTTTACCGATAACGTTAGGTTTCAAATTCGCAGTTTGGGGTTACGAGATTTCACGTAATTTAGAACGATTGAATGACTGCAAAACTCGTGTTTTGGTTGGTAAGATGAGCGGCGCAGTTGGTACTCAAGCTAGTTTGGCAGAACATGCCAAGCGCATTGAAGAAATCGTAATGAAGCAGCTGGGTATTGAAGCAGCTGAGATTTCTACGCAAATAGTACAAAGAGACCGCTATGCCGAGTATGCTTGCATTTTAGCCTTGCTTGCTTCTTCGCTAGATAAATTCGCTACAGAAATTCGTCAGTTACAACGACCCGAAATTGGAGAGCTATTTGAGTCCTTTGAAACGAAGAAACAGGTTGGCAGTTCTACAATGCCTCATAAGCGAAACCCTGAAACATGTGAAAGAATCTGCGGCTTGGCTCGAATGATCAGAAGTTTATGCATACCAGCACTGGAAAACGCAGTAACATGGCATGAACGGGACTTAACTCAGTCCTCAGCTGAGCGCTTCATTTTTCCCGAGTTGTGTATTCTGACAGACTATTTGCTGTTTTTAATGAGTACTGTTGTGAAAAATTTGCGAGTAGATAAAAAACGAATGCTACAAAATATTAGTTTAACTCAAGGTCGCGCGATGTCAGAAGCGGTAATGATGGCTTTGACAAAGAAAGGAGTGAATAGACAAGAAGCCCACGAATTATTGAGGCAACTAACAATTAAAAGTGAAGTTGAAAAGCAGCATTTTCGCGAAGTACTCTTGGAAGACACGTTCGTCTGCAGCAAGCTGAATGTGGAAGAAATTAATGAAGCTTTGAATCCGAAGAACTATTTAGGCACTGCTGTTATACAGGCAAAAGAATTCGCGGAAAGCTAAGCTTAGTATTCGGAAAGTGATTTCTGTTCCCACTCATTATTTTTTTCAAATTTTTCCCATGTTTCTTTCTTAACGAATCCGCCCACTTGTTCTTTAATTTTCTTAGCTAAACGTGGTCCAATAAGCGGCAGATTAGTCAAGTCTTCAAGTTGTGCAAGTTTTATGTTTTTAATCGTCTGAAAACCAGCATTGTACATTATTCGTCCTCGCACGCGTCCTACTCCCTGCAGTTTTACGATTGGAAGCAGTTCCTTCTTTATACCTTTAGCCACCCTTTCAATCAGCTCTGAGGCTAGGGGCAATACTTCCTTTTTACCAAAAAGCCTGCCCAATTCGTGTGTTGCGTGGAGTAACCATTTTGCGTTTTCAATAGTCCTGTAAAGATCACCAGGTTGCACTCTGAATTGGTTAAGCAGTTTTTCCTCACTTGTCTCTTCAATCCAGCTTTCCAAAACCACAGCTGTCTTGATCTCGCCTAGGAACTCCTCATAAGCGATACGGTCATTCCATTCTTCGGGCACTCCCACAAACAACTCATCTCTCCGGTCTTCCATGAGAACTGCTAGATCATCCAATTCATGCGAGTAAGGCCTCATTACAGGACCCATATCTGGGGTGTGGGCAATCAAATGTAGCAAGCTTAGTTCCGTCAAGTTTTCAGGTTTAGCCTTTAATGCGTCGCGAATTTCGACTCCTGACAGCGGGTCTATGTAGAGTTCGCTAACTCGTTTTCCGAATCTTGTAGCGTAAATTTCATTTCCAAAAAGCTCTAACATTTCCTCATCATACAAATACTTTAGTATCTTTGCTATGATGCTCTTGATTGCTCTTACATCATACTGGTACGCATAGAAGGTTCTCCCAAAAAACTCGTAAACGCCATTCTCAGTATGTGCAAAATCAGAAGCGATTGTAGCCAGAACGTGTCCGCGAATTATCTTTTCAACCGCCAGTTTTGACCATATTCTCTCTGTTCGAGCCAAAACGTAATTTTGCATTAAATAGTCTGCTTCATCAGCAACCTTTGCGATGAGTATAGACTCACCAATCTTATCGTATTTAGGTCTTCCAGCTCTGCCAGCCATCTGCTTATACTCTAAAACCTTTATTGGGTAGTTACCATAACCAGGCTCCCAACGACGATAATCGTGAATTATGACCGCCCGCGCAGGAAGGTTTACTCCAAAAGCCAAGGTTGGAGTGGCAGTTAAAATCTTAATTTTTCGCTTCCTGAACAAATCCTCAATAAGTCTGCGGTGAACGCCGGCTAAACCTGCATGATGAAACGCCGTTCCGCATTCTACAAGCCCAGCCAAAGAATCGCTTATATGAGTCCGCTCCCCAGCAGAAAGAATTTTTTCTGCTTCTCGCATTAATCCTCTCTTAACTGGTTTGGACAAGATTTTCTCTGTATAAGCAGCAATCCTTTTCGCCAAAGCCACCGAACTCTTCCTCGTAGAGGCAAAAACTAGCGCTTGACCGCCAGTTTTTATCGTGTTTAAAACAAGGTTGATGGTTGGGTTACGGGTTTTTTTCTCGATTTTCCGTGCGTCTCCACTTTTATACTGAATTTCCTCATGCAAAAGTACACCTTCCTTCAACGAAACCGGTCGCCAGTCAGTTACCACATATTCAGCCTTAAGCCAACTGGCAATTTCGTCAACGTTGTGAATTGTTGCACTCAACGCTAAGACTTGAACCGCGGGGTTAATCTGCATAAGCCTCGCCAAAACAATTTCAAGTGTGGGACCGCGCTCGCCGTCATTTAATAGGTGAATTTCATCTGCAATCACCAATGAAACTTCATCAATCCACTTAACCCTGTGTCTTAAGAGCGAGTCAGCCTTTTCATTAGTGGTCACTATCACATCGTACCTACCTAACCACGAGTCACCGCTATCAAAGTCACCAGTGCTTAAACCCACCTTCAAATACTTGCCATCTGCCTTGCGAATTGAAGTGTACTTCTTGAACTCGTCAAACTTCTCGTTTGCCAGAGCCCGCAACGGAGACAAATAAACAACCTTGCCATTATTCTCCAAAACATGTTTTAGGCTACAAAGCTCTGCAATCAATGTTTTGCCAGATGCTGTGGGACTAGCCAAAACAAGATTCTTGCCTTCTAAGGCTCCAGTCTGGATAGCTTCTTCCTGCGGAGGATACAATTCACCAATGCCAGAACGAATGACTACTTCTTTTACTATTTCAGGCACTTGCAACTCTGCTACTTTCATTTATACGCGCCATCATTTAGTTTGTTGAGCCAAATTATAGGAGCGCTGATTTATAGTGTTAATCGTATAATCACCCAGTTTCTTTGAAGGTACATTTTTCTACTTGAAACAGCGATATTTATTGTAATAATTGTTTATTATCTAAAAAGGTCAGTTAACGTTATGGTCGAAAACATCAGAGACCTGCTTGAAGCACATAAGGGCTTGAAACGCGAGGTTTATTTAGACAACGAAAATTCAACAGCTGTTCCCAAAGGTGTTGTAGATGCCATGTTACCTTACTACAGCCAACGAGGTTATGGTAACCCCACTCTAACACATAAACCAGGGTGGGAAGCCTTCGAAACCATAATGGGAGCAGCACAGAAAATCACCAAGTTCGTAGGCGCTGATATACTCGAAGAAATAACTTTCACGCCAGGAGCAACAGAAGCCAACAACCTAGCTCTGATGGGAGGGGCTTTCTCTAATAAGCACAAAGGAAAAAAAATAGTAATTTCGGCGATTGAACCAATAAATGTCTTTCATGTGACAGATTTGCTGCAGAAGTTTGGTTTCACCACAACCAAAATCCCAGTTGACAGAGAAGGCTTTCTGGATCTTGAGAAGCTTAAGGAAGTCGTGGATAAAGAGACGGTGCTGGTAAGCATAGCATCGGTCAGCAACGAGATCGGAACCATCCAACCAGTTAAAGACGCGGTAGATATAGTTAAAGACAAAAACCCTGACGCTTTATTCCATACAGATGCATCAGACGCGTATGGTAGAATTCCCTTTAGCGCTAAAGACATGAAATTGGACTTGGCAACCGTGAGCAGTTACAAGATTCTAGGTCCTCGTGGAATAGGAGCACTTTATGTGAAGGAAGGTTTAAACGTGGACAAGATTTTGGAGGGTCAGATAGGAACACAAAAGCTTTGGCCAGGAGTTGAAAACACTCCGCTTATAGTTGGCTTCACAAAAGCTTCCGAGTTAGCTTTCAGCAATTTTGAAGCAAATGTGAAGCACATGCGGAATTTAAGAGATAGACTTGTGAATGGCATAGTTGAAGGTTTAAAGGAAACGAAGCTTAACGGGCCAAAAGGGGACAAAAGAGCTCCTGACAATGCAAATATTAGTTTTCTAAGATGCGAGGGAGAAGCATTAACAATTGAGTTAAGTCTAACTGGCGTTTATGTGTCCAGTGGGAGCGCCTGCAGCAGACGATTGCTTCAACCTAGTCACGTTCTCGTCGCTATTGGACGCAAATTCAGCGAAGCACATGGCAGCATATTGATGAAGACGACCCGTTACCATTCAGAAGAAGATATAACATATGTTTTGAAAGTGTTACCTAACGCAGTAAATAGAATAAGAGGAATAGTGGGTTCTACCGGAGTTGATTAAAAATGTCGCGTGTACCTTTACCTTACACTCAGAAAGTGCTTGACTTATTCAGAAACCCTAAAAACTTGGGGAAGATGGAGGATGCTAATGTTATTTCTGTTGCAGGAAACCCAGCATGCGGAGATATGATAACCTTCTACATGAAAATCAACGATCAAGCAATCATAGAAAAAATCTCGTTTGAGAGCTATGGATGTGCTGCCAACATAGCAACCGCAAGCATAGTTACTGAGATGATTAAAGGTTTGAGTGTTGAGAGTGCATGGAAAGACGTAACGTGGAAGAAGGTCACCGAAGAAGTAGGTGGATTGCCAAGTGTGAAATTTCACTGTGGTATACTTGCTGTGGGCGCGGTTAAAAGGGCTATCCGAAAATTCTATGAGCATAAGAGTTCAGCTCCAAGCTGGCTTCCTAAAGAATTAACTTTCGAGGAGAAACAAGCACTCGAAGAGGAGGAGCTAGCTAATAAGCTTTCTAAGAAACTTAAGGCTGCGGATGAAAAATAATTTTAAACCCTTATAAGATACGCGAAGACTTTCCAATACTGAGGCGGAAAATAAACAACAATCCTCTAATTTACTTTGATAACGCTGCAACTACGCAGAAACCGAGTCAGGTAATAGACTCAATAATGAACTTTTACGAAGTCCACAATGCCAACGTTCACAGAGCAGTTCATACACTATCCCAGGAAGCTACAGATCTGCATGAAAAAGCTCGAGAGAAAATTGCAGAGTTCATCAATGCAAAAGATGCAGCGGAGATAGTTTTTGTCAGAGGCACAACAGAGGCAGTGAATCTAGTTGCATATTCTTGGGGGCTTTTTAACCTGAAAAAAGGTGATGAAGTTGTGGTGTCTTTAATGGAGCACCACAGCAACATTGTTCCTTGGGAGATAATTTCGAAGATGAATGGTTTTGCAATTAAATACGCAAGAGTAAAAGATGATGGAACACTAGATTACGAGGATTTCGAGAACAAAATATCCAACAAAACCAAGCTAGTCAGCCTTAACCATGTTTCAAACGTCAGCGGTGTAATCAACGACATAAAGAGACTCGCAAAAGTTGCACATGATCACGGTTCATTGATGTTTGTGGATGGTGCTCAATCTGTTCCTCATATGCCCGTGGACGTTGGAGATTTGGATGCGGATTTTCTGGCATTTTCTGGACATAAAATGCTGGGACCCACCGGCATCGGTGCGCTATACGGGAAGAAACACATCCTTGAAGCCATGAATCCTTTCCAAGGTGGAGGTGAAATGATTAGAAATGTAGCTTTCAGCCAAAAAACTGAACAGGTTGACATAGATTGGAATGACCCGCCATGGAAGTTTGAGGCTGGAACACCTAATATTTGCGGCAGCATAGCATTAATGGAGGCAATAAACTACTTGGAAAGAATAGGGATGCCTGAAATTTTGAAGCATGAAAAAATGCTAACTGAATATGCTACAAAGACAATGCAAAACTGCTGTACAAAACTCGTGCTTTATGGAACCAAGGACCATTTGCTCAAGTGTGGAATAATGCCATTTGGTATTACTGGTTTCTCTTCGCATGATATCGCATTATTGCTTGATAACTATGGAATTATGATTCGCAGCGGTTTCCACTGCGCACAACCATTGCACAAAATTTTTCAACTGCCATCTTCTGCGCGAGCGAGCTTTTATATTTACAACACACGAGAAGAAATTGACCGCTTCATAGAAGTTTTGAAGGAGATAGAGTGTCTCTAATGGTTATAATTGAGGACTACGTGGCAAGAATCGAAGAGACATGTGGTGAAGAAAAAGGGGCAGTAGTTACGCTCAAGTACAACAAGAAAGATGAAGCCATAGCAAAAATCCTGAAGAAAGCCAAGCTGAAGAAATCCTTTTCTGGAATCATCTTTGAATTGAACTTTCAAGGAATTTCATTTCGCATATTTTCAAGCGGA